>JAEEGI010006242.1_pt1 | contig 26970 bp, 16 predicted proteins | sample 8958751 | NCBI WGS metagenome assembly JAEEGI01 (sample SAMN16246545, study PRJNA631951) | gut metagenome | biome: gut microbiome; feature: rumen; material: KS-attached | host: Bos | place: Iran: Karaj | collected 2018-10 | reverse complement strand
TTTTCGCTCTGCCAGTCGGTGCCACAGACGGCACGGACGAGGAAGTCGTACTGCATGTCGTCGACTAGGCCGTTGATAGTATAGGTGTTGAGCGTGGTGGTGATGGTAGTGCCGGTGCCCTGGTCGAAGCCGCGGTAGCCGTACTCGATGATCCACTGCTGGGCCATCGGGTCGGCAGTCCAAGTGAGGGTGACGCTGTTGGGATGGAGGTCGCTAGAGGTGAGTCCGGTCACGTCGGGGCAGACGGCGGTGGTGAAGGTGATGGTGTCGCCCCATTCGCCTACGATGTTGTGTGCCGAGCCGCAGAGCGGACGGATGGCAGCGTTGTAGGTGGTGTTGGCCGTGAAGCCGCCGACGGTGGCAGGATGTGCGCTAACGGTGTAGATACTGTCGATGCCGCCGCTATACCAGACGTGGACATCCCACATGGTCTCGTAGCCGAAGGGCACCCAGTCGAGGGTGGCGGTGGCGTTGGTGACGGCAGTGACGGTGAGGCTGTCGGGAGCGAGGCAGGGCAGGCTGTCCGTGAGGAAGCTGCCAATGACCCAGTCGCTATAGCCGAGGCTGTCAGCGTTGCAGTCCTGACGCACGCGGAAGGTGTAGTACGTAGCGGGCTGCAGGCCGGTGAAGGTGTAGGTGTTGCCAGTGACGTGGATGTCGGTGGCAGGCCAGTTGGGTGCCGCGCTCTCCTTGTAGTTCACCTCATATTCGGTGCCTTCGCCAGTCCATGTGACGGTGGCATTCTCGTATGTGTGCGAAACACCGGTGATGACAGGCTGGCGGCAGCCGGCTGCGCCGCAGGAATAGAAGCGTATATTGCCAACAACGTTGTCAAAATCTGAGTAAGCGTCGGTGGTGGCAATGCTGAGTGAGTTGATGTGGTTGAACGCAGAGTCGTCGTTGTAGATGACCACCGACTTGTAACCGCTGGTAGAGTGTCCTTCAAATTCGGCCGAGCAACTCCATGAGCCGTGGCGACGGTTGATAACGAACAGGATGTTGCTGTGGCCGTCCCACGTAAAGGTGGTATCGAGTCCCACTACCTGCCAGTTGTCGTTGGTGAAGTTGCAGTTGGCATTGTGCAGCACCTGCACGAACTGGTGGTTGGAATCGGGTCGGATGACATCGTTTGAGAACGTGCTCTCGCTGATGTTGGCCATGTAGATGTCGATGCCGTTGAAGTAGTTGCCATAATCGGAAGCCGAGTTGTATGGCTTGAAGCCGAAAGCCGTGATGTCACCGTCGAGCGAGGCCAAGTAGGACGAGTCGATAATCATCTGGTTGTAGCTGTAGTTGTAGCAGCTGTAGCCGATGGGGCCGTAGTTGGTGTAGTCGGTAACAGAGGTGCTGTCCCAGTTCTCAGCTATGCTGATGTTGTCGCACATGGCGGTCTGGAGCGTGATGCGGCTCCAACTGCCGGTGTCGGCACCTCCGTTGCAGATGCTGCGGACACAGACATCGTAGTTGGTCAGACCCGTGAGACCTGTGATGACGGCACTGTTGGTGTAGGTGGTGAGGAAACTGCCCGAGGGTATGAATCCGGGAGCGCCGTAGGCCACTTCATAGTAGTCGGCACCGTTGGTATCCCAAGTGACGGCCAACTGGACGTCGGATTGGGGAACACTGGGGTCTTGACGCAGGTTGGTGATGCGGCAGTAGGCCGTGATACAAGTGACGTTGATGCTGAAGCCGTCGTAATAGACCGACCCGTCGGTGTGGAAATGGACGGTGATGGGACCGCTAGAGGAAATGAAGGGGCCGAAGGTCTGGTATGAGCTCACTCCATAGTCGTTCCACAGTTCGGTGCCACTGGTGCCGATACCATCGTAGATGCGAATCCAGTCAAACGAACTCTCAGTGTAGGAGGAGCCGCTGACGCTGACAAGGTTGTTGGGAGCATCAGGCATGATGATGACATAAGAATCTTGGTTGCCAGTGTAGTATGCCCCATTGGGACCGCCTTCGTCATAGATGGCACCGCCGCACATGTAGAGCGTGTCGGTCATATTGGCACGCATGTTCCAGCTGCCGGGGACGGCGAGCAGGACATCGGACCACTCCGAGGTGTCGCCCACGCCGCAGATGCTGCGCACGTAGAAGTAATAGTTGACACCACCAGTGAGGCCTGTGACAGTGAGAGGACGGTTGGTAACAATCGAGTCGCCCGTGGGGGTGGCTGTGGCACTAGTCTCAACGGCAAGCTCCCATTCGGTCGCGCTATTGCGCTCGTTCCAGGTGAGGGTGATGCTGGTGGAAGTATTGCTGGTGCTGGTCAAGTTGCTGGGTCGCGAGCAGGTCGGAGCAGCTTCGATATGGAAGTCGTCGACATAGGCATACCACGAACTGCTGGGACGGTCGGCCTTGATGGCGGGATAGTAGCCCTGGCCGGTAAAGCTGGTGAAGGGCACCTCTATCTCCGTCCAGTCGGTCGAAGTGAGCGTAATCGTGTCGATACCTTGGAAGGTGGTGATGTCGGTCGGGTCGCGCATGATACCAATCTTGAAGACGGGCACATAGCTGGAGCTGCTGGGCTTGGCCCAGAAACGCACCTGCAATGTGTTGATGGGATAGATAGTGGTATCGATACCGGGCAGCACTACGCACTGGTAGTCGCCATAACTGCCGGTGGTGGTAGTGTTGTACCAGTAGAGACCCTTGGTGCCGCCACCGTGGCTGTAGCTGCTGCTGCTGCTCACGTAGGGGTAGCCGCCGTAGCTGGTGCCGTTGTTGAGGTGGTTCCAGCAGGGGATGAAAGCCGAGCCTGTAGTACTGGAGCCAGTAGCACAGCTCTCCAGATCATCGCTCCAAGGAATGACAGTGAGGAGGCCGCATTCGGTGCGGAACATTACCGAACCGTAGTAGGAAGTATCGGAGCAGGACGAACCCACACGCACCTGATACTGGGTGTTGGGGCTCAAACCCATGATGGTATAGTTGGTCGTGCCAACAGCAGTCGCTGCGGAAGTCCACGACGAGGTACCCACCACGCGGTAGTCGATATCCCAAGCCGACTCGGTATGGCCGGGTATCCACGACAGCGAAGCCGACGTAGAAGTGAAGCTGTCAACCACTACGTTGGGGGCTGCGCAGGTGGCCAGTTCGAGGCAGTCGCCGCCACCGCTCAGCAGACGCATGTTGCTGCGCCAGTTAGAGGTGGTGGTCGACGTTCCCATGTTGCCGGGGCCGTAGGGCGTGTCGTTATTATTGGTACGCAGGCACGAACCCGATGTCGGAACATGATATCCAAACACGTGGCTTGTGGTTGCATGAGTGCCGCTGTTGTTCACAATGCCGATAACCATGTTTCTGACACCATCCCAATGGAAGTTGCCACGGTTAAACTGGAAGTAGTTCCATCCCGAAGTCGGGCAGTTCAGCGGTCCCACATACACCAGCTGCAGGCTGTCGTAAGGTATGAAGTTGGGGCTGGGAAGTGTCGTCACCGAGGTATGGGCCAGATAGATGGAGCAGTTGGTTATCTGCGTCAACGGCTGTTCATACATATATTGGAAACCGACAGCATTAATCATGGTAGGAGACGTAAAGGTGATTTCCGATGTACGAATCAGGTGCTGGCAATAGCTGTAGTTATATTCTTCGTTGACAGGCATGTAGTAGGTTCCTGTCGTGCCGTCGGTTCCGACAGCGGTCGATTGGACAGGTCCGCTACTAGCGGTGTCCCACTGCAGGCAGGGGAACGCCAGAGTGCTGAAATTGTATACGCTGGCAGCTCCCGGTGTGCCACCGCAATCCACCGCCACCGAGATGGTGTACGATGTGTCGGGTGTCAGGCCGTTCAGTATGAGTGAGGTGCTGGAGGTGGTGAGGGTGGTGGCTCCCACCAGGCTGTCGGCGGCATAGCCGTATTGGACTATGTAGTTTGATGGGGTAACGCCCAGCAGCGTATCATAGTCCCACGACACACGGGCATTCGACACGGTGGCCTGGACAGAGAGGTGCTCGACATCGGGGCAGGTGGGCATTACCTCCAACGTGAAGTCGTCGACGTAGGCATACCAGCTCGATGTGGGACGCACGGCACGCAGTGCCACAAACTGACCGTAACCGGTATAGGTACCCAGCGGGACAGTGTACTCCGTAAAGGTGGTACTGGTACCAATCGGCACATTTCCCACCACAGTGAAGGTGCTCGCATCGTTCGGGTCGGTCATCACGCCCACTTGGAAGGAGGGGCTGTAGCTGGTGCTGCTCGAACGGGCCCAGAACGACAGTTGCAATGTGTTGATGGGATATATGTCTGTGTCGACATTCGGGAGAACCACAATCTGGTAGTCGCCATACGAGCCGGTGGTAGTGGTGTTATACCAATACAGACCCTTGTTGCCGCCAGGCGTGTGGTTGTACGTGCTGCTGCTGCTCACGTAGGGGTAGCCGCCATAGCTGGTGCCGTTGTTCAGATGATGCCAGCAGTAGGCGAAGGGACTGCCCGTACTGCTGGTGCCGGTGGGTGCCGACTCAAAGGTCTCGGTAAAGGGCAGGCTGTCAATAGACGTGCAGAGGGTGCGGACACTGACCACGGCAGGCAACGAAGTGTCACCTACATCGCACAGGGCGCGAACTCTGAAACTATAATCGGTGTTGGCCATAAGATTGTCGAACACAAAGAATGTGTCGGTTGTCTCATCCGACAGCGAGTCGCTTTCCACATACCAATTGAGCTCTGAGCCACCAGGAGTCCAAGCGATGATGACGCTGTCGCTCGTAATGTGGACACTCCAGGCTGTGGGCGAAGGACAGGTGTTGCGCGTAATACCCACATTGTCGATAGCCGTCGGGGGCTGGGTGCCGCCGCTGCCGTCGTTGGCCCAAGCAAACACCAGGTTGTAGACCGCCGGGCTTTCGATGCGGAAGGTACCCGTAGCCGTGCGCCAGCTGGAGCTGGACGCCAGAGTGCGGGGAGAGCTGAAGTTCTCGGTCAGTTCGATAAAGCCTGCCGGTGCAGTCCACGTGGAAAAGGCATAGGTGCCTGAGGCGGGGTTGTTGTTCTCCTCCCACTGGTAGCCTGCGGGAGAGAGGAACACGCGGGTGAAGTCGTAGTAGTGGCTCTCGCCCTGGCCGCGCCAGTCGTAGGTGTAGGAATACTCGCCCGTGTCGGTAAAGTCGATGGTACGGTAGGCGTAGGCATACGAGATTGTGCCCGTGCTGTAGGCGTTGCTCGTGCCGCCGTCGTTGGAGATGTAGAGGCTCTTGCCGCCACCGTTGTTCACCGCCGAGTCGACCACCCAGATGTTGGTCTGGTTGCCGTTCAGCAGTTCCCAGCCGTTGGTACCGTCGCCTTCAAAGTCGCAGAAGAACGGCGTCGTTGCGGGCGATGCCGCCAAGGTGCTCGCCAGCAGGAAGCGGTTTATGCTCGTATCGCCGTCGCAGTCGGCATGCAGATAGATGTAGTAGCTGTGCGCGCTGTCGAGACCGTACAGCGTATGGGTGGTGGTGGTAGGATATTCGATATTGGCCGCCCCTGTGCCAGGCACAAAGTCCACCGTGTCGTACTCCAGCACCCACTGCGTCGCCGAGCCCATCTCCGTCCACGAAATGGTGACCGAGTTGAGCGTGGCGTCGGTCTGGGTCAGCTCCGACGTGCGGGGGCATGGAGGAATCTCCTCCAGCGTGAAGTCGTCCACGTAGGCTGTCCACGACGCGCGGTTGGCGCGTACTGCCACAAAGCGTCCGTCGCCGCTATAGAGGCTCAGCAGCGACTCAAACTCCTGCCAGTTGGTGCTGTTGCCCACCTCGATAGTGTCGAGATACTGGAAGGTGCTGATGTCGTCGGGGTTGCTCATCACGCCCACATACAACACGGGGTTGTAGCTGGTGCTGGACGACTTGGCCCAGAACCTCATCTGCAGGGTGCGGATGGGATAGATGTCGGTGTCCACGCCGGGTAGCACCACTACCTGGTAGTCGCCATAGGTACCCGTGGTGGTAGTATTGTACCAATAGAGGCCCTTGCTGCCGCCGGGGGTGTGGTTATAGGTGCTGCTGCTGCCCACATAGGGGTAGCCGCCGTAGCTGCTGCCGTTGTTCAATCGGTTCCAGCAGTTCACAAAGTCAGTGCCCGTCGTGCTCGTGCCCGTGGCTGCCGACTCGAAATCATAGAAGAAAGGCATCGAGTCGAGATACGAGCAGGGGGTATGCACCATTACCGAGCGGAACGTGCTGGTGTCGCCCGATTGGCAGATTCCGGCCACCCGCGCCGTATAATAGGTGTTGGGAGAAAGACTCGCAAAGGAGATGGAGTCGGTGTATTCAACGTTATTGTAGATAAGGTTATTGCTGCTGTCCAACTGCACCACCCACGAAGTGGCATCGGTGGTGTCGGTCCAGGCAATGTCAAAACCATGCAGGCCGAGGTTGCTCACCCGAATTTCGATGGGTCTGGGGCAAGTGACGACAGGACGGACGAACTGGTAGTAGCGGTTGACACCATGCCAAGTGCTGTAGGTAGTAGCATGGGCACCGGTGCAATAGATGGGCGCATGGGTCGAAGGATTGAGGATGATGATATCATCCGAAGTCTCCGCCAATCCCGTCTGGAAGCTGCTGGGAGTGGTTCCCGGCGCGGTGGGGCCATACACGATGACCACCTTCGAAGAGTCCTCGTGCAGCTGCACCTGCCACTTCACATCGCCGGCATAGCTGCTGCCGTAAGTGTAGGAAAGCGCAAACTCGCACACAAACACACGGTTAGGAGCCGTGCCCGTCAGCTGGTAGCGTACATAGCCGTTGCTGCCCGTGCTCATGTCGCGGGCAATGCCGCATATCTTGGGCAGGGACGTAGTGTAATAGCTCGACGTAAACTGGCCGCCGGTAGTGGTGGTGACTGTCGCCGACGAACCCAGTTTGAAAATACCGTTCGAGCTGACGGAAAACTGGCTGTAGGAACCGTTCCCAAAGGGGAATGTGAACCCTAAGCTGAAGACGCTCGAAGCCGCATCATCCTGATAGGATGTCCATACGTTGGTAGGACTACTCAGCGTAATCCATCTCGACGCATCCACTCCTGTCGAGAATTCGTACTCCGACAGCATCTGAGCCTGCGTTACCCATGGCACGACTATCATCGACACCATGAGTAGAAGCTTTTGTAAGTGTTTTTGCATAACAAATACGTTTTTTGATTAATAATAAGGTTAACTATATATTTTTTCTCAATTCAATAACAATCACTATATTATTCCTCAATTCAATAACAATCACTATATTATTTCTCAATTCAATAACAATCATTTACACCACTTCTCCAACGCCCAGTCTGTCGCACAAACAGATTTGCAAAAATAAAACTTTTTTTCCTCATAATTTATTTATCAGACACACCACCCCTCATTTTTAACATTTTTTACATCTTTTTCCTCCTTTTCTCCCAAATCACGCCCCGTTACGCCCTCCGCCAATCCGCCTGCCTCTCTCATATCTTCGCTCCTTATTGGGTACTTCAATGCTCCTTTGTCGCTCTTAGGAGCGAATAACTACTTCCCATCAGGCGGCGAAGAATCTATGTCTCGCGGGAGTCACGTGGGCAAAAAGAGGGTTGGCAGCCCATTGCGGGGCGGTAGCGTTGTCTTTTTAGAGGACTTCAAAAAAGATTACACCCATTTTAACTCCCTTTGAATTAACAGAGCCCATCAAAAAATTATTTTTTAACAAACGTGAGGATGCAATAAAGAGAAAAGAATGGCGTTATTGAAGACAGATAATAGGATGGGACGGATGTTCGAATTATCTGAAAGTCCGATAATCTGAACATCCAAATATCTGAAAATCTGAATATCCGAAAATCAACAACAGATGGTTTCGTATCGTAAAGAGACGCTGGACAACGGATTGCGGGTGCTGCTGCACCGCGACGACACCACACCTCTGGTGACGGTGAACCTACTTTATTGTGTGGGCTCGCGCGACGAGCGCAGCGACCGCACCGGCTTCGCACACCTGTTTGAGCACCTCATGTTCGGCGGCACACGACGCTACCCCGACTACGACCGCGTGGTGGACGAGCTGGGCGGCGAGAGCAACGCCTTCACCAACAACGACTACACAAACTACTACCTCACCCTCCCCGCGCAACACCTGCAGCAGGCCCTACGGCTGGAGGCCGACCGTATGCGCGGCGAGTGGGAGATGGAGGGCGATGGCTGGAATGTGCTGGAAGTGCAAAAACGCGTGGTGACGGAAGAGTACAACCAACGCTACATGAACCAGCCCTACGGCGACGTGTGGATGCTGCTGCGGCCGCTGTGCTATAAGAGCCACCCCTACCGCTGGTGCACTATCGGGGCGGACATACGCCACGTGCAGGAGGCGACGGTGGAGGACGTGCGCGAGTTTTTCGACCGCTACTACCGCCCCTCTAACGCCATCCTCGCCATCGCGGGCAATATCGACTGCCACCAGACTCTGGATTGGGTGCAGCAGGAGTTTGGCACCGTCCGTCGCCCCAACGAAGGGACATCGGAGGTACGACGGAGCTACGACGAACCTCCGCAAACCGAGGCACGACGGCTGGAGGTGCGGCGCCAGGTGCCCAACAACGCGATGTATATGGCATGGGTGATGTGCGACCGCTGGGCGGCGGACTACTACGTGTACGACATGATTAGCGACCTGCTGAGCAACGGGCACTCGTCGCGCCTCTACCAACGGCTGGTGCTGGAGGAGCACCTTTTTGTCGAAATCAACGCCTACATCACGGGCGACTTGGACAAGGGACTCTTCGTGGTGAGCGGCAAGCTGTGCGACGGCGTAGGTTTCAGCCAAGCCGAACGCGCCATTGAAGAGGAAATCGGCAAACTGCAGCACACACCCGTCGGCGACCACGAGCTGGAGAAGGTGGCCAACAAGTTCGAGAACACCTTCGTCTACTCGCAATACAAGGCTGCCGACCGTGCGCTGAGCCTCTGCTACTACGAGATGATTGGCCATGTGGAGCTGGTGGACAGCGAGCCCGAATGCTACCGCCGCGTTTCAGCCGACGACATACAACGTGTGGCACAAAGGCTCACGCCCGAACGATGCTCGACACTGGAAATCAAGAAATGTGAATTGTGAATGGTGCGGCAGCTACTCTAACCTCTAACCCCTAACCTCTAACCTAAATAATGTTTAAAGAGTTTATCAAAGACGGATTGAGCTATCTGGGAGACAAAATCTCCTCCATACCCTATAAGGATATAGCACGGAAGATAATCCGCTTTATCGGCGACCTGCTGCACCGCACGCTGTTCACCGTGCTGCTGCCCAAGAAGTACCGCACGCTGACCAAACAGCAGATATACACCATCATCTTCAAGTCGGACACCCCCGCGGGCAAGAAGTTCGACATCTGGCTGCTGATACTCATCGGGGCCAACATCGTCACCATCATGCTGGAGAGCATGGCAGGGACGGCACGCTGGTTCTCGTTGCTGATGCGGGTGCTGGGATGGGGCTTCACCATCCTGTTCACCTTCGAGTACTACCTGCGCATCTACTGCCTGAAGCGGCCTTGGAAATACATCCTGTCGCTGTTCGGCATCATCGACTTCCTCTCCATCTTCCCCGCCTACCTCAGCCTGCTGTTGCCCGCTGCCTCCACACTGTCGGTGCTGCGCCTGATGCGGGTGCTGCGCATATTCCGCATCTTCAAGATGCAGCGTTTCTTGGACGAGAGCCGTTTCCTTATCAACGCCCTGCAGCGTAGCGCGGTGAAGATACTGATATTTATGCTTTTCGTATTCGTCATGGCCATCATCCTCGGAGCCACCATGTACGGCATCGAGGGCAAGGTGAATCCCGCCATCTCCACCATCCCCGAGGGCATCTATTGGGCCGTGGTGACCATCACCACGGTGGGCTATGGCGACATTGCGCCCGTGACGCACACCGGACGCTTTATATCGCTGCTGGTGATGCTGCTCGGCTATGCCATCATCGCCGTGCCTACGGGCATCGTGGCTGGCGAGACCATCGTAGAGCACAAGCAGCAACGGTTCCACCGCCATAGGAGTCGGGAACAGAAGACAACCACGACGGCCGAGCCAGAGAAGACAACTGTGGCAACCAGGTCAACTGAGATAACAGGGACGACCGACACGGTCGGGTTCTCGGAAGAAGACTATCAGCCCCGCCCCACCCGCAAGACGTGGGACGACGACCCCGGCGCAAGGATACGTCCTGAAGACCTGCTGTAATGAATTAAAAATTAAAATATATAGATACGTCGTGCATCAGCCAAATTATTTTTTTATTCCCCAGATGTAAGATTTCGGCACTTTGCGCGTCATTATAATAGTAAAAATTAAATATCGTGAATGGTGAATCGAGAATGGACATTACCTTTCACAAAACCAATTCACAATTCACAAATCAATTCACAAAACCAATTCACAATTCACAAATCAATTCACAAAACCAATTCACAATTCACAAATCACAATTCACTAAAAATAAATATGAGAAAAACCATTATCCTACTGCTGCTGGGGCTGATAGCCCACACGGGATGGGCACAGCACACAGTGAGCGGCACTATCACCGATTCCAAAACAGGCGAGACCCTGATTGGTGCCACCGTCTTCGACACCGTTTCGAAAAAAGGCACCGTTACCAACCAACACGGACGCTACACCCTCACCCTAAAGGAAGAGAAGGCGGTCATCCGCGTTTCGTTTGTGGGCTACGAAACACAATACCACCCGCTGACGATGAGTCAGAACCACCGACTGGACGTGAAACTGCATGGGTCGGTGATGCTGCAGGAAGTGACGGTGCGTGGCGAACGCATCCAACATGTGGAGAGCTCGCAGACCAGTGTGGTCGAGCTGCCCGTGGAACAGGTGAAGGCCGTGCCGGTCATCTTTGGCGAGACCGACGTCATCAAGGTGGTACAGCTGCTGCCTGGTGTGCAGAGCGGTGCGGAAGGCATGTCGGGCATGTATGTGCGCGGTGGCGGCCCCGACGAGAACCTGTTCCTGCTCGACGGTGTGCCGATGTACAACGTGAACCACCTAGGAGGCTTCTTCTCGGCATTCAACAGCGACGCAGTGAAGAATATCAGCCTCTACAAAGGCAGTTTCCCCGCCCATTTCAGCAGCCGGTTGAGCAGTGTGCTCGACATCACCACCAACAACGGCAACGACAAGGAGTATCACGGCGGCTTGAGCGTGGGACTTATCTCCGCCAAGTTCAACGTGGAAGGTCCAATTGTAAAGGAGAAGACCACCTTCAGCATCTCGGGACGCCGCACCTACGGCGACTTGCTGATTCAGCCTATCATTTCCATCGTGGCAGCTACGGAAGGTCTCTCTGGCAGGACTAACGCCGGCTACTATTTCTACGACCTCAATGCCAAGGTGACACATAAATTCAGCGACCGCAGCCGCCTCTATGCCTCCTACTATATGGGCGACGACGCTCTGTATGCACGCTTCAAAGTGGGTAACGGCTATGTGGTGGACGAAAGCATGCGGCTGGGCTATAACTGGGGCAATATCGTGGGCAGCCTACGTTGGAACTACGAGCTCTCGCCCAAGCTTTTTATGAACGTGACCGGGGCCTACACCCGCTACCGCAACAACCTCAGCTTGTCGGAGCTGTCGGGACATCAGGCCTACGACAACACCGGACACCTCATCAACTATGGCGACACACTAACCATTCGCTTCAACTCAGGCATCGAGGACATTACTGCACGTGCCGACTTCGACTACGCCCCCACCCCCGACCATGCGATAAAATTCGGCGGACAGTACATCCACCACCTCTTCAAACCTGAGACCTCCAGCTTCCTTGAGTCCTTCAACTACCAAACCTCGCAGTACCGTTTCGACACCGTCCTTGGGCAGAGCCGCGTGGGCGCCAGCGAGCTGATGCTCTATGCCGAAGACGACTGGCGCATCAACGACAAGTTCAAAGTCAATTTCGGCTTGAACCTCACAGGTTTTGCCGTGCAGGACAAGTTCTACCCAAGCCTCCAGCCCCGACTGAGCGGACGCTGGCTTATCACCGACCGTCTGTCGGCCAAGGTGGGCTATGCCTATATGACACAATACCTGCACCTGTTGAGCAACAGCAGCATCAGCTTGCCCACCGACCTGTGGGTGCCCGTCACCGCACGCATCACTCCCATGACCTCGCAGCAGGTGGCGGCAGGTCTCTTCTACAACCTGATGGACATTGTAGACCTTTCCGTCGAGGGCTATTATAAATACATGGACAACCTGCTCGAATACAAGGACGGTGCCTCGTTCTGGGGTAGCTCGCAAGGCTGGGAAGACAAGGTGTGCATGGGCCGTGGATGGTCGTACGGCATCGAGTTCCTTGCTCAAAAGAATATTGGCAAGTTCACTGGCTGGATTGGCTACACTTGGAGCCACGCCGACCGCCTCTTCGACCGTCCCGGTCAAGAGCTGAATGGCGGCAGAGTGTTCCCAGCCAAGTATGACCGCAGGCACGATGTGAGCCTCGTCGCCACCTACAAGTTCACCGACAAAATCGACGCCAGCATCAGCTGGGTCTTCTCCAGCGGCAACGCCGCCACATTGGCAATGCAGGAATTCGACGCCATTGAGCACACGTCCGACGAGTATTATTACGGCCTGACACCCTACATCAGCAGCCGCAACAATTACCGCCTGCCCAACTACCACCGTATGGACGCAAGTGTCAACTTCCACCGCGACCTCAAGCGCGGCCATCGCACCATCAACATCAGTGTCTACAACCTCTACAACCGAAAGAACCCATACTTGGTATATCAAGGGTCTGACTATAGCTGGCTGGTCGACGGCTATGGCGAAACCAAATACCTGAAACAGCTCTCGCTCTTCCCCATCATCCCGTCTATTAGTTACACATGGACTTTTTAAATTGAAAGTTGAAAATTGAAAATTGAAAATTTGCTGACATATCAACATATCAACACATAACATAACTCGAATCATGAATAAAAGAGTTTTTCCCTTCATATTAGCCACCTTGGTAACCTTGGGCTTCTCCTCGTGCGAGAAAATCATAGAATTTAACGGCGAAGTTACCGACCCATACCTTGTGGTCATATCCAAGCCCCAAGCCGACAGCACCTGGATGCTGCGCGTGTCGCAGAGCCGTTTCTTCCTCAGCAATGCCGAGGTTCCCGCTATCGACAACGCCCAAGTGATTGTCGCCGTCAACGGCAACGAGAGTACCGCCTCCAGCGAAGGCGACGGAATGTACAACACCGGCATCGTGCCACAACCAGGCGACAGCCTGAGCATACGCGTCATATCACCCCACCTGGGCGAAGTGAGTGCCGGCTGCCGCATACCCCAACGGCCTGTGGTGTCGGACTTCACCATCGAATACGACACTACCATGAACGAACACTGGTGGACCGACATTGACGACAGTGTCCATGTCAATGGTTACGTCGAAGGCGACATCAAATTGCACTTCAAACTCCACGACCCCTCCGAAGAGCGAAACTATTACATGGTGCGTCTTGCCACCAAGACATGGGGGAGTTGGCAATACAGCTATATTACCATCGATGACGACATTCTTTTCGACATTGATGCCACCAACGAGGTGTTCGACCTATACGAAGAGGAAGACAACAGTGGCAACGCCATCAGCTTCACCGACGAACGCATCAACGGCAACGCCCACCCTATCACCATCAGTGTTTATATCGGACATGTCTCTCCGAACACCTATTTCGACACCCCCGACCAAGAGCTTGAACTCTCTCCCACCCGCTTAGAAGTCTATGCCATCAGCCGCGACCAATACCTGTACACCAAGACCCTCAAAGCCGCCAACAACTACGACGGCTTCATGCAGGTGATCTCAGAGCCTGTGCAGGTGCACACCAACATCGAAGGGGGCATCGGCATACTGGGAGCCTCGTCCAAGGTGGTCATCAACGTCTTTGAATAGCCACATGCCACGCATCCTCGTCACCGACAAGACCCACTCCGTGCTGCAGCAGACACTGGAGGCTGCAGGACATGCGGTAGTGGTGGACACCACCGTCTCCTACGACAGCCTCCTAGAGCAGATAGGGCAATACGAGGCGTTGGTGGTGCGCAGCAAGATTAATATCGACCGCCACATCCTCGACCACGCCCGCCACCTGCGCTGTATAGGGCGTGTGGGTGCCGGCATGGAGACAATCGACGTGGACTACGCCGAAAGCCTGGGCATCCGCTGCCTCAACTCGCCCGAAGGCAACCGCGACGCGGTGGGCGAACATGCCCTAGGACTACTCCTTGCCCTGATGGACAACATAGCCCGCGCCGATGCCGAAGTGCGGCAAGGCCTATGGCAACGCGAAGCCAACCGAGGGCTGGAAATCAAGGGACGCACCGTCGGCATCATCGGCTTCGGCAACATGGGCAGCGCCTTCGCCCAACGGCTGCAAGGCTTCGAATGCACCATCATTGCCTACGACAAGTACAAGCCCACCGGCTATGCCCCCGCCTATGTTCAGGAGGCCACCCTTGCCGAGCTACAGGAGCGTGCCGAGGTGCTGAGCCTCCATGTGCCGCTCACCCCCGAAACACACCACATGGTCGACCGCCACTTTATCCAACACTTCAGCCACCCCTTCTACCTCATCAACACCTCGCGCGGTGCGGTGGTAAACACACCCGACCTAGTCGAACAGATGGAGAGAAAACACATTCTCGGTGCCGCCCTCGACGTGATTGAATACGAAGACATGAGCCGTGACGGCCTCGACCTCGAGCACCTGCCTTCCGCCTTCCAATATCTGATTGACTCGCCTCGCACCGTCCTCACCCCCCATGTGGCAGGCTGGACGGTCGAATCGCGCTTTAAGCTTGCCAAGGTACTGGCAGACAAAATTGTTCATACACTCTCCCATTAACGCCATATAGATATGCTAATCGTCAAAGACTGCATCGTTTCCGAAGACATCGCCGACCAGTGTTTCTGCTGCGACCTTGCCCAATGCAAAGGCCAGTGCTGTGTGGAAGGCGACTGCGGAGCCCCCCTGCTCGAATCCGAGATACCCATCCTTGAGCGCATCCTCCCCTCTGTCGAACCCTACATGACCCAAGAAGGGCTTGAAGTGGTCCACAGCCAAGGCGTGTCGGCACTCGACAACGCTGCCGAGCCCTGCACCCCGCTAGTCAACGACCGCGAATGCGCATACGTGGCGTGGGGAGAAGACGGCACCGCCTTCTGCGCCATCGAACAGGCCTACCGCGACGGCAAGATTGACTGGCCCAAACCCGTCAGTTGCCACCTCTACCCCCTCCGCGTGGACGAATACGGCGAATTCAAGTCCATCAACTACCACCGCTGGGACGTGTGCCGCTGCGCCGTCGGCAAAGGCAAGGAATGCGGCGTGCCCCTCTACCAATATCTCCGCGAGCCCCTCATCCGCCGCTTCGGCGATGATTGGTATGAGGAACTGCTGGAGCAGTGTGCCATGTTCAAAGCACGCTAGACTCTCGACACGAAGAAAATTTAACAGCCTGAACAATATTTTTCGGCAAGAAGTGTTATTGCATCATCATGGATAAGGAAATAAGAAAACACTATGCCATCGTTTGGTGGCTGATGGGCGCGATACTGGTCATCGACCAGATGGTCAAAATTTGGGTAAAAACACACATGCATATCGGCGAGGATATTCCGCTGATAAGCAATTGGTGTCTGCTCCATTTTGTCGAAAACGAGGGCTTTGCCTTCGGAATGAAACTGGGCGGCAGCGCAGGCAAGATTATCCTCACACTGTTCCGACTGGTGGCATCTGCTGCACTGCTATGGTTCTTGATATACAAGGTAAACCGCGGTATGCGTAAGCCATTAGCCGTGTGTCTAGGGCTGATTGTGGTAGGTGCTGTGGGCAACTTGATAGACAGCTGCTTCTACGGCCTGATATTCAATGAGAGCTACTACAACGTGGCCCAGATGTTCCCACCTGAAGGAGGGTACGCACCACTGCTGCAAGGACGGGTGGTGGATATGTTCTACTTCCCACTGATTGACACGGTGTGGCCCACATGGGTGCCTTTTGTGGGCGGCAGACCGCTAGTATTCTTCAACGCTATATTCAATGTGGCAGACTCTGCCATCACAATTGGTACTATTTGGTTAATCGTCGACCAGCTATTTTTTGCAAAAAAGGAGGAAGAAGATACCATTTTGCAGACCTCCGACACCCCCATAGACGAAAAATAATAGCCGAGGAAACCAGCACGTTGCATTTTTTTTTGAAAAAATATTTTGCTGATTAAAAAAAATGTAGTACTTTTGCACCCGATTTCGAGAGAGAAATTGATGGCGTTGTAGCTCAGTTGGTAGAGCAGAGGACTGAAAATCCTTGTGTCACTGGTTCAATTCCAGTCAATGCCACAAAAAAAAGAAAGGGAAGCAATAATAATTGCCTCCCTTTTTCGTTATTAAATAAAGCAACATACCCCCGCTTCGGAGAAACATCCACTGGATGTTCCTCTCCCCTCTCAAGAGGGGACGGGAATGCCTGACGTACCAAAACTTTTAGCAATCAGACTATCAAGCAAAAAAATCACTATGACCAAGATACTAGTTGTCGACGACGAACAGGACCTGTGCGAGATTCTTAGTTTCAATCTGCGAAACGAGGGCTTTGTGGTGTCGACCGCTAACAGCGCTGAGGAGGCTCTGGCACTACTGGAGTCGGAGGTTGACAGCGGCACTGCCTTGATTCTACTAGACGTGATGATGGAACGCATGTCGGGCTACGAAATGGCTCATCACCTACGCCAACAAGGCAACAACACACCTATCATCTTCCTCACCGCCCGCGATGCGCACGACGACCAGCTGACAGGCTTTGCCAATGGAGCCGACGACTACATCACTAAGCCTTTTTCGTTCGACACGGTGCTGGCACGCATTCGCGCCGTGCTGAAGCGCACCCAGCAGAACCATAACAGCGGTAACACCTTTGGCTCTCTGACAATCGACATGACTAATGCCAACGTGAGTCTGGGTGGAAAGAATGTTGAGCTGACTCGAAGGGAATACATGATTCTCTGCCTGCTGGCACAGCATCCCGACACCTATTTCACTCGAGAAGAAATCATGACGCAGGTATGGCCCAACGACACCCTGGTCAACGACCGCAGCGTGGATGTCCACATCGCACGGCTTCGCAAGAAATTGGACAAAGAAGGCTGGCGGTTGGCCAACAGAACCGGATTCGGATACATTTTTTTAAGTAGCAACTAAAGACATACAATCACCCCTATGTCCACTGGATTTATTATAACAGTTTCGCTTCTCGTAATCGCCATCGTCATGCAGGTGTGGTTTGCCCTACGCCTGCGCAAGAAGGTGAAGAACGAGCAACTGTTGCGCGCCGAGGCGGAGAAGTCGAAACAGCAAATCATTGTGGAACAGGCCCGCAACCGCCAACTGAAGCAGGAGATGACCAGCAACATTGCACACGAACTGAAAACCCCCGTGAGCTCGATACGCGGATACTTGGAGATATTGCTGGGAGACAAGCCTGTGGACGAGGGGCAGCGACTCTATTTCTTGGAACGCTGCTACAGCCAGACACTACGCCTGTCGAACTTGATCAACGACGTGTCGCTCATCAACAAACTGGAGGAGTCTCACGAACTGTTTACCCAAGAGCCCGTCAACATCCGCGCGCTGGCGGAGGAGGCTATCGTGGAGCTGGCACAAAATGCCGGGCAGCACAGCATTACCATTGTCGACAATCTTCCCGACAGCCTATCAGTGACTGGCAACAGCATGCTCATCTACTCCATATTCCGCAACCTAATTGAGAATGCCATCGTGCACGCTGGCGACGGGGTGACTGTGGGCATCGACTGCTACCAGCCCGAAGACGACAACTATTACTACCTCCACCTGTACGACACCGGCAAGGGGGTAGCCAACGAGTACCTGCCACGCCTGTTCGACCGTTTCCTGCGCATCGACGAAGGTCGCAGCCGAAAGAACGGCGGCACGGGGCTGGGGCTGTCGATTGTGAAACACGCCGTCCTGTTCCATGGAGGCGACATATATGTGAAAAACCGCGACGGGGGGGGACTGGAGTTCTTCTTCTCGCTGAAAAAATAGGGCAGCAGCCCATTCTTCAACCTTTAATTTCCAACAGATATGAACACCCCTATCCAACTACGTTTTAACGACATCGACCAGATGGGACATGTCAATAACGCCGTCATCATGGAATTTTTCGATCTCGGCAAATCGGAATACTTCACCGCCGTCGGGCTGCCTCCCGAGGAGGGCGACTTCACGGTGATGGTGGTACATGTGGAGGTAGACTTCACGAGCCAGATACGGTTCCACGACAAAGTACACGTAGTGACGCATGTAGACCACTTCGGAACCAAGAGCCTCTCGGTGAAACAACAAGTGCTGAACAGCGACACCGGGGCAGTGTGCGCCACCTGTCGCACGGTGATGGCGGGCTACCGTCGCAGCACAGGCGGAAGCGCAATCATCCCCAACACAATAAAAGAGGCAATCCTGCGTTATGAGGAAGATTCAATAATGAAGAAAGATGAATAACAGGGTACTTATCGTTTATACCGGCGGCACCATCGGCATGGTGCAGGACGAGAACGGAGCTCTGCGCCCGTTCCCAATGGAGCATATCTATGACCTTGTGCCAGAGCTGCAACGGTGCTCATACAAGATTGACACCTGCCAGATGGCGGACATTATCGACTCGTCGAATATGACACCCTCGTTCTGGGTGGATTTGGCCGAGATTATTGAGCGCCGCTACGACGACTACGACGGCTTTGTGGTGCTGCACGGCACCGATACGATGGCGTACACCGCGTCGGCGTTGAGCTTTATGTTCAAGAATCTGTCGAAACCCATCGTCCTGACCGGCAGCCAGCTGCCTATGGGCATGCTGCGCAGCGACGGCAGGGAGAACATCATCTGTGCCTTGGAGGTGGCCTCGTGTCAGGAAGCCTACATACCGGAGGTGTGCCTATTCTTTGAGAACCACCTGTATCGCGGCAACCGCAGCACAAAGGTGAGCGCGGAGAATTTCGACGCTTTCTGCAGCTACAACTATCCGTCGCTGGCAAAGGCGGGCATACGATTTAGTTTCAAGAGCCACCTGTTTCTGCCCAAGCCTGAGAAGCCCTTGATGGTGCGCAAGCAGTTCGACCGCAACATAGCGGTGCTGAAGCTCTTCCCCGGCATCACCCTGGAGGTGGTTAACGCGGTGCTGCGTGCCGAGGGGCTGCACGGAGTGGTTATAGAGACATTCGGTTCGGGCAACGCCCCTACCGAAAATTGGTTTATTGAGGCCATTGCCGATGCCATAGGACGTGGCATAGTGGTGCTGAATGTGACCCAGTGCAAGGCAGGTGCCGTAATAATGGGACAGTACGAAGCCAGCTGCGAATTGAGCCGGATAGGGGTGATAGGTGGCAGCGACATAACACTGGAGGCTGCCGTGACGAAGATGATGTACCTGCTAGGCACCTACCCCGACAACCCAGACCATGTGCGCGAGTGCCTACAGATGTCGCTACGCGGCGAAATCACAACTGGAAAGACCCAATGCTAAGGTATTTGAACAAGATAGCCCTATTGCTGCTTTGGCTCGTCTGCACCCAAGCGTTGACGGCCCAGAACTCGCCTGTGCATTTGGGCAAGTTTGACGACCGGAAGGTGCATTTCGGCATACAGGTGGGGTACACTCTGTCGAAGTTCGACCTACACTATACCGACGACGAGGAGGTAAGGGCGAACATCATGGGCACCACGTCATATTATAGCCCAGGATTCCACATCAACGAGATAAACGACTTTCGCCTAGGCGACCACCTCAACCTACGCCTGATGCCGGGCATAACGCTTATCAGCCGCGATATGGCATTCGTGTGGTCGGACGAATACGCTTCCACCCACTGGAATTACGACACCAAGCGCACGGTGGAATCGGTATATGGCGAGTTGCCTGTGGAGTTTAAGTTTCGCGCCATGCGGTACTCCGACTTTCGCCCTTACCTCATAGCGGGCGGCTCTTGGGGGTTTGACTTTGCCTCACTCCGCAAAAACAAGAATAACAATGACGAATCTATCGTCCGCCTCAACCCCATAGACCTACGCTACACGATGGGAGTGGGGTTCGACTTCTTCCTTCCCTATGTGAAGTTTGCCATCGAACTGAAGATGGCTTTCGGCATAGTGGACCTAAGGGTGGAGGATAACGACCTGTACACCCTCTCTACCACCGACCTGCGGTCGCGCACCTTTATGCTCTCTTTCACCTTCCAAGGATGATTTTAACTATTTCGACCTCTTGAAAAAGCAGTACACCATAGACCTTTCACCCCAAGAGTACAGCATCACCGCTATGCTCTATCAGACGGTGGCACGGAAAACAGGCATTTGCGCAGGCGACATTTCGCATGTGGAGGTGTTGCGCCGCAGTCTCGACTCGCGACGCGGTATATGCTACCACACGACGGTGGAGGTGTACTGTGGCGAGAAATATGTGGCTCCCGACTATAGAGGTGCCTACCAGGACTGTAGCCACAAGCCTGCCGTGATTATTGTGGGAGCAGGACCTGCCGGACTCTTTGCCGCCTTGAGGGCATTGGAACTGGGTTTGAAGCCCATCATCATAGAGCGTGGCAAAGCCGTGGAAGAACGCCGTACAGACATTGTCCTACTGGCACGGACGCAGACGGTAGACCCTAACAGCAACTGGTGTTTTGGCGAAGGAGGCGCAGGGACCTATTCCGATGGCAAGCTGTACACACGGAGCAACAAACGCGGCAACATTCAGGAGGTGCTGCACCGCTTTATTGAACACGGTGCCGACCCGTCGATAGCCATTGATGCCCACGCCCACATTGGCACCGACAAACTAAGCGGCATCATTGCCAATATGCGCCATACGATAGAAGGGTACGGTGGCGAATATCATTTCTCGACCCGTATGGCAGACCTAATAGTGGAGCAAGGCAGGGTATGTGGGGTGAGAGACACTGAGGGTAACGAATATAACGGCATTGCCGTCATTCTTGCCACAGGCCATTCGGCTCGCGACATCTATGAACTCTTTGCCCTGCGCAACTGGATGCTGGAAGCGAAACCCTTTGCTATGGGCGTTCGCGTAGAGCATCCGCAACAGCTCATCAATCAGATACAATACCATTCCCCTAACCCCAACATGCAGTTTCTGCCACCCGCCTCCTATAGCCTCACTACGCAGGTGGACGGCCACGGGGTATTCTCATTCTGCATGTGTCCAGGAGGCTGCATCGTGCCTGCCGCCACTGGCAACTACCAACAGGTGGTCAACGGCATGAGCAATGCGCGCCGCAACTCCCCCTTTGCCAACAGCGGCATCGCCGTGACCGTTTCGCCTAGCGATGTGCCTGAATATGCACAATACGGTCCGCTGGTCCTACTCCGTTTTCAACAGGATGTAGAGCGGCGCGTGTTCGAAGCCGTCGGGGGCAGCATCTCCGCCCCCATACAGCGGCTCACCGACTTCTGCCAGAACCGTATGAGCCAAGATAACAACCACACCAACTATCTTGGGCAGACCTGCAGCCTACCACAGCACGAGTTGCTGCCCCGCTTCATCGTGAAAGGCCTGCAGCAGGGCTTTCGCGACTTCGACCGCAAGATGCACGGCTTCTATACCGAGCAGGCAAGCATCCTCTCCGTCGAAAGCCGCACCTCGTCGCCCGTCCGCATCCCTCGCGACGAGAGCCTCCAGCACCCCCAACTGCGCAACCTATACCCCTGTGGCGAAGGGGCCGGATATGCCGGCGGCATCGTCTCCTCTGCCATGGACGGTATCAATGCCATCAATCAAATATCCAAGACAATACTTCATAGTTCTTAGCTCTTAATACTTACTTCCCAATGAACTTCTCCCTCCAATCCGACTTTGCCCCCATGGGCGACCAGCCTGAGGCCATCCGCCAATTGGTAGAAGGCATCCAACGTGGCCAACGGGCACAGGTGCTACAGGGTGTCACCGGCAGCGGCAAGACCTTCACCATCGCCAACGTCATCGCCCAGCTCAACCGCCCTACCCTCGTTATGAGCCACAACAAGACTTTGGCCGCCCAGCTATACGGCGAGTTCAAACAGTTTTTCCCAAACAATGCCGTAGAATACTTTGTCTCCTACTACGACTACTACCAGCCCGAAGCCTACATAGCCTCCACCAACACCTATATCGAAAAAGACCTAGCCATCAACGACGACCTCGACAAACTACGTCTACGAGCCTCCTCAGCCCTGCTGAGTGGCAGGCGCGATGTTATCGTGGTCTGCTCGGTCAGTTGCATCTATGGTATCGGCAATCCCGACGAGTTCCGCCGTGGCACCATACACGTCAAGGTTGGCGACCGCCTCAGCCGCGACAACTTTCTGCTACAGCTGTTGGAAGGGCAGTATGTCCGCAACGAGATTGAGTTTGTCAACGGACGTTTCCGCGTCAAAGGCGACACGGTGGACGTGTTTCCCTCCTTTGCCGACTTCTGCTTTCGCATCTGTTTTTGGGACGATGAGATTGAGAGCCTCGAAAGCTTCGACCCCGTAAGCGGACAACGCATTGAGACATTCTCCGACATAACGATTTATCCCGCAAGCAACTTTCTCACCTCAAAGGAGAACATGGCCGACGCACTGCACCAGATACAGACCGACATGTTTGAACGGCGCGACTACTTCTACTCCGTCGACAAGCCACTTGAGGCCAAGCGGCTCGAAGAACGCGTGAACTACGACCTCGAAATGATACAGGAGCTGGGCTACTGTAGCGGCATCGAGAACTACTCGCGCTATTTCGACGGACGCAAGGAAGGCGACCGTCCTTTCTGCCTTATCGACTACTTCCCCGACGACTTCTTGCTGGTAGTTGATGAGAGCCACGTCACCGTTCCACAAATCGGAGCCATGTATGGTGGCGACCGCTCGCGCAAACGGTCGCTGGTCGAATACGGTTTCCGCCTCCCCTCTGCCCTCGACAATAGGCCCCTCACCTACGAAGAGTTTTACAACCTCACCAGTCAGACCATCTACATCAGCGCCACCCCCGCACAATACGAGCTGCAAGAGGCCGAAGGCGTGGTGGTCGAACAGGTCATCCGTCCTACTGGCCTCCTCGACCCCGTGGTCGAAGTGCGTCCCGCCGTTACTCAGGTCGACGACCTACTTGATGAAATAGAGAAGACCGTATATAAGAACGAGCGTGTCCTTGTCACCACACTCACCAAACGCATGGCCGAGGAGATGACCACCTACCTGCTCAACCTCGGCATCCGCAGCAAATACATCCACAGCGATGTGGACACCCTCGAGCGTGTCGAAATCATGCGCGACCTCCGCATGGGTGTCTTCGACGTGCTGGTCGGTGTCAACCTCCTGCGCGAAGGTCTCGACCTCCCCGAAGTCTCGCTCGTCGCCATCCTCGATGCCGACAAAGAAGGCTTCCTCCGCAGCGACCGCGCCCTTATCCAGACCATCGGCCGCGCCGCCCGCAACGTCCACAGCAAAGCCATCCTCTACGGCGACATCATCACCGGTAGCATGCAGCGTGCCATCGACGAGACCAACCGCCACCGCGAGAAGCAGATACGCTACAACCTCGAGCACGGCATAGTCCCGCGACAGATTGTCAAAAGCACCGAAGCCATCCTCGGCTCCACCAGCGTCATCGAGCGCGCCGCCGAAGAGACCACCGGCCCCGTCGACATCAACCAGCACCGACCCAACATCCCCCTCCCCTCTTTAGAGGGGTACGGCGAAGCCGGGGGGTATGCCACTAATACATCTTTACCCCCCTCTTCCTCCAAACCGTTGGCAGCCTCACCCTACGCACTTAATACCCCTGCCCATAGCGGCAAACATCAATACCTCCCCGAAGCTGCCGAACCCAACGCCCCCACTGCCAGCGAACCGGAAATCCAGTGGAGCAACAAGACCAAAGCCCAGCTGCGCAAGGAAATCCGCGACACACAGCGCAAGATGCAACAAGCCGCCAAAGAGATGGACTTCCTTGCCGCCGCCAAATACCGCGACCAAATCCGCGCCATGCAGCAGGCCCTCGACTCCGCCCGTGGCGAATAAACCTCCTACCAATCCCATCGAATCAATCAAATCTACTAATTCAATAATACCTAATCACCATGAAAAAACTCACCCTCATCCTCACCGCCCTGCTGCTCGTCGCCACCCTCTCCGCACAACCCGGCAGCAGCCACAACCGCAACCGCAACCCCCACGGCACCTTCCCTGCCCCGCCCCAGGCACCCTCCATACTAGTGCAGGCTCAGAACCATGAGATTTTCCAAGTCTACATAGATGGCGACCTCGTCAATAATGTTCCTAACTCAGAAGTGCTTATCAACAACCTCGACAGCCGCCTGCACGAAGTGGTCGTCATCCTCACCCACCCCGCCCACAAGGCCGCCGCCACACAGCTCTATGCTGCCACCCCCTCGCCCATCATCACCGTCAGCTACGACATGCGTCGCCAACAGATGCTCCTCTACTCCTCGCAGGCCACCGGCAACTACTCTGGACAGGGATACGGCAACCGCCCCCATCACCATCACGGCACCCCACCCACTCCTCCCACTCCCTCCTCTGCCAACGTCCCCGCCCCATCCATGACCAATCCCGCCGTGGTCGCCGACCAATGGGTCGACGAGATGGTAGCCATCATCAAGAGCCAAAGCTTTGACAGCGAAAAGCTTTCCACCGCCAAAGGGCTTCTCACCAACGGCCAGCTCTTCACCTCCTCACAGATAGCCCGCATCGCCAAAGAACTCGGGTTCAACAACTCACAAGTCGACTTCATCAAGGCCGCCTACCCCTCCTGCTCCGACCCGCAGAACTACGAGCGCGTCCTCAGCATCCTCACCTTCAGCTCCGACCGCGAAGCCGTCCGCGCCTTCATCCGTTCCCAAAAGTAACATTCCACCCTGCCTCACTCCCTCCAATCGCGAATCGACCCACACAAATCGTCAGCTCGATTTTTGGGCTCTATAGCGATGATGGAACGATTATCTATCCTTGAAGGAGCGACAAAAGGCAAAGGCCACGTGGGGGCATCAAGGGACTACGCCGACACTTGTCCAGAGATAGATATTTCGCTGTCTACTAGTTAAAATAGCGATAATACAGAAGTCTCAGCCTAATAAGCAACACTCGGAAGGCACGTTTCATTTCGCGATACCACTTGCGAATAGCGCTTTTCTGAGCGGTATAAGTATAGGGGTTGAGATTATAGATCCAGTTGATACGGCTGTCGTCCTTATAGGCGCCCGTCTCTTGGAAACGATTGATGGTGCCAATCCAATTGCCTCTTACGGCATCATTTGTTACACGGAGCGAATCGATAACAATTGATTTGCTGTTTCGCAAATCCTCGTCCGTATAGTGGAATCCGTATCGATTAGGGGATTCGTTCTCTGCCAATATGGCATAAATGGTTCGAATACACTTCTCGCATTTACAGCAATTACCTCCATTAGGGGAGACAAAACAGACCCTCGGTTCAATTGTCTGAGAGGTTTCTTTGCAATACTTTACGATTGTTTGGATTTTGAGTTGACGGCTCAACTCATACCCATCGTGCACAATCACACTGCCTCCAAAGCGCAGGCAATTGTCTATTGTAGGATCGCTGGCACACGATACTTTATCCTTTGCCGTGTTCGAACTTGCAATGTAGATTTTGTCCAAATGTCGCAACCATGCTATCGGGGCAGCCATACTCAGGATGCCGATGCCATGCTGAAAGCCATGCCACCAGCCGTCGCGAGCCTTTCCCACAACCATAACGCTCAGCCACCGGTCTAGAATGAATGTGCGGAAATTGCTGGCGACAAATATGGGCGACTCCAATCCGAATTGCCGCGCGGTGGCCGTCACATGTTCCGAAACATTCCGCCAACCTTCCACGGCACTGAGACGCAGATCCGCGCCCCTGATTGTCAACAGTAACGGCTTTTCGTCATGGTGACGAATCAGCGTGGTGAAAGCGTCTACTCCACCGCTAAAGAACGCAGCACTGCCACCTTCGGAAGGATAATTGCAGTCAACGATTTTTTCTGCTTTGATTTTACCTCTAAAGGCAAATCTAGGATACATGCCTTCATAGCCTCTCCTAATATCCGGGATGCTATCATAAAATGCCTTATCTATTTCAGGGAGCTCCAGCAACGAATCCGTTAGCCATATTATTGGAAGCACATTGCACACAAAGGGTACAAGCGCAATGGCAGTAGGCGTGGAATAGACATCCTCGGAGTATTCTACCCAAAAGACGTTGTCGTTCGTATCAAAAAATTGCTGCAATCCTTTAGAAACAGAATACGAAACTTCTATTCTTCTGCCCTCTATGATTACACTTTTTACGGTTAATTTATTCATTGCTGTTTCTGTATGTTAGTCCGTAACATTGTCGTTGGGTTACCCCCCATTCGCGATGCAAAGATACAAAATATTTTCCAAACCATAGATGATTTTTCACAAATTATTCGAACCACATATATAACTAACTAATATCGACAAGCATAAGAGCCTGCACTCATGGGAGAGGCGGGCACATAGGTCCTCGGTCGCTTACACACGTAAAAATGAGGTGAAGCGATGAATCAATAGGCAGCGCCTTGGCGGCCTTTGCTTTCGAGGTCCATTTTGCCGATGCGCCAGGTGAGGCCGAGGCTGACGAAACGGCTGTTGTAGCTCCAGCGGTAGTCTTCGGCGTAGTAGGGGTTGGTGGAGATGGTGTGCGTGTTGGACGACTGGAAGAGGTCGTTGACCTTGAAGTAGAGCGAGAGGTGGCGGTCGAAGAGGTCGGTGCTGAGGCCGAAGTCGACGTTGAAGTACGGTTCATTACGACTCAGCAATTCTATCTGCTGACCGAAGAACTTGCCGTTAACGAACACATCCACTTTGCCCCACAGTTTTGCATTCATATTGAGTCGCACAATGTAG
>JAEEGI010006241.1_pt1 | contig 26972 bp, 29 predicted proteins | sample 8958751 | NCBI WGS metagenome assembly JAEEGI01 (sample SAMN16246545, study PRJNA631951) | gut metagenome | biome: gut microbiome; feature: rumen; material: KS-attached | host: Bos | place: Iran: Karaj | collected 2018-10 | reverse complement strand
CTCCTATCTCACCGGGCGCATGCGCACCGTGCGGGAGGTGGAAGACAAGCTGGACGACCTGCAGTATGGGGAGGGCGACATCCTCACCACTGTGGCGCGGCTCAAGGAGCTGAACCTCCTGAACGACGAGGAGTATGCCCGGGAGTTCGTACGCTCAAGATTGGCGACCAAGCCGGTGAGCCGTCAGAAACTGTATATGGACCTGCGGGCTCATAGGGTGCCGGAGGAGCTGATCGATGCAACTTTGAACGAGCTCCCCCGGGACACGGAAGCGGACAACGCCCTCGAGGTGGCGAAGAAGTATTGGCGGCAGATGAGCGCCTTGGAGGAACCGGTGCGCCGGGAGCGTGTGCTGCGTCGCCTGACCAGCCGCGGGTTCTCCACAGAGGCCAGCCTGGCCGCCATTCGGCAGGCGGCGGAGGCGGAGGCGTGAGGCCCGTTCTGACAGCAGTCGAATACCAACAGGCGTTGCAGGCCCTATCCTCGGATGAGATACGGCAAGCAGCAGCGGCTGTCGCGTCAGCGGCCGAAGCGATGATGGCGAAACATGGCCTGGAGCGGGCGGTGTTCCTGTCCGGCAGGCCTCTGCAGCGGATCGCGATTCACGCCGCCGAACTGCTTGCACAGCAGGGAAAGGGGGCGTCCGTCGCTCTTTCGGATAGGGACGAACTGCCCGATCTTTCCGAAAAGTTGGTCTGCGATCTGCTGTTTGTGCCTTCCATGGACGAAACGCTGTCCTCAAAGTGCACGGCTTGGATCAGGTCCATAGATGGCTCCGGCTGTCCTCTCCTGAGCGTGGCCATGCCGGCGGGGGTGGACCCCGATACTGGCAGGGTGGGAGAAACGGCGGCCAAGGCGGAGATCACCGTTGCCTCCTATGCGTATCTGCCAGGACTGTTCCTCCATGACGGCCTCGATCACTGCGGGGAGATACGGCCAGTAGGTGGAGAGACGGACAGCCTGAGGGGGCTCGCCCGCTTTGAATGGGAGGACGCGAAACGACTGCTGCCGCCCCGGAAGCGGACCGCGCACAAGGGGGATTCCGGCAAGGCCCTGCTGTGCGTGGGCTCCCCGAAGTATGTGGGTGCAGCCCTGCTGAGCGCCCGAGCCTGCCTGGCAGCTGGGTGTGGCATCCTGTATGTGGCCTGCCCCCACGTGGTCCGGGAGGCCCTCTGGCGGCTGCCGGAGGCCATCGGCATCCCTGTGGGGACCGACTGGAACGGGCAAGGTTGTCGGACGGCCATCCGCGCCATCGAAGGCATGAGAGCCCTCGGCCTGGGCTGCGGCGTCGGTAGCGGCGACATATCGCCCCTTCTGGAGGCCGCATTGAAGGCAAAGCTGCCCATGGTGCTGGATGCGGACGGACTGAACTGTCTATCCCGCCATCGGGAGCTTTTTGGCCTGCTCCATGAGAAGGTGGTCCTGACCCCGCACCCGGGGGAGATGGGGCGGCTCACGGGGCTGCCTGCGGATCGGGTGACGGACGATCCCATATCCCTCGCTCAGAGGTATGCCAGCGAGTGGGGGTGCACGGTGCTGCTGAAGGGGGCCGCTACGGTGGTCTCCGACGGGAACCGGACCCGCATCGTGGCGGAAGGGAACGCGGGCCTCGGCAAGGGCGGCAGCGGGGACGTGTTGACGGGCATCGTCATCGGGCTCCTCAGCCAGGGCGTCGAACCCTTCCCGGCCGCCTGTCTGGGCAGCTTCCTGCTGGGGACTTCGGCGGACAGGGCGTTTGAGCTGTTGAGGGAACGGATGCTTCGGGCCACGAACGTGATCGAAGCGCTGGAAGATTGGAACGAATAAAAGGAGGTTGGAAAGATGCTTCGCATTGGTGTAGATGTGGGCGGTACTTTTATCAAAGCCGGGGTGGTGGACGAGTCGTATACCATCCTGCACAAGGTGAGCGTGCCTACGGGCGGGGACGCCGCGTATGATGCCGTGGTACAGCACATCGCTCATGCGGCAGAGCTGGCGGCCCAGGCGGCCGGCATCGCCGTGAGGGAGGTCGCTTCGGTGGGCATCGGCATCCCAGGGCTCCTGAATCCAAGGACGGGTGTGGTGGTGTCGGCCCCCAATCTGAGGGGCTGGCAGGACGTGCCCTTTCTGGACATCATCCAAAAGCTGCTGCCTGTCCCGGTGCGGGTGGGGAACGACGCCAACTGCGCCGTGGTAGGCGAGACCCTGGTGGGCGCAGCCAAGGGCTGTGAGAACGTGGTCATGCTGACCCTGGGCACCGGCGTAGGCGGCGGTATCGTCGCCGGCGGGCGGCTGTTCGTGGGCGGCGAGGGCCTTGGCGCGGAGCTGGGGCACACGATCCTGAAGTGGGGCGGCGAAACCTGCGGCTGCGGCATGCAGGGCTGCACCGAGGCCTACTGCTCCGTCACTGCGCTGGTGAAGCAGACCCGCCGCGCCATGGAGGCGGACCCCGCCTCAGCCATGCATGAGTACGCGAGACAGGCGGGGCTGGTGGACGGACGCACGGCCTTCGAGTGCTCCAAGCTGGGGGATAAAGCGGCTATAGAGGTGGTGGAAAACTACTGCGGGTACCTGGCCAATGCCATCGGGTCCCTGGTCACCGTCTTCCGGCCCGATGTGGTGCTGATCGGCGGCGGCCTCTCCAACCAGCGGGAATACCTGATGGACAAGCTCAACGCCCTCCTGCCCAAATACGTGTTCGCCGCCAGCATTATCGGCGTGCCGCCCATCCTGCGGGCCACCCTGGGGAATGACGCGGGCACCATCGGCGCCGCCTTCCTGGACCGGATGTAGGGGGAATCATGGATATACAGACATATTTGAACGTGATGCACGTGGCGGAGCGGCTGAAAGACGCCGTGCGCCATGGCTATTCCTCCGGCGGACGGCGGGAGAGCGTGGCGGAACACAGCTGGCGCATCACCCTCATGGCGTACTTCCTACAGGACGAGTTCCCGGAGGTGGACATGAACAGGGTCATGGAGATGTGCCTGGTGCATGATCTGGGGGAGTGCTTCACCGGGGACACCCCTACGTTTTTGAAGACGAACGCAGATGAACAGCGGGAGGAGCAGTTGCTCTTCGACTGGGTCCGGTCCCTGCCGGAGCCCTACGCCACTCGGCTGAATGACCTCTATGCGGAGATGGAGGCTTTGGAGACCCAGGAGGCGAAGATCTACAAGGCCCTGGACAAGATGGAAGCGGTGCTGCAGCACAACGAGGCGCCCCTCTCCACCTGGATCCCCCGGGAGTACGAGCTGAACATGACCTACGGCTTCGATCAGGCGGCATTCTCACCCTACCTGACGGCCCTCCGGGAGCAGATGCTCCACGACACCAAACAAAAGATCGAGAACAGCAAAAAAGCCCCGTAAAGGGCTTTTTTCATATGTGTTTACTTAGAAATTGTAGGGGTTGAGGTTCGGCCAGTTATTGATGAACTCGTGTCCCGCCTGGCCTGCGCCCCGGATGAGCAGGGCGATTAAGGCGATGAAGGCGATGAGGATGAGGACGATGCGGACGGCGCTGATGATCGTCCCGGCGATGGCCAGGCCACGGCCCTTGTTCTCTGACAGCTTCTTGGCGGCACCGATGCCCAGGATGCTCAAAATCAGGCCCGCGATGGCGGTCAGGACGCCGAGACCGACGGGGATGAAGATCAGTGAGCAGACGAAACCGGCGATGGCCAGACCGTTGGTGGCCGGCGGCACGGAGGCGGTGTAGGTGGTCTTCCCCTGGGAGGAATAGTTGGGATTGGAATAGGAGGACGGCAGCTGAGCGCTGGCGGCCTTATATCCCTCGGAAGCGCTGACGGGAGGCGTATAGGCCGGGGCGGTTTCCTCAACGGGTTCCTGAGCGGATCCTTCCTCAGGCGCACCGATGGGCTTATCGACCGGCGCTTCCTCGACGACGGGCTCCTTGTCCGGAGCCGCGGGAGCAGCTTGCACGGGCTTGCCGCAGGCGGTGCAGAATTTGGCGGTATCAGGTATTTGAGCGCCGCAATGGATGCAATGCATGGTGTGTGTCCTTTCCGGAATGGTATGGAGAAAGTTTCTTCTTTCACCCATATACTATACCCTGCCCGCTGGGCCTGTCAAGAAAAGAAAAGCATGGCATAAAGAGGCGGAGTATGGTACAATGCACAAAACAGGAAAGGTCAGGAGCGCAACCAATGAGCAAGTACAGTTTTCCCAAGATCGATCTGCATCTGCATCTGGACGGGTCCATGCTGCCCGAAAGCGCGTGGGAGATGGCGGCGGAGCGGGGCATCGCCCTGCCTGCCGATACGCTGGAGGACTTTCGTCATTTCATCGTGGTGACGGCGGACTGCCGGAGCGTGAACGAGTATCTCAAGCGGTTCGAGATGCCCCTGCAGATACTGCAGGACAGGGCTTCCTTGGAGCGTACGGCCTACGAGCTGGTGTGCCTTTTGGCCGGGCAGGGGTTGCGGTACGCGGAGATCCGCTTTGCCCCACAGCTCCATCTGCGCAAGGAGCTGACGCAGCGGGATGCCGTGGAGGCGGTCCTGACCGGCGTGAAGCGGGGCATGGCCGAGCGTCCGTCCATCGACATCGGCGTGCTCCTGTGCGCCATGTGTATCGGCGAGTATTGGCTCAATATGGACGCGAACCTGCAGACGGTCCGGGAGGCTGCCCGGGCGCTGTCGGAGGGCGTGGTGGGGATCGACCTTGCGGGGGCGGAGGGGCTGACGCCGCTTTCCGGCTTTGCCCCGGTGTTCGACCTGGCCCGGGAGCTGGGCGTTCCCTTCACCTGCCATGCCGGGGACAGCCAGGGACCGGAGACCGTGTTGGCCGCCTTGAACTTCGGCACCAAACGGATCGGCCACGGCCATCACATCTTCGAGGACAGGACCCTCTGCGCCAGGGCCATCCGGGACAGGGTGACGCTGGAGGTGTGCCCCACCAGCAACATCCAGTGCAGCACCCGGCCTTCTTATGAGGCGCACCCCCTGAAGCGGCTGATCGACATGGGCGTGAGCTGCACCATCAACACGGACAACATGATCCTGTCCGACATCGACCTCGACAAGGAATATGACCGGTGCATCGGATCCATGGGCCTGACCATCCAGGACGTTATCCGCTGCAACATCAACAGCGTCCGTGCCTCCTTCATGGCGCCGGAGAAGAAGCTGCCCCTGATCGAAGAGCTGTTGAAGGCGCTGGAAGCATGCGGGTCCTGAGCTATCGGGCGTCGGAGCAGGATGCGGGGAAGCGGGTGGAGACGGTGCTGCTGGACCAGCTGCAGGTCTCCCATGGGCTCCTGTCCCGGCTCAAGCGGCGGGAAAACGGCATCTGCGTCAATGGGCGGCGGGTCTATGCCACCTATGTGCTGCAAGCGGGCGACCAGGTCACGGCGGACGTGGGGGACGCGGAGCCGCCCCGGCATCTCGATCCCGTCAGGATGGACCTGGCCGTCCCCTATGAGGATGAGGACCTGCTGGTGCTGGATAAGCCCGCCAACGTGCCCGTGCATTCCACCCGAGACCCAAAGGAGAGGAGCCTGGAGCAGGGCCTTTTAGCCTATCTGCCAAAGGAGGCTTATCCTCATTTCGTGAGCCGCCTTGACAAGGGGACCACGGGCCTCATGCTGGTGGCCAAAAGCGGTTACGTTCACGAGCTTATGAAGCGGCGGCTGCACACGGAAGAATATTATCGGGAATACCTGGCGGTGGCGGACGGCACGGTCACGCCCGCGACCGGCACGGTGGACGCGCCCATCGGTCTCGCTGACGGGTCCTCCTATCGGCACTGCGTCCGACAGGACGGCGCAAAAAGTTTCACGGTCTATGAAACTTTGTCCGTTGCCAACGGTCGTACCTTTCTGCGGTTACTTCCCCAAACGGGTCGCACCCATCAGCTGCGGGTCCATATGGCGTATCTGGGCTACCCCCTGACGGGGGACTGGCTATACGGCGCCCGTTCCGATACCATCGACCGACCGGCCCTCCATTCCCATTACCTGGCGTTTGTTCACCCTTTGACCGGGGAGAGGATCGAATGCCGTTCGCCCCTTCCACCGGACATGAAGAACCTGATTTCCTGAACCGCCTCGGGCGGTTTTCTTTTTGTTTATACTCATTCCGCGTTTTGTACGACTTTATAACGCATTTTGTCCGCATCTGGATGCTATGCTGCAGGCGTAAGGAAAGAGAGGAACAAAAGGATGAAACGGATCATACGGATCAGCCTGTGGGGCTGTTTACTGGCAGGATTGTTCTGCGCACTCATCAATTTCAGGGTCGTCCGCGCGGCGGCACAGCGGATCGCCTGGCCCAACGCTTTGGAGGGGCAGCGGGTGGATTGCATCGTCGTCCCCGGCGCCCGGGTATATGAGGACGGGGCCCTTTGTACCGTGCTGCAGGATCGGATGGATACGGCTATCGGCTTCTATCGCGCCGGCGTGTCGGATCGGCTGCTGTTGTCCGGGGATCACGGCACGGTGGGATATGACGAGGTCACCGCTATGAAAGCCTATGCTCTCGAACAGGGCGTGGCGGAGCATGACATCTTTCTGGATCATGCCGGGTTCTCCACCTATGAGACCATGTACCGGGCAGCGGCCGTCTTCGGCGCGAAGAGCTGCGTGGTGGTCACCCAGGGGTATCATTTGTATCGGGCGGTGTACCTGGCGGGCCGGATGGACATGGAGGTGTTTGGGGTGAAGGCGGACCGGGGCACCTATCAAAGGATGCGATACTACCAGGTCCGGGAAGCTCTGGCCCGGGTGAAGGACGTGTTCTTTGCCGCCTTCAAACCGGCGCCCACCTACCTTGGCGAACCCATCTCCCTGATGGGAGACGGACGGGTCACGGCCAAAGCCCCCTTCGCGCTGCCGATCCTGGTGGAGGGATAGGGAAAAGTGAGAGGACAGATGATTGACTTTGCCGCCATATAATAATATACTGTTTTCAATCATAGACAGGGAAGAGGTACAGGTATGATCCGTATTGGCATCGTTGGCTACGGCAACGTGGGGCGGGGGGCGGAAGCCGCCGTCCTGCAGAGCGATGATATGGCGCTGGCGGGCATCTTCACCCGGCGGCCCCCGGAATCGGTGCACGCTTTGCGGGAGGAAACGCCGGTCTATCCCATGTCCCTGCTGACGGAGCAGGGGACGGGGGCGGACGTGCTGCTCCTGTGCGGCGGCAGCGCCACGGACCTGCCCGTGCAGACGCCGGAGCTGGCCCGCCGCTACTGCGTGGTGGACACCTTCGACACCCACGCCCGCATCCCGGAACACTTTGCCAATGTAGACGCTGCGGCGAAAGCGGGCAGGACCGCGGCCATCATCAGCACCGGCTGGGACCCGGGCCTCTTCTCCCTGATGCGGCTTCTGGGCACCGCCATCCTGCCGGATGGCGCGGGGGACACCTTCTGGGGCCCCGGCGTGAGCCAGGGCCACTCGGACGCCGTCCGGCGCATCGAGGGCGTGGCGGACGCCCGGCAGTACACCATCCCCGTGCAGAGGACCGTGAACGCGGTCCGCAAGGGCGAAAGCGGGTTTACGGCCCGGGAGAAGCACACGCGGGAGGTCTACGTGGTGCTGAAGGAAGGGGCCGACCCCCAGCGGGTGGCCCGGGAGATCATCACCATGCCCAACTATTTTGACGAGTACGATACCACGGTCCACTTCATCTCCGCAGAGGAGATGGCGGCCGAGCATGGGGCTATGCCCCACGGCGGCTTCGTCATCCGCCACGGGAAGCTGGGCCCGGCGCATCAGTATTCGTCCCTGATGGAGTTCAAATTGGAGTTGGATTCCAACCCAATGTTCACCGGGGCCGTCATGGCCGCCTTCGGCCGGGCATGCTATCGGCTTCACGCTCAGGGGAGGACCGGTTGCTTCACGGCCTTCGACGTGCCGTTGGGGCTCCTTTCACCGCTGCCTGCCGAAGCGCTTCGCAGTCAACTCCTGTAGTTTTCACATAAAAGGAAGGGGAAGAAAAATGATCCAAATCGAAAACATTTGCGTCTCCGGTTTTGCCGCCGCTCTGCGGGGCATGCGCAATCCGTTGAACAGCTGGAAGAAGAGCGACAGCACCATCACCTATGAGAACGGAGAGGAGATCGCCAAGATCGGCCCCAACGATCTGGACCTTATGAAGCGGCTTCGGAAGGCGGGGAGCGACCACAGAAAGTACCTGAGGATGATCAACGTCAGCATGGACATCACGGCCATGCAGCCCTGGTGGTTCGAGTTCGACACCTATAAGGTGGGTACCGTCCGCAACTCCTGCTCCAAGATGCACAAGATCCACTCCAAGACCTTCACTACGGCGGACTTCGCCCACGACGGCATCGATGAGGTGCCCTACGCCCAGGAGGCCCTGAACGCCGTCATCGCCGCTTGCGAGCGGCTCCGGCTGGACTTCAACGCCACCAAGGAAAAGAAGTATTGGCGGGCGCTCATTGAGCTGCTGCCCGAGGGCTACTGCATGCGGGCCACGGTGCAGCTGAATTATGAGGTGCTGCTCCATATGTACTGGTCGAGGAAGGACCACAAGCTCACCGAGTGGCACGACTTCTGCCATATGATCGAGGAGCTGCCCTACTTCAGGGAGGTCTGCCTCCTGGAGGAGGAGAACTGATGCTACTCACCGGAAAGGAACCGGCGGAACGGCTCTATGCCCAGATCGACGAACGGGTCAGATCTAGCTCGTCGGCCCCGTGCCTGTTCGCCCTCTACGATCCCGAGGACAAGCCTGCGGGCTGGTATCTCAGGAGCATCCAGCGGGCCGGGGCTGCCCACGGCGTGCCGGTGTACGCTCGTCCTCTCGCGGAGGGGACGGAGCTGCCGCAGGAGAGGCTAGGCGGCATGATCGTGTTGAGCAAGACGAAGACGCCCATCCCGATCCCGGACGAGCTGGACGTGGACGGAACGGGACGGAACAGCTTCGCCACCCTTTACAGGGGCGGGCTCAGGGACTATCCCCGCACCACCCCCTGCACGGCGGAGGCCTGTGTACGACTGCTGGACTATTATGCCGTGCCTATTTCGGGCAGGCATGCGGTGATCCTGGGCCGATCGCTGACGGTGGGACGGCCTCTCGCCATGCTGCTGCTCGATCGGAACGCTTCGGTGACCCTGTGCCACAGCAGGACGGAAAACCTGCCGGACATCTGCCGTCAGGCGGACATCCTCGTATGCGCCACCGGCAGGGAAGGGCTTGTCAACAAGGCGTGTGTACGGCCGGGCCAGACCCTCATCAACGTGGGCGGCGACGCTATGGAGGAAGAGGTATCGTCCATCGTAGAAAACCTATGCCCCTTCAAGGGCGGCGTGGGCGCTCTGACCACGGCGGTCCTTTTTAAGCATGTGACGGATAGACTGCTATGAAATCTGTCGCTGTTTTGACGGGGGCCACCGGTGGCTTGGGCCGGGCGTTTGTGCAGGAACTGCTTCGGGAAGAGCTGGATGAGATATGGGCTGTCGCCAGAGACCCCCGGAAACTGGAGGCGCTCTGCGTCGCGTTTGGGGAAAAGATGGTCCCCATTCGGTGCGATCTGTGCGTCCCATCCGAAGTGGAAGGATTCGTGGCTCTTCTGAAAGCGAAAGCCCCCGACATTCGGTTTCTGATCAACAATGCAGGCTTAGCCAGGATGGGGCCTATCGAGACCTTTTCCGCAGATGAGATATCCAAGACCGTTGAGGTGAACTGTAAGCTCCCGACCCTGATCTGCCAGTACGCCCTTCCGTACATGAACCGGGGCGCCAGGATACTGAACATCGCCTCCGCTGCCGCCTTCCAGCCCAATCCCTATATTGCCCTGTATTCGGCCACAAAAGCATATTTGCGGTCCTATTCGAGAAGTATGCAGTATGAGCTGAGGGCGAAAGGGATCACCTGCACCGCCGTCTGCCCCGGATGGATCGACACGACCATGCTGCAAAGGTCGCGGAACGGCCAAAGGATCAGATTCCCGGGCATGGTCTCCCCGGAAAAGGTGGCGCGCAAAGCCATGAAAGACGCCAAAAAAGGAAAAGACATGTCCGTTTGCACGTTGTTTGTGAAACAGGAACACCTCTGGAGCAAGCTCATGCCGCAAAAATGGTCCATGGCCATTTGGGGACATGCGGTCAGAAAATATGCGAAGGATCAAAACAGCCTTCCGGCGAAATAGGTGACTGCACCCAATATGCCGCCCAGGAGCGCGCCCAGCCATTCGATGGCGGCGAGCTCCTTTTTCATAAGCCCCTTCAGCATCGTGTTGAGCTCCCGCGGCGCCAGGGAATCTATGCGGCTGACCACCAGATTTTTGATATGACCGGAGCTCAGCAGCTGGGGCAATGCCCCGATGATGGCGGCGTGTATGAGCCCCATGAGGCCGTCCTTCAGCCTCGGCAGCTCGCCCTCATACTTTTTCACCGTAACGGAGAGGGGCGTGCCCAGAAAGGTGCCTGCTTCCCTGTACACGTACTGCTGGACGATCTCAGGCAGGCTCTTCTCCAGCTCTCGGTCGATGAGCTTGCCCAGGGTGTTCACATACACGTCCTCCAAGCTGCCGCTGCGCAGGAAGGGCAGCTTTTCATCGGTCCGGTGGGACAGCTGCCGGGCAAAGGATTCGCCCAGCTTCGCCTGGGTGGCCTTCTTCACCAGATAGGTGCACAGGAGGGAGGAGAGGTCCTCCCGCTTTTGGATGTACTCCTCTTCTCCAAAGACCTCTACGAGTAGCTCCCGGGGCGTCTTCTCTGAAGCGGCTGCGGTGGCGAACAGCTGGTCCAGCCAGGCGCCGATGGATGCCTTCGCTTCGGGCGTGTCCAGGGCCTTCGATACGACCTCCGGCGCGAACAGCTCCTTTTCGATGAGCTCCCCCAAACTGTCCGCAATGCGCCCCTGCTCCTTGGGGATGAGGCCGGGCGTAAATGGCAGCTTCCATTTGCCTATGTATTTGGGTGCGTAGGGGCGAAAGAGCATCTCCACCGCCAGGGCGTTGGTGCCGTAGCCGATGAGAGCACCCATAAGAATCGAAAACAACAGGGAGATCATGGGACTATTCTTCGTCGTGAGGGTGGGACCTATGCTTCTTCTTTCCCGTACGGAAGCGACCGTGGATGACGGACGCCATGACGAGCAGCCCGTTTCCCAGGGACAGGAGAGCAAAAGCCCACAGCAGCCCCTTGGTAATGCTGTTTCGGAGGAAGTTCATGGTGGGGTTGAACCCATCCAGCACCAAAAAGATCATCATCATGAGGGACAGGACGATGAGGACGGCTTGCAGGGTTTTGACGAACAGACGCATTTACGGTTCCTTTCCGAAGGTTTCTCGAATGATGAGGCAGTCGCTGACGGAGCGGCCACCCTTGTAGGGGTCGTTGAGGACGTCGCCGTTATAGTACATTTCCGCGGATCGGCCTCCATCCATGTTGTAGGCGGCTTTGCAGCCCAGCTCGGCGAACAGGGATGAAAACTCCTCCAATGACATACCGGAGGAATCGCTGGTGCGCCCGTCCACCACCACGAAGCAGTAGTGACCCGGTTCATAGTATCCGATGCCCGCCCGGGGATTGGCCCGGCGGATGTTCTTGCTGGTGTTCAGCTCCTCGTCGGGGATGGGCCATCCGCGCTCGTCCAGCAGCATGGGCCCGAAGCACCAGGCCTGGTAGGCCCCATCGGCAATGGCCTGCTCCAGGGAGAAGTCGTCCGGGGCGAAGGTGCGCATGGTCCCGTCGTAGTAAAGGACGCACACGTCGAAGGCGCTCTTCTCCTGCCGATGGACGATGCCGTTGCGGATCACGATCCCCGCATCCTGGTTGCCGTAGGTGTCCCCGGTGATGGCCAATAGGGCGTTGCCGCGCTGGGCCATGCTCTTGACGCTCTCCCGAAGGCCGCTGCCGTATTTGTCCTTGGCCAGCACCGTAGCAAACTGATGGATGTCCGTGAGATAGATGTCGGCCATATAGTACATGGCGCTTTTGGTCTTGCCGTATTGGGACTTGGTGATGCGAATGGACAGATCAGGGCTGGAATACCCCTGCTCGTCGGAGACGATGTCCGCGGTGAACTGCTCGGCGTATTTCTGCACCCAGGGGATGAATACGGGCGTGGGGGTGGGCGTGGATAAAGGTGTGTCCGAGGGATCGGCGGCAGGGGTCTCCTCCGTGGGGGCGGGCGTAACGACGGCCTCCTGATCCAGGGCCTGGGCCACCGCCGCCGGGGTAGGCGTCACGGTGACGAGGCCGGCGCTCACGCGCTGTTTGGGACGGGCGTGGTGGAACCAGGCAAAGGTCAACAGGCTGACGCCTAGCAGCAGGAGCGTGGCCACCGCGGTCCGGATGCTTTCGTATAAGATGCGCTTTCGGCGCATTTTTTCTTTTTCGTGATCCATCGACACAGAGTATAGCACAGCTTTCGCGTTTCATGCAACAGCATGATTGAAACGGCAGCTTTCGGGTCATCCTGAGCGAGGGAGGGGATATGCCGAAAGTGAGGAAATGCGATTGAACAAAGTAGTGATCTGCGGCGTGGACACGTCCACGCTGCCCACGTTGGGACAGGGGGAGATGCGGGAGTTGCTGGTGAAGGCCAAGGCGGGGGATGGGGCAGCTCGGGAAAAGCTGGTGACAGGGAACCTTCGACTGGTGCTATCGGTGATACAGCGGTTCTCTAACCGCTCTGAGCAGGCGGACGACCTCTTTCAGGTGGGGTGCATCGGCCTCATGAAGGCCATCGACAATTTTGACATCTCTCAAAACGTCCGCTTCTCCACCTACGCGGTGCCCATGATCATCGGGGAGATCCGGCGGTTCCTGCGGGATTACACGGCGCTGCGGGTGTCCCGCTCCCTGCGGGACATGGCGGGCAAGGCCATGCAGGTCAAGAAGCGGCTGACCGATGAGCTGAATCGGGAGCCCACGGTGGGAGAGATCGCCAAGGAGATGAACCTGCCCGAGACGGAGGTGGTGTATGCTCTTGATGCAGTTGTGGACCCGGTGTCCCTGTTCGAGCCCGTGTTCCATGAGGATGGTGACGCCCTGTACGTGATCGATCAGATACGGGACGAGGCCTCGGGGGAGGGGAAGTGGCTGGACAGCATCGCCCTGGAGGAGGGGATCGGCCATCTCAACGAGCGGGAACAGCGGATCGTGAAGCTGAGATACTTCCAGATGAAGACCCAGATGGAGGTGAGCCGGGAGATCGGCATCTCCCAGGCCCAGGTGTCCCGGCTGGAAAAGGGGGCCCTGGAGCGGCTGAAAAAGTATATTTAGCTTGAACGGAAGCGGATTCGGGAGTACAATATACCTGTATCGTTTTTTTGGGGGGTCGAGCGCATGAATGTCAGGGATCGGATCGTGTCGTGGGCCACGCTGCTCTGCTTTGCGGCAGGGGCGGCGCTGGGCCTGGTTCGGCCTGACTGGGCCCAAAAGATTGGGTTCATCGGCACCGCCTATGTGACGGTGCTGAAGTATCTGGCCCTCCCCATGCTGATCCTTGCCGTCTTCTGCGCCGCTATGAAGGGGGGCAGGAACGCGGCCGGCACCCTTTTTCGGGCGGTGACGCTCTTCGCCCTGATGTTCGTCGCCTCCTTCCTGCTCTGCGCCGTGCCCTATGGGCTTTTCGCCCCGGGGAAAAGCTTTTCCATGACGGGCGAGACAGCCTGGGAAGGAGAGCGGGCCGCCGTCTCCCTGGGGAGCATCCTGAAAAACATCTTTTCCCCCGGCGGCATGACCAGCGTCACGTCCCTCTATCTGCCGTCCATCCTGGCGGCCTTCGTCCTGGGTATCGCCTTTGGAGCACTGCATTCGGAACGGCTGGAGAAGGGGGCGGCAGCGGCGGAGAACTTCTTTCGGAAGCTCCTTTCCTGGGTCATGATCCTGACGCCCCTGGGCGTCCTCTCCCTGATGGCGAAGCTGACGGGGACCTTCGGCGCAGAAGCCCTGCGGTCCTCCGGGGCGTATATAGCATGGGCCTACGGCGGGTGCCTGCTGGTGCTGGGCCTGGTGATGATCCTGCCCCTGTGGGTCCTGTGCCGGGTGAGCCCCGGACAGTACTTCCGGCGCACAGGTCGGCTGTTTTTGACCGCGATCTCCACCTGTTCCTCAGCGGCCACGTTGCCTGAGACCATGCGGACCTGCCGGGAATCGTTCGGCGCGTCCGAGCGGCCCACCGGCATCGTGGCCCCCCTGGGATGCACCATACACATGTGCGGCGGGGCGGTGTCCTTCTGCCTGCTGGGCTTCTTCGTGCACCAGAGCATGGGACGTCCCGTGACCTCTGTGACGCTGCTGCTGATGCTCCTGTGCGCCTTGCTGCTGAACATGGCGGCCCCGGGCATCCCCGGCGGGGGCATCGTCCTGGGGGCCACCTACCTTGCCATGCTGGGGGTGGAGCATGTGGAGCTGTTTTTGGGCATGTACGCGGGCATCTACCGTCTGTTGGACATGGCCTACACCTCCCTGAACGTGGCCGGGGACGTGACCGCCAATCTATTGATCGACCGATGGGAGAACAAGCGATGAAACCGTTGTATCGACAGGTGCAACCCTCCGTGACCATGGGCCTCGACCAGCAGGCCCGGGAGCTGGCCGCGGCGGGTCGGGACGTGATCAACTTGACCGCGGGCCAGGTGGATTTGCCCATGCCCGAGGCGGGTAAGGAGGCCGTTCAGGAAGCGTTGAAAACGGATCAAACCGGCTATGTCCCTGCCACCGGTTCGCCGAAGGTTAAGGCGACCGTGCGCGCACGCATGGGCTGGGAGGAGGGGGAGGTGCTGATCTCCGCCGGCGCCAAGCCCCTGCTGAACGCTGCCGTCGCCTGCATTTGCGGCCCGGGGGACGAGGTGATCCTGCTCGCGCCCTGCTATACCAGCTACCCGGAGATGGTCCGCCTGGCTGACGGGAAACCGGTCGTCGTCCTTGGGGATCCGGTGCGGGATTTCATCGTATCCGGGGCGGCCCTGGAGCGGTGCGTCACCGACCGCACGAAGGCGGTGCTGCTCAACAACCCGGTCAACCCCACGGGCGCGGTGTACGGCCCAGAGGCCTTGCAGGAGATCGCTAATGTCTGTAAGAAGCACGATCTGTATCTCATTGCGGACGAGGTCTATAGCGCCTTCGTGTATGAGGGAAAATTCGTCAGTCTCTATGATCTTCCCGACCTAAGGGAGCGGCTGGTCCTGGTCAACAGCGCCTCCAAGACCTTCGCCATGGCAGGGCTGCGGTTGGGCTATTGCGTAGCTCCTCAGCCAGTGGCAAAGGCCATGGGTGCCTATCTCAGCCACGCCCTGGGCTGTCCCTGCTCCCTGTCCGAGCAGGCGGCGTTGGCGGTGCTGGCCATGGACGACAGCTATGAGAAAGAGGTAAAAGCCGTCTTTCGCGAGCGGCGGGACCGACTGGTCGATGCTCTGTCCTCTATAGATGGATGGGAAATAAAAAAGAACGCCGGCGCGTTCTATCTGTGGCTGGATGTGTCCCGATGGGTAGATGACGTGTCGTTCTGCGAAAAGCTGCTATCTCGGGAGGGCGTGGCCCTGACCCCGGGCAGCGCCTTCTGTTGCCCGGGTTATGTGCGGTTGGCGTACACCAGGGATAGCTCCATCCTGCTGGACGCGGCGGCGCGGATAAAGCGGTTCGTCGAACAGAACTACAGCAACTCCTCCGGCGTCAGCAACTGAATCTCCGGTAAGGCTTCTTCAGCGGTCAGGACCGATAGGCGATAGCCTTCCCGTTCCGTGGTGAAAAACCGATAGACCTCGTTCTGCCAGATAAAATCCCTGGTCGTGTCGATCTCCTGCAGCGGCAGGCTGAACCCCAGGCCGGTCAGCTTCATGGCGCACTCCTTGCGGGTGAAGACCGTCAGCGGGTCCAGTCCCTGCTCCTGGGGCAGGCAGATCCGCCTTTGCACCGATTCGTTTATGCGCCTGTCCATGCGCTCCATATCCACGCCGAGGGGGGCGTCGCTGACGCCCAGTAGCACGTGCGCCCCGCTGTGGGACAGGCTGAATTCTGGCCGGTTGCCCGCCAAAAATGGCTTGCCCTGGGGGCCGAAGACCAGATCCTCGTCCCTGTGCACGTGCAACACGGAGGCCAGCAGCAGCCCGGCCCCCAAGGTCAGGTCGGAATGGGTGCGGGCATAGGCCAGCCGCCGCTGCGCGGGCAGCAGGGGCAGGATGCGCTGATCGTGCGATCGTATGCTTTGGCAGGAGAGCAGATACAGTTTCATGAAAAAATAATACCAAAGAACGCGCCGGAAAGCAAGGAGGGGGAACCGGCGCGTTCACTATGATGGCCGCCTGCTGCTCCCTATGGGCCGGGGAGTCTGGCGGAGAACTGGTAGGCTGCCTGTTTTCCGGCAGTACGTACTTACCGAGGGCCAGGCAGGCGCCCAAACGATACATGCATGGCGATGTCTATGAGGTGAGCATTCCTCCTTTCCTCTCGGGATGACTACAGTGTACGGGACAAATGCGGCGTCAGTTTGTGCAAAGTGCAACACAATCGCATTTTCTGTGTTAACATCTCGTGAACGGGGGTTGGAAAAAGCGAACGGATGTGGTATTATGCCCCCATGAAAAAGAATGTATTCACCTGTTTATTGCTACTCCTGCTCATCCTTGGCTGCGAGGGACCGTCCAAGGAGGCCGTCGCCGTGCCGACCGCCACCCAAAGCGTCAGCGCCGAGATGGCGACCCCTGCGTCGGAGCCATCCGATGCCCCTGCTGCGACGCCGGAGCCCTACCCGGCCAACGAGCAGATCTTTGTCTCGTCCGTCACCGCATCGCCCACGGTGGAGCCCACCGCTGCCCCCACGGAGGCGCCCACAGCAGAGCCGACGGCCGAGCCAACCCCCGCGCCGACGGAGGTCCCGGCGCCCAAAGAGCGGTACGCGGTGGAGCCGGGTGTGGAGACCGTGGCATGGCTGTCCGATACCCAGCACTATGCCAACTATCGCGCCAAGAACCTGCCGGACATCTACCCCGTCATGACCGGTTTTCTGCGGGACAAGGCCAAGGAGATGAACCTGGTCTATATCGTGCATACTGGCGACCTGGTCCATGTGAACAATGACCCGGAGAACTGGACCACCGCGCGGGCGGCCATGGATCTGCTCAGCGGTATCCCCACCGGCGTTTTGGCTGGCAACCATGATATGCATCCCGACAAGGGCGGCTATAAGAACTACTGGCAATACTTCGGGGAGAAGCAGTATAACACCCAGGAATGCTACGGGGAGAGCTTCGAGAACAACCGGGGCCACTACGACCTGGTCACCATCTGCGGCCGGGAGTACATCTTCGTGTACATGAGCTATGACCCCAGCAAAAAGGCCATGGAGTTCATCGTGAACAGCTTTTTGAAGTACCCGGACCGGGTAGGCATCCTGTGCCTGCACGACTTCATCACCAGCGAGGGAAAGCTGTCCAAGACGGGGACGCTGCTTCGGACACAGGTGGTCGCCAAGTGCCCCAACCTGTATATGGTCCTTTGCGGCCATCGGTACGGCTTCTACACCCTGGAGGATGCCTTCGACGACGATAAGGACGGTGTGAAGGAACGCAAGGTCTATGAGATCATGATGAACTACCAGGCCGCGGGCAAGGTGGGCGGCGGCGGCTACCTGCGCCTCATGCAGTTCGACGAGGAGAAGCATGAGATCCGCTGCGTGAACTATTCGCCCTACTACGACGATTACGATTGGCTGGACGATCCCAACAACCGGGAAAAACACTACGAGATGGACGAGACCAGCGAATCCTTCACCCTCAAGATGCCCTGGGCATAGGAAAACACACCTAAAAAGGACAGGACCCCGCAGACGCTTTGCGGGGTCCTGACTGCATTCAGGCCTTCATGGTCAGCACACGATCAAATGTCTGCAGCTTTTCTTCGCTGAACTGATGGGACACGATCAGCAGGAGCTTGCCCTGGATCGACAGCAGCAGGTCCTCGATCCTCTCGGCGGTGGCGTCATCCAGGTTCGCCAGCGGCTCGTCCAGGAGCAGCACATCCGTGTCCCGCAGGAGTGCGCGGGCCAGGCAGATCCGCTTCTTCTCGCCGCCGGACAGGTTCGCGCCGTTCTCCGTGATGAGGGAATCCAGCGCCGCCCGGCTGGCGAATTTGGATAAGCCCAGATCGTTCAGAATGACGATCAGCTTTTTGTCAGAGATATTGCGGTACATGGTCAGATTGTTCCGCAGCGTGTCATGAAACAGCACCGCCTCCTGCCGCACCACCGTCATGCAGCCGTAGGTACTCTCGTATTCCTCGATGGGAACACCATCCACGGTGATGCTGCCGCCATTTACATCATAATACCGCAACAGCAGGTTCACCGCGGTGGTCTTGCCGCAGCCGCTGGGACCTTTGAGCAGATACTTTTTTCCGATCTCTGCCGTTAGATCAAAGCGCTTCAGGATGGGCGTGGCATTGGGATAGGCGAAGGAAACGTCCTGATACCTGATTTCTTTCGCGACATGCTGCAGCGCCTTGCCCTTCGTCGACTCAGTCTCCACTACGATGAACCGCTCCATGGTGTCACAGGCGGGCCGGATCGACACCAGCTGCCGAATGATCTCCGCCAGGGAAATGAGCGGGTAGGACAGCTGGTCGATCATGCCGATGGCTACGAAGAAGCTGCCTGCGGTGAAATCGCCCTTGAGCACCAGCCAAGTGGCGAACACCAGCACGACGAAGTAAGAGAGATACGAGATCAGTGTCGTGATCAGTTGTGAGATGGCGCCCAGGGTGGCGTCCTCCAACAGCTTCTTCATCGTGTTGTCGTTCGAAGCGTCGAATCTTCGCAGGATATGCCTTTCGACGGAGAAGTTTTTGATGATCTCGAAGCCCCTTAACCAGTCGTTGACCTTCGACAGGTTTTCTTCACACGCCTTCAGATACTCCGCCTGGGCCTTCTGCAGCCGCTTTTCAATCAGCTTGGGGATATAGAGCGGCGTGGTCAGCAGGGCGATGGTGATGAGCGCCAACCGCCAGTCCAGCAGGAACAGCGCGGCGCTGACGAACACGATCTTGGACAGGATGTCGAAGAGCAGGGGCAGCATCTTGAATCGGCGGTCCCGGATGGCATCCGCTTCGTTGGTCAGCTTCGCTATGTATTCGCCCTGCTGTCGCGCTGAATACGCCACATAGGAGCGGCGCAGGATGCTGCCGAAGATGTCTCGCTTCAAAAGCCGCACGCATCCCACGACGTATTGCGCGCTGCACCGTTTGTATAAGTAATACAGCAGCACCTCGCCCAGGATGAAGGAGAAGAGCAGCAGGACATAGTGTATCGTTGTGCTTATTTCACCGGCGATGGCATGATCCAGCACATCACCCTTGAAGAACTGCAGCACCACCGCGAGGGCGTTGCTGGACAGGATGCAAAACAGCGCGCCGAAAAAAGCGGCGCGGTTGCGCTGATGGTATCGTTTCATATGGACCTCCTATCTGCTTTACGATAGAAGGAATGAAATGGATTTTCCTTCTATCGGTCAGAAGGAAGTCCGATATTTGACCATAGCTGTCGATCCTTTCAGGTTCTGATTATGGAAGCATGGTGGCTTATCACCTTAGGCTTGCTTGCCGTCCTCCAGCTTTTCCACGTTTTTGAGCTTGCTTTGTATCTGCCTTGTCCGCACGCCCACCAGCTGGTCCAGGTCTCCGGACACCTGCTGCAGGTGCCGCTGAGAGGCCTCCAGCACCTCGCCGAACTTGTCGAACTCCGTGCGGACCGAGCGCAGGATCTCCCAGACCTCGCTGGACCGTTTCTCGATGGCCAACGTCCGAAAGCCCATCTGCAGGCTGTTCAACAGGGCCGCCATGGTGGAAGGCCCAGCCAGATTCACCTTGTACCGCTTCTGCAGCTCCTCCACCATGCCCCGGTTCACGGCCTCCGCGTAGAGCCCCTCAAAGGGCAGGAAGATGATGGCAAAATCTGTGGTGGCAGGCGGCGCGACATACTTGGTGGCTACGTCCTTGGCCTCCTGCTTGAGCCGGGTGGTGAGGGCTGCCGCTGCGGCAGCGATGGCATTGGGGCCCCCGGCGTCGTAGGCGTCCATGAGGGCGGCATAGGTATCCCCGGGGAACTTGGCGTCGATGGGCAGATACACGGGCGTATCGCCGGTACCGGGAAGCTTCACAGCGTATTCCACCCGGTCGGCGCTGCCCGGGCGGGTGGCCACGTTGGTGTCGTACTGCTCGGGGGAGAGGATCTCCTCCAAGATGGCCCCCAGCTGGATCTCGCCCAGGATGCCGCGGGTCTTTACATTGGACAGGACCTTCTTGAGGTCAGTGACCCCGGCGGCCACCTGTTGCATCTCGCCCAAGCCCTTATAAACGGCTTCCAGCTGCTTGGAGACCACCTCAAAGCTTTTGCTGATCCGATTCTCCAGGGTGGACTGGAGCTTTTCATCCACCACCTGCTGCATCTGCTGTAGCCGTCGGCTGTTGTCCTCCTGCAGGGCGGTGAGCCGCTTCTCCATGGTGGTGCGGATGCCGTCCAGCCGCTCCGTGTTGGCTCGCTCGAAGGAGCTCAGCCGCTCCAGGTTCGCCTTTTCAAAGGCGTCCAGCCGCAGCTCCACGCTCTGCTGGAAGCCCCGCTGGTTGTCGTTCTGTTGACGGGCAAAGCTCTGCTGACCATTATCCATGAGCTGTCCGAAGCCGCTCAAAGCGGAGTGGACCGCGTCGTTCAGCTCCCGTCGCTGGTCCGACAGCTTGTCCAGGATGTCCTCGTAGCGGTCCGCCGTTTGCTGCTGCACAACCAGGATGATCAGCACGACGAGCGCGATCAGGGACAAGGAAGAAAGGATAAGAATGGCCAGCTCCATGGGTACGCCTCCAAAGTCTGTTACATATAGTATAGCACAACGAAAGGGGAATGAACAGCCTCTTATGCGCCTGAGGGGAAGCGAACGCAGATCACATCGTGGACCAGGCGTTCGCGGCTGGGGGAGTTGATGACGCTGTTGAGCCAGGTCATATGAGCCGTAGCGCCGCCATCCAGATTATAGGCCCGCACACAGCCCAGGGTGTACATGAGCTGGCTCAGTTCCTTCATGGTCAGGCCCCGGGAATACTTGCGACGCCCGTCCACCAGCACGAAGCAGTAGTGGCCCGGTTCATAGTAGCCGATGACGGAGCGGGGGTTCCGCCCGCCCACAGTGGTGTTGAACCGAGTCTTGGGCTGCCCTTGATGATCCAACAGCTCCGGCCCGAAATGCCAGCTTTGCCAGGGGTCCTGGGTCATGATCTCCTCCAAGGAGATAGTACCCGGCTCATAGGTCTCCAGCACCCCGCTTTTGTACAGCACGCCCAGATCGGAGGTAAACCTCTTTTCCCGGAACACCTCCCCGTTGCGCACGATGAGCCCATTGGCGTGCCAGCGGGCGAAGTCGCCGGAGATAGCCACGATACAGTTGTTTTTCTTCGCGATAGTCTCCATGGCCTTTCTGCCGCCGGCTGAATAGGCGCCGTTGGCAAAGGCGGTCGTGAGGGAGGTAATGTCCTGGATCAGCACATCCGCCACATAGAAGGTCACGGGTTTGCTGTAGCTGAGTTCGTCCCGATACATATCCCAGGAAATGGAGACGGTTGGGTTGGAATAGGTGTGATCGGTCAACACCTCTTCTTCGGTGAACCGCCAGGCGTATTTCCCGCCCAGAAGCCCCGCTGGGGCAGGGGAGGGGACATGGGTAGCCGCAGGCGCAGGACTGGGCGTGGGGGAGGATAGATACGGCCCGGGCAGGGTGGGAACCGGTGTCTCGGTGTACCGGGACAGGTATGAGCGTTGCTGGGGAGTGTTCGTGGGAAGGACTGTAAGCTGGGCATAGTCGGAATAGATATAGCGCAAACCCATCAGGACCGCCGCGCAGATGGCCAGGAATACGAAAAGAATAGACAGGAGGAGCACCGGCACATGCCTTCCGGCAGCAGCCTTGGCTGTGTTCATGACCGTTTCCTCCTTTTCCCTGCCATTTGTTTCCATAGTATAGCATGTTCCGGCGAAAAATGCAGGGGAATAAGAAAAATTGACAATTTCATAACATCCTTCAGTTTTCCTTTACAGGGCGAATCGGAATGTGTATACTTGTACACGATCAGATCGGAAAGGCATGCATCATGAAGCGGGTATTGGGCAGCATCCGGCGTGCGGATGAAAGATACCATCTGTTGGAGGATGGGGACAAGGTGTGCATCGGCGTATCGGGGGGGAAGGACTCCCTGCTGCTGATGGAGGCCCTGAAACTGTATCAGCGGTTTTCCAAAACAAAATTCGAGGTATGCGCCGTCACGCTGGATTTGGGCATCGTGGAGCAGGATTGGTCCGCCGTGACCGCCTTTGCGGAGCGGGTCGGCATAGACTATTCCCTGATCAAAACGGACATCGGGGACGTGGTTTTCAACGTTCGCCAGGAGAAGAGCCCCTGTGCCCTGTGCGCCAAGCTCCGCCGGGGCGCTCTCAACAACGCCGCCCGGGACCGGGGCTGCAACAAGGTGGCTTTGGGACACAACCGGGAGGACGTGATCGAGACGTTCTTCATGAGCCTGCTGTATGAGGGCAGGGTGAACACCTTTGCGCCGGTGACGTATCTATCCCGCTCCGACGTGACAGTGATTCGTCCTCTGGTGTTCCTGCCGGAGAAGCACGCGCTCTCCGTGGCCCGGCAGCGGGAGCTGCCTGTGCAGAAGGCCAACTGCCCGGCAGCCGGGCACACGAAGCGGGAAGAAGCCAAAGAACTGATTAAATACCTCTCAACCCTGGTGCCAGACGTGGAGGAGAAGATGATCCACGCCATCGCCAACACGGAGAAGTATGGCTTGTGGGACCGGATGCGGCTCAGGTATGACCATCCGCTGTTCGAAGGTCCGGTGACGGAGAAGAACGTTCCGGCGAATCGGGACGATGAAGAAGAATAAAAAACGGACCCCCTTTCCTACAAAGGGGTCCGTTGCATTTTGGCGGATCGATCAGCCTTCCTTCTTGGGCACCTCACCATCCGCTTTGACGAACTGAGCGGACATGTACCCCTTCATCTCGGTGCCGGCCACCAGCACGTAGTAGTATTCGCCCTCCTGATAGTAGATATAAACCAGCTTGCCTTCATAGTAGTTTTCAATGTGTTTGCTGGTCACGCTGGGGCCCTCACGAAGCGCCAGGTTGGCGGCAGTGACGGTACCGCGCACAGTGCCTTCGGGTTGGTCATTGCCGGAAGAGGTCTCGCCTAAGACGGAAAGAAGCTTGACGAACTGCTTGGAGATATAGCCATACTTCTTTGTCTCATTCACCAGCAGGAAGTAGAAGTCACCGTCCTCGGCATATACGGTTACCTTGGTGCCGCTCTTGAGACCTGTGGCGATGATCGTGGTGTCGGTGCTGGGCCCTTGACGCATCCGTACACCGCTCTTGATGAGCTTCCCGTCCGCTGCTCCGGCGATCATCTCCGCGGTGGGCTCTGTCAGAGCACCAGGATCATCGGAAAGGGTGACGGTGGGCGCGGGCGAATCGGTTGCATTGGCGGCCGGTGTTTCAGGCGCAGGCGTTTCCACCTCCGTGATTTCAGCCTGCTCAGGCGTCGGCTTGGGCGTGAAAGTGGGTGCAGGATGATACTCAGAGGGGGCGATGGAGGGACTTGCCACAGCAGCCTTTTCCTTGCCATTGCACGCGCCAAACCCCTTCGTAGCGACGGCGATGATGATGATAGCCAGGATCAAGACCCCAATAGCTGCTAAAACAAGATAGCCTTCCCGGGTGATGACCAGCTTTTTACGTTTAGCCATAAATATTCCTCTTTCCTTGTTCAATATTTCACAAACATAGTATACTCCACTATTTGGCATTTTGAAAGCCCTAATTCTGCCAAACCGGATTTTTTTATTTTTATCATGTAGAATTTCTGTTCAAATGCATCGGTTAGCAAGTGCTAATCTATTGGCAAGTCGAATTGTTTGTGATAAAATAAGTTCGTAACAATGTGCCTTTATGCAAAAGGCGGTTGTTTTATATCCGTGGTAATCCGAAACAATACAATGAAGGAGGATGTGTATGACTAGTACGAAGACCACGATCCCATTCACCGGCACGGCGGAACAGGAAGCCGAGCTCAAAAAGGTCATTGCGGATCACAAGGGGAAGCCCGGCGCTCTGATGCCTGTAATGCAGAAGGCGCAGGATATCTATGGGTATCTGCCCATAGAGGTGCAGACGATGATCGCTGAGGGGCTGGGTTGCTCCCTCGAACAGGTCTATGGCGTTTCCACCTTCTACGCCTGGTTCAGCCTGGAGCCGAAGGGAAAGCATCTGATCCGTGTCTGCCTCGGAACGGCTTGCTACGTGAAGGGTTCCCAGGACGTTCTGGACGAGCTGGTGAAGCTTTTGGGCGTGTCTGCCGGCCATACCACGCCGGACGGCATGTTCACGCTGGAAGCAGCTCGCTGCCTGGGCTGCTGCGGCCTCGCACCTGTTATGATGATCGACGACCAGGTCTATGGCCGTCTGGTCCCCGCCGATGTAAAGGGCATCATCGATAAGGTCCGCGCCGAGTAACACTCCTATGAAGTTAGAAGAAGTCGCCCGCCTGGTCGGTGCAAAGGTATATACGGGAGAGGAGATGCTGGAAGAGGATATCGATTCCGCTTTCAGCAGCGACATGATGAGTGACGTCCTTGCCTACGCGCAGGATCAGGCGTTGCTCCTCACGGGGCTTAACAATCCTCAGGCCGTGCGTACCGCACTGATGTTGGACATGAGCTGCATCCTTTTCGTTCGAGGCAAAGAGCCTGCGGAGGAAGTGGTGGCACTCGCAAAACTGAGCCATATCGCCGTTTTAGCCACCGCTCTAACCATGTACGAGGCGAGCGGGAAGCTTTACGAAGCGGGACTGCACAGGTGATCCCATGAGCGCTGAACCATTGCATGTGCATTACAACGTGGACGGGGGAAATTTCACCTCTGCGGGGGAAGCCTCCGTCAAGGTGAAGCGCCTGCTTCGGCAGTTGGGCTGTTCTCCGGAGACGATCCGGCGGGTCTCCATCGCCATGTACGAGGGAGAGATCAACATGGTCATCCACGCCAACGGCGGCGACGCCGACATCTTCGTGGATGACACGACCATTCGGATCGTGCTGAAGGACACCGGCCCCGGCATCAAGGATGTGGAGCAGGCCATGCAGGAAGGCTATTCCACCGCGCCTGACAACATCCGTGCTCTGGGCTTCGGTGCCGGCATGGGGTTGCCCAACATGAAGCGGTACTCTGACACCTTCCATATCGACAGCGTTGTGGGACAGGGGACGACCATCGAGCTTGGATTTGAGAACAAGTGATCAATCGGGAAGAGGAAAGCATGGAATACAGGCACTCCGTTTCACTGGATCTGGATAAATGCAAGGGCTGCACCCACTGTTTGAGGCGCTGCCCGACGGAAGCTATCCGCATCCGTGACGGACATGCCGTGATCAACGCCATCCAGTGCATCGATTGCGGCGAGTGTATCCGTGTCTGTCCTTACAAGGCCAAGCGGGCCATCTGCGACACCCTGGAGGATCTTGATCGTTCCAAGTATCTGATCGCCCTACCGGCGCCCTCTCTCTTCGGGCAGTTCATCAACGTGACCGACGTGGACTACGTGCTCCAGGGACTCCTGGACATGGGCTTCAACGACGTGTTCGAGGTCTCCCGCTGTGCGGAAATCATCACCGAGTACACCCGGCGCTACATGAAGCGACCCGATATTCCTCGTCCCGCTATCAGTTCAGCCTGCCCTGTGGTGGTGCGTCTCATCACCATCCGCTTCCCGTCCCTCATCGACCATATCGTGCCCCTGATGCCCCCCATCGAGCTTGCAGGGCGCATGGCCAAAGAGGAGGCGCTGAAGAAGCATCCGGAGCTGAAGCCAGACGATATCAGGACCGTGTTCATCAGCCCCTGCCCGGCCAAGTTCAGCTGGGTGAAGAACGGAGGCAAGGAGGACGAGACCCCCTGCGTGGACTACGTGGTGGCCATCAGCGAGGTGTATTTCAAGCTCCTCAACGCCCTTAAGCTCAAAGGAACGCCGAAGGTTACCAGCGAGACCGGCATGATCGGCCTTGGCTGGGCCTCCTCCGGTGGCGAGGGCTCCGCATTGATGAACGACCGATACCTGGCGGCGGACGGCATCGAGAACGTGATCCGCGTGCTGGACAGCATCGAAATGGGTAGTTTCCCCAGTGTGGACTTTGCCGAGCTTGATGCCTGCAGCGGTGGCTGCGTGGGCGGCGTGCTCACGGTGGAAAACCCATACATCGCCCAGGTCCGCTTGCAGACCCTGCGGCGGTACATGCCGGTGAGTCTCAACCACGTGCCCCGTCAGAGCGGGAATGTGGACGTGCCGGAGGAGATCATGACCGTGAAGCCGGCCACCTTCGCCAACGTCTCGGCCCTGAACGTGAGCCGGTTCGAGTCCATCCGCATGATGGCGGACATCGAGAACATCCATGAAAGCCTGCCGGCCCTGGACTGTGGCTCCTGCGGCGCCCCCAACTGTCGCGCCTTCGCGGAGGATGTGGTGAAGGGCGAGGCCAACATCGATGAGTGCATCGTCCATATGCGGGAGCAGTTGAAGAATCTGATGAGCGAAATGGAGAAGAAATCATGACCGTCTTTGAGATCAGGGATGCATTGGGGCTGACCCCCCTTCATGAAGCCGAGGATCGGCCGGTCACCGGTGGTTACGCGGGCGATTTGCTGAGTTGGGTCATGGGTCGGGCCGAAAGCGGCGACTGCTGGATCACCATCATGTCCAACCGGAACGTGCCCGCGGTCTGCTCTCTGACGGACGCGGCCATGGTCATCTTCGCCGAGGACGTGACGCCTGACGATGCGGCCCTGGAGGCGGCGGTAGACAACGATCTCAACTTCTACCGGTCCCCTCTGTCGGTCTTCGACCTGTGTGCCAAGGTATCCGCGTTGCTCTCATGAACGCCTTCGCCGTCGATCTGCACATCCATTCCTGCCTGTCCCCCTGTGGAGAGGACGATATGACGCCCTGCAACATCGC
>JAEEGI010006237.1_pt1 | contig 26975 bp, 20 predicted proteins | sample 8958751 | NCBI WGS metagenome assembly JAEEGI01 (sample SAMN16246545, study PRJNA631951) | gut metagenome | biome: gut microbiome; feature: rumen; material: KS-attached | host: Bos | place: Iran: Karaj | collected 2018-10 | reverse complement strand
GGTGCAGCGCGGCCACAACTACGCCATCGTCGACGAGGTTGACTCCGTGCTGATTGACGATGCTCGTACCCCCCTTATCATCTCCGGACCCACTGGCAAGGGCGACGACGAGCAGGAGTTCTACCGCTTCAAACCCACCATCGAGAAACTCTACAGCGCCCAGCGCGTCATCGTTACCAACTGTCTCGCCGACGCCAAGAAGGGCATCGCCGAGAACCCCGACCCTAAGCCCAACGAGGATTGCGCCATGCAGCTCCTCCGCGCTTATCGCGGTCTCCCCAAGAACAAGGCCCTTATCAAATATATGTCCGAGCCCGGCATCAAGAGCATTCTCCTCAAGACCGAGAACTTCTTCATGCAGGAGCAGAACAAGAACATGCACCTCATCGACGAGGACCTCCTCTTCGTCATCGACGAAAAGAACAAGCAGGTGGAGCTCACCGACAAAGGTATGGACTACCTCACCTCCCTCGGCGAGGACCGCAACTTCTACCAGCTGCCCGACATCGGCTCTTCCATCGCCGACATCGAGAACAACGCCTCGCTCACTCCCGAGCAGAAGGCTGAGGCCAAAGACAAAGTCTACAGCGACTTCGCCATCCAGAGCGATCGCGTCCACACCGTCGACCAGCTGCTGAAGGCCTACACCCTCTTCGAGCGCGATGTCGACTACATCCTCACCGAGGACAACCAGGTGAAGATTGTTGACGAGCAGACGGGCCGTATTATGGAAGGCCGTCGTTGGAGCGACGGCTTGCACCAGGCCGTCGAAGCCAAGGAGAACGCCAAAGTGGAGGCTGCCACCCAGACCTACGCCACCATCACCCTCCAGAACTACTTCCGTATGTACAAGAAGCTGGCTGGTATGACTGGTACCGCTGAGACGGAGGCCGGCGAGTTCTGGAATATCTATAAGCTCGACGTTGTCGTCATTCCTACCAACAGACCCATCGCCCGACAGGATATGAACGACATGATTTACAAGACCAAGCGCGAGAAATTCAACGCCGTCATTGCCGAAATCAAGCGTTTGACCGAAGAGGGCCGTCCCGTGCTGGTGGGCACCACCTCGGTGGAGACTTCGGAGCTGCTCAGCAAGATGCTGAAGATGCAGCGCATCCCGCACAACGTCCTCAATGCCAAGTTGCACCAGAAGGAGGCTGACATCGTGGCGCAGGCCGGTGAGCCGGGTCGCGTCACCATTGCCACCAATATGGCTGGTCGTGGTACCGATATCAAGCTCAAGGGCGACGTGAGAGAGAAGGGCGGTTTGGCCATTATCGGCACCGAGCGCCACGAGAGCCGCCGCGTCGACCGCCAGTTGCGTGGTCGTGCCGGCCGTCAGGGTGACCCGGGAAGCTCGCTCTTTTATGTCTCGCTCGAAGACGACCTGATGCGACTCTTCGGTTCCGAGCGCATCGCCTCCATTATGGACCGCATGGGCCTGCAGGAGGGTGAGGTCATCCAGCACTCGATGATCACCAAGCAGATTGAGCGTGCGCAGAAGAAGGTGGAGGAGAACAACTTCGGCATGCGTAAGCGCCTGCTGGAATATGACGACGTGATGAACAACCAGCGCACCGTCATCTACAACAAGCGCCGCAACGCCCTCTACGGCGACCGCCTCTCTATCGATATCTCCAATATGTTCTACGACACCTGCGAGCTGCTTTACAGCGACGGAGAGGATTGGGAGGAGTTCAAGATGGAGGTGATCCGCGTGTTCGCCCACGAGGTGCCGCTGTCGGAGGACGACTTCCTCTCGCTGCACCGCAACGAAGCCATCAAGCTGCTCTACGACCAGTGCTTCACCGCCTACAAGGAGCGCATGCAGCACCTTTGCGAGGTGGCTTGGCCCTTCATCAAGAATGTGGCTGAGAACACCCGATATATCAATGTCGCCTTCCCCATCACCGACGGCAAGAAGACCCTCAACGTGGTGGTGCCGGTGAAGAAAGCCTACGAGACCCACGGCCGCGAGGTGCAGCTGAGCATCGAGAAGGGCATCACCCTTGCCATCATTGACGACCTGTGGAAGGAGCACCTGCGCGAACTCGATGACCTGCGTCAGAGTGTTCAGAACGCCGCCTACGAGCAGAAAGACCCGTTGCTCATCTACAAGTTTGAAAGTTTCAAACTCTTTGAGAAAATGCTGCTGAACATCAATCGAGAGATTACCACTTTCCTCAGCCGTGCGCAGTTGCCGGTGCGGGAGGACAGCGATGTCCGCGAAGCCCGTCAGCCGCAGAGCGACCAGCGAGGTCTTCGTGCCGGACGCGACAACAGCCTCGAACGCTCCGCCCAACAGCAGCAACAGGCCATCGACTCCTCACGCCAGCAGCAGAAACAGATGCCGGTGCATGTGGAGAAGAAGGTCGGTCGTAACGACCCCTGTCCCTGCGGCAGTGGAAAGAAATACAAGAACTGCCACGGGAAAGACGCGGAATAAAAAAAAGTAGCCCAGCGGGCTGCTTTTTTTTCTGACTATTCGTCGATGAATTTTCCGTCGGTCTCGAAGCTGAGAATCTTGGGGTCGCTCTCTTTCTTCCACCAGAGGATACCGCTGGTTTTCGAGACGCGGACCTGGTAGGTCATTTTGTTGCGTGCTTTGCGGACCCAGAGCTCTTTGATGTCGTAGTCGGAGAAGTTGGAGTTGACATACTCGACGATGGATTTGGGGTAGTAGTCGGAATTTTCGACGATGTAGTGAACCTCCATACCTTTGTTGGAGAAGACCATAGCCTGGCGCGACTTTTCTTCGTCGCGGAAGGTGACCTTGAAGGTGTTGTCGTCGATTTGCCACCACTGGATGTCGGAAGCGTCTTTCGCCTGACGTTGGAAATCCTTGACGAAGTTGACTTTGACATCCTGTTCATTGACGGCCTTTTGAGCGAAAAGGGCTCCGGAGGAGAGGAAAAAGAGTGCTGCGAAGAGTGCTATTTTTTTCATTTGGATATTATTTTTATTTTTTCGGAGAACGTGAAACTTCAAAAAATATTATGTTTTATTGTAAAAATTAATTGTCTGCGAGCGTCATCATTACTTGCTCACCGTCGCGGATGGTTTGGGCAAGCCAGTGGAGTTTGAGGTCGAGCAATTCATTTCTTGATTGCATGAATGCTTGATTGTTTGAGTGGCGGAGGCGTTCGGTGAGGTTGAAGAGGGAGAGGGCGACGGAGACGGAGATATTGAAGCTCTCGGTGAAACCGTACATGGGGATTTTGACGTATTCGTCAGCGAGGTCGATGGCCTCGGGGGTGAGTCCCGTGAGTTCGGTGCCGAAGATGAGTGCCACAGGAGTGGAGATGTCGAGGTCGGTGATGAGGGTGTCGTTAGTATGAGGGGTGGTGGCGACGATGCGGTAGCCTTTCTCACGGAGGGTACGGTAGGCGGATTGGATGTCGGGGTAGGGGTAGTAGTCGACCCATTTGGAGGAGCCTACGGCGACATCGCCGGCGGGGTTGAAGGGGTTGTTGCGCTCGACGACGTGGACATCCTGTATGCCGAAACAGTCGCAGGAGCGGAGGACGGCGGCGGCATTGTGCGACTGGTAGACATCCTCCAGTGCAACGGTGATATGGCGGGTGCGCAGGGGTGCTATGCGGTCGATGAGCTCGCGTCGATTTTCCGAGACAAGCTGCGAGGCACGTTCATAGAGGGACTCTTTCTGTTCATGGCTGAGACTCGCGAGACGTGAAGCGAGAGGGCTGGGGTTGTTGAGGTCGATTCGTGGCATGGGTAAGGATTAATGATTAGAGGTATGAGTTGAATTTTTTTGCAAAGATACGAACTTTTTTCGTATTTTTGCATTTTATTCTTTAAACTTTAAACGTTAACCGTTAAACTTTACTATATGATTATCGGGTACGATGCCAAGCGGGCTTTCAGAAACAACACTGGGCTGGGGAACTACAGCAGGATGTTGATTGGGGGCGTGTGGAATGAAGAATGTAGAATGGAAAATGAAGAATCGGCTGGCGCAGTGGTATTGTATACTCCGAGTGTGAAAGGGAGACATGAGCACTACTTTGATGAGGTAGGAGGTAGGAGGTATGAGGGAGGAGGTATGGTGATACGGGTGCCAAAGGGTATTTGGCGGCTTGCACCGAGTGTGTGGAGGAGCGTGGGGGTGAGTTGCGCGGTGAAGCACGACGGCGTGGAACTGTTCCACGGGCTGAGCCACGAGTTGCCCTACGGGCTACCGAAACGGGTGAAGAAGGTGGTGACGATGCACGACCTGATAGTGATGCGTTTTCCTGAGTTTTTCAAGCCTGCCGACCGAGTAATCCATCGCCTGAAGATGCGCCACGCGTGCCGTGTGGCGGATGTGGTGGTGGCCATCAGCGAGCAGACGAAGCGCGACTTGGTGGAGCTGATGGGAATCGAGGAGGAGAAAATTCGGGTGGTGTACCAGAGTTGCGATTCTGCTTTTTGGGGAGTGAAAGGGAGTGAGGAGGGAGTGAAAGGGAGTGAAAGGACAAATGTGGAGGTGAGGGAGAAGTACGGCTTGCCGGAAAGATATATCCTCTGTGTGGGGACGCTCGAGGAACGGAAAAACCAGATGCGGGTGATTGAAGCGATGAAACGGCTGCCCGAGGAGGTGGCCCTGGTGCTGGTGGGGCGTCCGAGAGGCACTTACGGACAGCAGATTCTACAATCTGCCAGCGACCGTATCCGTCTCCTCTCGAAGGCCGATTTCGCTGATTTCCCGGCGCTCTACAACGGGGCGGTGGCGAGTGTCTATATGTCTCGCTTCGAGGGTTTCGGCATCCCGGTGCTGGAGAGTATGTGCTGCGATTGCCCGGTGCTTACGAGCAATGTGTCGTCCATGCCCGAGGCGGGCGGTGATGCGGCCTTGTACGCGGCTCCCGACGATGTGGAGGCCATTGCCCGCCAGTTGCTCCGTCTCTGCGAAGACGAGGACTTGCGACAGCAGTGCATAGAAAAGGGGCGAATTCATCGAATGAAATTCGCCCCTGAGAAGGTCTCCGCCGATATGATGGCGGTTTACAGAAGTTTACTTGACAATTAAGCGGCGCACCACGCGGCTCTCGCTGTTGCTGAAAACTACATTGTAGACTCCGGCAGCGAGGCGTGCGGCATCGACGGTGTAAAGCACCTGGCCGGAGGCCTGCAGGCGGCCGGTGTAAATGGTGCGGCCCGTGTTGTCGATAATGGTGACGCTGTAGTCGGCACCGTTGCCCAGGTCAATAATGAGGTTGGCCTTGTCGGTAGCGGGGTTGGGGAAGAATTGGCCGAAAGCTTCCTCCACCTCAACGCTCTCGATGGCGAGGTGCTGGGGGTTCTGCTCCGACTCGTCCTCCGTGGCCCAGTTGGAGCCGAAGGTGAAGGTGATGTCGTTCATGTCCATAGCCGTGGTGTCGTAGTCGAACATGGTGCTGTCCGTTAAACCGATTATCGGGTTAGTATAGGTGAAGGAGTAGTAGCCTCCCTGACTGGCGGTCATGGGCTTGGTAATGGTCTTGCCGTTGTTGGAGGTGGCGGAGATATAGTACTCAACGTTGTGAATCACTGAGGTGTATTCGGCGGGGATGTTTCCATACCAGCGGTTGCCGTTGGCGGTGAGGGTGACGGTCTGCCAGTTGCCCCCGTTGTTGCGATAGACCACCTCGGCCTGGGCGATGCCGCTGTTGTTGGTAATGATAGCACTGACAGGGATTCTCTCGCCCACAGCTACACTTCCATGGATGTTCTTGTGGAGGATACGTATGGGGCTGTCTGCAGGAATCTGCTTCGTGACGCAGTGGATGGCGCCGCCCGTGCCGTCGAACTCACGCACATCGACACAATAGATGGTGTAGCCGGGATAGGCTTTCTTGACTTCCTCTATATTGGCACGGTCCCAGGCAGCGGTGGGCATCCCGTCACTTCCCACGGTCGAGAAGCAGGGCTGCAGAATGACGTTGTTCACAAAGGTGTGGTTCGAGTAGGTGCGGGTGTACTGGTTGTTGTACACTCTCTGGCTGCTGAAGTTGTCGCCGTTGTCGGTCGAGGGGAAGGGTAGGGTGCCCATCGTGTAGTAGTTGCGGCCGAATATTGACTTATAGGAGCAGAGACTGTCCATATTCCGGTGGCCAGTTTGGTAATCGACCCAGGAACTGTAGGTGTCGGGCATGACGGAAAAGACGAAGCCGTTTTCGTCATACATATCGGCATAGAGGTCGATGTGGCCGGTGCCGCCGTCGTACTGGTAAGCGGGGATAATATAGGTGGAACGCTGGCCGATAAGCGCGTGGAGGGCTTGGCGCACCTCTGCCTGCGTTTTTGGGGTCACTTGTTTGTAGGTGAGGCTGTTGATGTTTTGCCCGTCCCATATCAGTTGGCCGTAGCGGTCGGCATTGTGGGTATAGATGGCGTCGGAGGAGACCACCATGCCCGCTCCGTCCACGAGGCAGTTGCCGCCTTCCCACTCGAGGTCGACGAAGTAGTTCGGTATGCCTTTCTGCCAATGAATGATGGTGGGTAGCGAGTCGTCGAGGGCGCGGTCGGGGGTATAGGTGAAGTCCAGCATGGCCAGCGAGTCCTCCTCGCCATAGTAGAAGCAGATGGGGCCGCAGTCGCGGAACCAGAAGTTGTTGCCAGGGCCGATGAGGAACTTCACGTTGTCGTGACGGAGACCCATGCGGGTGAGGGTACGGATGACCTTGGCTGTGTCACTCTTCTGCTCCACTCTCACCCACGCTTCGGCACCGCCCAACTGGATGCCGTCCATCAGGTAGAAGAACACCTTGCCGAAGGCCGACGTGGTGTCCATTGTCGCTTTGTAGGGACCCATGCCTTGCTCCTGCCAGCCTCTGGCGGTATACTTGTAGTACTGCGCCCATCCTGTGACCAACGGCTTGGCCATCCAGTAGCCGCTGCCCTGGCTCTCTGCCGGGGCGTATTTGTAGGTGGGGGTGACGACGATAGCCTTCACCTCCTCCCATTCCCCGGGAAACCACACTCGGTCCGTGGGTAGACTCTTCACGTTGCCTTTCTCACCTTTTGGGGCTTGGGTCGAAAGGGGAATGTTGCTTTCCAGATGGTGCCTGGAAATGTCTCGTTTTTGCACGGTTTGACGAAATTCGCGCATCATCTGTTCTGTGGGCTCCTGGCTCTGAGCCATGGCCCCGAAGGTAAGCATTGCGCTTGCCAATAATGTTACGATTTTCTTCATGTTTTTTATTCCCCCCCCCCTCCCGTGTGTTGGAGGGAGGATATTCTTATTTATCTCTTCTTGAGACTGAGGATCTCGCGGGCCTCGTCGCTGCTTGCCACCTGTCGGCCCAGAAGCTTGGCCATCCTCACCACTTTGTCCACCAGTTCGCCGTTGCTCTTTGCCAGCACGCCGCGCTCCAGGTAAAGGTTGTCCTCGAATCCCACTCTCACGTTGCCGCCCATCACAATGGCCGGAGCTGCCAGCGTGAAGGCGTGACGGCCGATGCCCGTGGCCGTCCAGGTGCTGCCGGCAGGGATCTTGTTCACCAGCCAGCACAGGTTGTCCACCGTGGCCGGCGTGCAGCCGGGGACGCCGAGGACGAAGTTAAATTGCATCGGATTTCCCGGTACCTCGCCCTTGCGGGCCATCGTCAGAATGGTGTCCAGGTGTCCCATCTCGAAGCATTCGTACTCGGGTTTGATGCCCTTCTCGATCATTCTCTTGCCGAAAGCGCGCATCGTCGGCATCGTGTTGTCGAAGATTTCGTCGCCGAAGTTGCAGGTGCCGCAGTCCAGCGTGGCCATCTCTGGAATGGGGGTGGTATTGGTGGAGTCGAGACGCTCGTCCGGGGTCATACCCACGGCTCCTCCCGTCGAGGGAATCAGAATCACGTTCGGGCAGGCCTTCAATATCGCCTCCGTGCACTCCTGGAAGCGCACGTGGCTCTGGGTGGGGGTGCCGTCGTCCTCGCGCACGTGGAGGTGGACGATGGCGGCACCGGCGTCGACAGCACTCTTGGCCTCGCGCACTATTTCCTCTACGGTGTAGGGAACATTGGGGTTCTGTTCTTTGGTGACTTCTGCGCCGCAGATGGCGGCGGTGATGATGAGTTTATCCATGGTTTAAAGGGTTTAAAAGGTTTAAAGGGTTTAAAGGGTTTAAAAGTTTAAAGATTAAAAAGGTTTAAGGATTTTTAATTTTTAATTTTTAATTTTTAATTTTTAATTGTTGCCAGCCGTCTTTGTATTTGCCGCCGGCAATGCCGATGGCTTCCTGCCAACGGTTCTGGAGGGCAGACTCCTTGCCCAGTTTGCGAGCCACCTCCTCGAAGAGGTCCTGATAGGTGAGGCGGAAGATGTTGTCGCCCTGAAGTTTCACCTCTTTCAGGAGGAAGTAGGTGAGGAATCCGTGTTGGTGCTGGTCGAAGGCGAAAGCGGTCTTCGAGTAGTCGGCAGCCAGCATCGCCACCACATCGCTGCGGAGCGTGGGTTTGCGACGTTTCTTGCCTTCGTCCTTTCGGTCGCTGCGCACCAGCGGCTTGCCGTCGCGGCCCGTGCCGTTGAACGATGCATCGACTACCAGCGTGAGGTTTTTCACAGGTAGCACTTTAGCGTTGAAGCGGCTACAGAGCCCCTCAATCGACAGGCACTGTTCCGCCAGCCGTTTGCTCTCCTTCTTGCTAAGCACGATGTCGAATCCCTGATTCCCCTTTTTGCCCGCCTGCAGGCTCTCGATGTTCGCCGTATTGATGCCGGTGGGCATCAGGTAGGCCACACCGTCCAGGTCCACAAAACCGTGACCGGCGAAGTAGATGAGGATATTGGCCGTCGCCACCGTCTCCTCGCCTTTCTTGCCAGCCACCGCCTGCGACAGTTCGGCAAGCCAGTGGATGCCTTCCTGCTCGATGTCCTGCATCGTCGCGTTCTTCAGCACCTTCACCTGACGCTCCGGAACGCCCAAGGCTTTCACCAAGTATTCCCGCATCAGCTCCCCGTCGTTCAGTGCGTAGGGTACATCGGGGATGAGCACGGATGTCGTCGAAGATCCGTAATTTTCGTTGGCTATAATCAGCACATACATATCCTCGTTCTTTATCGAAGTGACGGGGATGTTGTACTCCACATGGTCGTCCTGTATGCGGGTCTGCTGCATGTGTTGTACTGTGCTGGCGAAGACATCATAGAAGCGTATCTCGATGCTCGAGCGTCGGTAGTAGTGAGTATTGATGGAGTCCTTGTAGGATTGGGTCACAAACTGGTAGCGGTTGCGGGTCTTCTTTAGGGCCTCGATGTTCTCTTCGAGGAAAGCTTTCACCGACTGGGTGCGGAGGTAGGCCAACTGGCAGTTGTTACTGATTCCCGTGGCGCGGTCCACCGAGATGCGCACCCGCTCCCCGTTGAAAGTGGTGGGGCAATAACGGAAGTCACCGTAGCGGCCATCGTAGGGCATCTTGGTGGTGAACTCTGTGCCGTCGGCCGAGGAGGAGATGGTGATGTCGACCTCACGACCAGCGGTGGCCACATCTCTCAGCGTCGTCTCCACGAAGCGTTTGGTCAGGCGGCAGATGGCCCTACAGCTGTTCGACGAGTCGACGTCGAAAGCTCCCAGTGCGTAGTCGTCCGTCCAGCCCTCAAGATGACGGCAGTTGTACGAGATGCGATAGAGCAAATCCAGGTGCAGCCTGCCGTCAGTATAGACGGTGTCAATCAACTCGGCCTCCACGGTCATATAGCTCTCGTCGTAGAGCTTCTCGTTATTGGGAAGGGCTGTCAGCAGGTTTTCGGCCGTGCGTTGCATCTCGCGTCCACGCTCCGACACCACTTGTGCCAGCGAGTCGCGAATCTCGTTCTGATAGCGTCTGTTCAGACTTTTCTCTCCCACCTGAGCCCAGAGCGGAAGCAGTGTCCCTACTAAAAAAACAACCGTCAGTATCCGTTTCATCATATCAAAGTTTAGTGGTTATTGGTTATAGGTTATAGAAAAGCTACCGCGGCCCGTGCCAGCGCAAGCCTCTATAACCAATAACCTATAACCTATAACCATTTTTTATTATTAAATACTTAATAAGCAATCTTTTCTCGCCTCTTTGGGGCGAAACAACCGGCTGCAAAGATACGAAGAATCCCCGAAATGACCAAATGTTATTTTTCTTTTAACCAATAACCATTCAATAACCAATAACCTTTTAACCTGCGCAAGCCTCTATAACCAATAACCTATAACCTATAACCTTTCAATAACCAATAACCAATAACCTTTTAACCTGCGCAAGCCTCTATAACCAATAACCTATAACCTTTCAATAACCACTCATCAGCGGCGCAACCATTTGCCGGAGCTTTTCGATGTCCAGTTGCTGATAGGAGGCATTCTCTGGGTCTTCGAAGTTCTTTTTGTTCTTCGTGTAGGTCTCCATATCGTAGTTGTTGGCCTGTGTGAATAGCGAATGAGCTACGTTTACCTTCAATTCTTCAAAGCTCATCTTCCCCTCCAGATAATCTTTGCGCTGCTTCTCCGAGAGGTATTTGGACACCTTGCCGAACCCCTCCTCGGTGAGGACTCCGTCGCTGTCCAGGCTCTTCTCCAGTTCAGGAAAGTTCACCCACGCCGTGATGGTTGTCTCGAGGAGTTCAATTTTCGAGTCTTTCTTTTTATCGGTATAATAGCCCAGATATGCGTGACACGGCTCCACGAAGATGACGGGCCGCAGACCTATCTTTCTCAGTATCGAGGCAAAGAAGACGCAGGCATCGATGCAGTTGGCCTGACGCGAATTATAGACTTGGTCGAAGAAACGGATATGCTGAACGTTCGTGCTGCTCGAAGGATTTGACGTGCACGAGATGGAGGAGTAGGCTATGCCGCGATTCAGCGCATAGTACCAGACAGCGAAGACCTGTTCGCGGGCCACTTTCGTTCCATTCTGGTAGCCGGAGATGCGTTTCACAATACCTTGGGAGAGTATCTCGGTGAGAATGTCTTCGATATAGGGATGATCCTCGTTCACGTAGGCAGCGAAGAGCCAGCGTGTGTCCATGCGCCCGTTTCCGTTTCGGAACGACAGCGGGCATTCGTTCACCGTCCGCAGCTGTAGGTGTAGGTTCTTGGTGATCACCTGCTCGTCGTTGATATAGCAGGTGAAGGTGAGGTCCAGCGGACGCGACTGCCGCAGCGAGGGTAGCAAGTCGTATTTCCAGTTCAAGGAGGGATGGAAGGTGTAGGTCTCGCCTTTATGGGGAAGGATCTCCTCGAAGGTGGTCACATAGTTGAAAAGCGTCGAGTCCACCACGACGCGCAATAGTGTGTTGTTGGCGGGAGCTGTGACCGTGACAGTGAAGGGCGCCAGCTGCTCGCTCAGTTCCCCTTGCGTCTGGTTCAGCCCCAGAATCAGCGACGGATACAGCTGTGATTCAAACATCGGGTTCAGCTCCGCGCTGAAGTTCACCTTCCTCGGGTCATACGTCTTGTTGCCTGGAGCCTGCGAACAGGCCGCCACAAAAAACAATAATGCCAATGCGGCAGCCGAAACTTTAAACTTTAAACTTTCAACTTTAAACTTTACCCTATTCTGTCGGGATTGTTGTTGACGAATTCGGACCATTGCTTCTTCGCTGATTTATGGGTTTTCTTTTTCGGATTCAGTTGCTTCTGGATGTCGGCCAGGGGATTAGAAAGGTGAAGGTGGCAGGTGTAGGCCACCGCCAGGGCATCTGTGGCATCCAGATACTTAGGCGTCTCCTCAAAACCAAGTATACTCTGCAATATTGTGGCTACCTGTTGCTTCGTAGCGTTACCATTACCCGTGATGTGTTGCTTGATGACCGACGGCTCGTATTCCGTAACAGAAAGGTCGCGCGACAGTGCCGCGGCAATGGCCACCCCTTGCGCCCGGCCAAGTTTTAGCATCGACTGTACATTCTTCCCGAAGAACGGTGCCTCAATGGCCAAGTGGTCGGGATGGAACGAATCGATGATTCTCACCGTACTCTCGAAAATCTTCCGGATGCGCAGGTTAAAGTCCTCTATCTTTTTCAGGTACAGCACATCCATCGCCACAATACGCATCTCCTCTCCAGTCTCCAAAAGACTGTAGCCGAGAATTTGCGTGCCAGGGTCGATTCCAAGAATGAGCATAGTTTAAGGTTTAAAGTTTAAAGTTTAAGGTTTAAATAACCACTCTGCCTGACCTTTGGTCATGGCCTGCGACCTTGTGGAGCAAACCACTAACCAATAACCTTTTTTACGGTGAGGGTGAAATGGGAGTCGAGTTTTTTGCGGAGGAGGAAGAGAACCAGGATATAGACACCGAGGATGGCGAGGGAGAGCAGAATGACGATAGGCTCGGATAGTCCAGCAAGTGAAGATCCGATGACGGTGGCGAGGAGCAGGATGGCAGGAACGACATAAGCCCACCATGTAGCCAACAGGCCACGCCCCTCGTCAATCATCACAACCACCCTACTGCCTACTGCCAACTCAGCGCTGCACTCTTTAATTGGGATATCTAACGTTTTGGTTTTCGATTCGGCAAATCCGCAACGCGCATGTGCCTGACAAGCTGCACAGGCCGAGGTGGACTCTATCTGGACCGTCACGAAACCCCGTTTGACTGCTGTTACTATTCCTGGATGCTCCATTTAACTTTTAACTATTATCTATTATCTATTAACCTTTATTAATTAATACAAATCTCTTTCAATAACCTATCTGCCTGACCTCTGGTCACGGCCTGCGACCTTGTGGAGCAAACCCATAACCTATAACCATTCAATAACCAATAACCAATAACCTTTATCTATTATCTATTATCTAAAGGATATGATTCCATTGCAGTTGGACAGGCATCGTCCTTGTAGGTCGATTTTATAACGCCGCCCTTGGAAAAACACCTCCGCACGTCCCCATTGGAAAGGAGAGGCGAGGTCGAACACAAATGGTAGGTAGATGTCGCCCCGGGTGTTGAGATAGCCCCAGCGGCCCTTGAAGAGCGCGGGCGCCAACCCCTGCGAGAAGTGGTAGGCCTCAGTGAAATTCAAGGGGATGACGAGATTGCCCTCGAGATCCACATAGCCCAGTTTTCCGTTCTGTTCGATAAGGGCGAGGCTGTCGTAGTATACATATTTATTGCCCTTGGTGGTCTTGTTCTCGTACTCGATGGGGAGGACGACAGCTCCGAGGGTGTCGATGATTCCGTAACGGTCTACCAATCGGGCCAGCGTGCGCCCCATCTTGAAGGCACCTATCTCATCGTAGATGCAGGGGATGATTTCGCGCCCTTGAAAGTCCAGAAAACCCTGCTTGCCGTTGCGGATGACACCCACCCGGTTGTCGATGGGGGCCGTGATGGCAAAGTAGTGGGGTTCCGTCTTTTGTTCCGCCTTCTCGCCACTGAGGGCGAAGAGCGCCATTCCATAGTTGTCGCCGGCGAAAAAGATTCCCTTTTCGGGAAAGGTGATTTGTTCATAACGGTGAGGCAGGACCAGGTGGCCGAGGGTGTCGATAAGGCCCCAGCGTTGGTAGCGTTTGACGGGAGCGTAGCCGTCGGCGAAGGGCATGGCCATCTCGTAGAGAGGTTCGAAGAGGATGTTGCCGAGGGTGTCGAGATAGGTGGCAGCGAAAAAGAAGGAATCGATGGCGACAGTGACGGCAGCGCGATTGCAGCTGAAAGGATAGGCATGAGGGAAGACGGTGGGGATGACGAGGTGGCCACGGAGGTCGGAGAATCCGTAGCGGCCGTTCTTGACAACGAGGGAACGTCCACAGGAGGGGAGTTCGGCATTGTCATAGAGGCAGGGGACAACGACTTCGCCCGAGGCGGAGAGGATGCCGCAGAGGGTGTCTTCGAGCCAGACGCGGCAGTAGCCGTCCTTGAACTCGCCTACATGAAGGTAGATATTGGGCGCGAGGAGGGTGCCGTCGTCGCGTTTGAAACCGTAGCGGTTGCCCTCGCGGGTGGTTTGGATGCCGTCGACAAAAAGAATGTCGCAGCCGCAAGTGGAGTCGGTCTCGTAGCGCGTGTTCTGTGCCGCGACTCCTATTGGCCCTATAAGCTCAATAACCAATAACCAATAACCAATAACCTTTTTCATATTTCGGAGATGACATTGAGGGCTTGGCGGTAGAGATGCTGCATGTGGGTTGCGGGGTCGCCGGGGGCGAAGCGGGCGAGGTTCACGTCGTCTAAAAGTTGGAGGATGTGCTGCAGCTGCTGCTCGGGAATCTCTTTCTCGAGGAGGGAGGCTTTGACGGTGTCCTGGTTGAGTTGCGAGAGTGGAATGTTGTATTTGTCGGAGAGACATCCCCAGAGGGCGCGGTAGATTTCGTGATAGAAAGGCTCGGCTTGTTCCTTTTTCATGTAAAGGGCGGCTTTCTTGAGGCGTCGCCGGGCGAGGCGGAGGGCGTTTTTGGGATTGGGAGAGAGGGCGGTTGCGTGATTGCGTGTTTGGCGACGCTTCAGCCAGCGCACGAGGGTGAGGAGGATGAAAACCAGGGCAAGGAGGGAGAGGAAGTAAAGGAGATAAGTGAAAGCATTGTTTGAATGTTTGAATGCTTGATTGTTTGAGTGTTTGTTTGCTTGATTGTCTGATTGGTTGGCTCCAGGGAGCACCTGGATTGTCTGGGAATCGACGGTAAGGGTTTTGTATTGACCGGAGGCGGGGTCGAAGTAGATAAATTTGTAAGCTGGGATGGTGAAAGAACCGTCTTGGCGAGGGATGAGGACCCATTCGTAGGTACGGCTACCGCTGATGCCGTTGTCGCCGCGGGTGATCTTGTCCTGCACCTGGGGGTCGTAGGTCTCGAAGGAAGAAGGAAACCGGGGCGAAGGAGGATTGATGAGCATGAGGTTCCCCCGACCGGAGACGGTGAGGCGATAGCTGACAGCTTCGCCGGCTTTAACGCTGTCGAGCGAGAGGCCGCCTTTGACAGAGAAAGTGCCTACAGCACCGCTGAAATCGTCGGGGGATGAGGGGAGGGGTTTGACGCTGAGGTTAATCTTCTTGGTATGGAGGGGACGCTCGACGGCCTGGGCGGTGTTGAAGAAGGGGTCGTCGAAGAGGTCGAGGAGGGTGCCGGTGCGGCGGCGTTGGTTTTGAACGATGGCAAGCACATTGAGGTCGAGGGGGTCGATGGCGAGGCTTCCGCTTTGTTGAGGGAAGAGGGCACCACGGCGAATCTCGGCCACTTGGTAGCGACGGCCGTCGATGGTCTCCTCGTGCTGACGCACCTGCTGGTTGTCGGGGGTGAGGTCTTCGGCCCAGAAGCCTTTGTTGCCGGGCAGTTTGTCGATGGCGAACTGGCGGACGGGTACTTGGGTGTATATTTTATAGGTAACAATGATTTGTTCGCCTTGGTAGGGGGTGGATTTGCTGACGGAGGCGCGGGCGAAGAGGCTGCGCTCGTCAATCTTTGGGGGCTGCTGCTGTTGCTGCTGTTGCTGTCCCCAGGGGTCGAACATGTCGAAGGGATCGAAGGAGGCGCGTCGGCGCTGCTGCTGTTGCTGCTGACGTTGCTGCTGTTGGGCGGGAGTGGGTTTGACAACCTTGATGGAGAAGCTTTCGGAGCTGAGTTTCTTGCCCTTGGAGGTGCAGGTGGCGGGGGCGATGGTGAAGGTCCCTTCGCGGTCGGCGGTGAGGGTGTAGGAGAAGGAGTATTGCAGTGTATTGGTGACCTTTCCGTTGAAGTTTGTACTGTAACTCATCCGGTTGGGGTTGGGGCCTGAGCGGAGGCTGAAACCTTTGAAGGAGGGACCGCGGAAGTCGGAGGCTTCGTCGTTGACGACGAACTGGACGGTGAAGTTGTCGCCGAGGAAGACGGATTTCGGAACCTGCACGGTCATCTCCTGTGCCATTAAGGTGAAAGGTGAAAGGAGGAAAAGGAGTATTAGGGAGTGACAGGGAGTGATGGGGAGTGACAGGGAGTGATAGGACAAATGTTTTTTCATAACTCTTATCTCTTAACTCGTATCTATTAATTTATCTCAATTACCAGTCTTTATCGCTGTGGTATTCGCTTGCGGCCTGAACCTTCTTGGCTTGGTCCTTGAGGGTCTGGCGTTCGTTGTTTTTCACGGCCTCCAGCATTCGTTCGGCGTCTTTTTTCTTTTGTTCTTTTTTGTCGGGACGCTGTCCTTGGTTTTTCTTTTGGTTCTGATTGTCGTTTTTCTGATTCTGCTGGTTATTCTGGTTTTGTTGGTTTTGTTGGTCTTTATTATTCTGATTCTGCTGGTTTTGTTTGGACTGGTTCTTGTTTTGCTGATCTTTGTTCTGTTGGTTCTGGTTTTGTTGGTTCTGGTTTTGTTGGTTCTGGTTTTGTTGGTTTTGGCCTTGTCCCTGACCTTGCTGGTTCTGCTGCTGTTGGGATTGTTGAAGGAGTCGGCGGGCATAGGCCAGGTTGTAACGGGTATCGTCGTTCTTCGGGTCGAGTTTCAGGGCCTCTTGGTAGCTTTGAACTGCTTGTTGGAAGAGTTGCATGGCTTGATTGCGGTCATCCATTCCTGCTTTGAGGTAGCTGTTGCCGAGGTTGTGTAGGGCGTGAGCACGTTGAGGGTCGCTGACATCGGGGCGTTGTAACGCTTTGTCGAACGAGAGTGCGGCTTGGTCATATTTCTTTTGGCGATAGAGGGCATTTCCAAGGTTGAAAAGGGCGCGGTAGTCCATGCTGTCAATCTCTGCAGCACGGCGATAGTGCCGTTCGGCTTCGTCGAAATGATCTTTCTTATAGCTACGGTTGCCGTCGCGCAGGGGACCGCGGATGTTCTGGGCTTGTATGGTTCCCATGGAGGCTATAGCGATTATAGTGGCTATAGCTATTATACTTTTCATTTTCATTTTTTGCGTTTCTTTTTTCTTCTCAAGAAGATGGTGACTTCCGCCAGCAGGCAGAGCAGAGCTGCCACTAAAGGATATTGGTAGCGGCTCTCGAAGGAGTTGAAAACCGTCTCGTCAAAGTCGTTTTTCTCAAGGTCTTCCAGCAACGAGGTGACTTTGCTGATGTCGTCAATACCGTTCACATAAACGCCTTTGCCGGCTTTGGCGATGTCTTGCAGCATCTGTTCGTTGAGACGAGTAATGATGACGTTTCCCTCGCTGTCGCGACGATAGGTGCCTTTGCTGTTCATGGGGATGGGTGTGCCCTGGGATGAGCCGAGGCCTATGGTGCAGACTCGGATTCCTTCTTTATTGGCTTTCTTGGCGGCGCCAATGGCGTCGTCTTCATGGTTTTCGCCATCGGAGATGACGATGATGGCACGGCTGTTGTTTGTGGTCCATTCGCGGTCTTCGTCGCCATAGCCGAAGGTGGCCATTGCTTTTTCGATGGCGTCGCCGATGGCGGTTCCCTGGGCTTTGATCATACTGCAGTCGACCTGGTCAAGAAAGAGCTTGGCGGCGGTGTAGTCGTTGGTCAGAGGCATCTCGATGAAGCTGGTGCCGGCAAAGACTATTAGGCTCACGCGGTCGCCGGTCATGGTATTCAACAGGTTATTGATGACCTGTTTGCAGCGAGTCAGACGGTTGGGTTTGACATCCTCGGCCATCATACTGTTGGAGACATCGAGGCAGATGGCGATGTCGCTCCCCGCGCGTTTGCCCTTCTCTTGTTTCTTTCCCAACAAAGGATTGGCGAGAGCCACCACCACCAGACTCAGCCCCAGCAGGGTGAGTACGCCCTTGGTGATGGGTCTCCATTTCCGTCGGTCGGGAATCAGGCGGGGAAACATCTCAGGGTCAGCCCAGCGTTTGAGGCGCTGTTTTTCGTGCCAGCTCATCAAAATCCAAAAAAGACAAAGAAGAGCTACTCCCGCCAATAGCCATAAGTATTCTATATGTTCAAAATGTATCATTTTTTAAGCCACAACCATTTAACAATTGCCTCAAGTCCCAGCGCAATCAACGCTATCCATAAAAGAGACAGGAATTCATCCTTTTTCTTGGCGAAATGCAATACGTCGATTTTACTCTTCTCCATCTGGTCTATCTGATTGAAAATTTCTTCTAAAGCCTTCTTGTTTGTTGCCCTGAAGTAGAGACCGTCTTGAGTGGAGGCTGACATCTGTTTAAGAAGGTCTTCATCGATTTCCACATCCATATTTTGATAGAACACACGTCCGAATTGGTCTCGGAAAGGGTAGGGGGCTTTGCCTTTAGAGCCGATGCCGATGGTGTAGAGACGGATGTCGTACATTGCCGCAATCTCAGCAGCATTCAGCGGGTCGATGCTACCTTGGTTGTTCACGCCGTCGGTGAGCAAAATGATGACCTTGCTCTTGGCCTTGCTGTCTTTGATGCGGTTGATGGCTGTCGCCGTACCGTCACCGAGAGCGGTACCGTCGCGGAGGGTTCCCAGTTTCAGGCTTTCCAACTGTTCTTTGAGTACCAAGTGGTCTACCGTTAGTGGCACTTTGGTATAGGCTTCGCCGGCAAAGGCCACTAGGCCGATACGGTCATTCTTTCGCCCGTCGATGAAGTCTTCCGCCACCTTTTTAGCAGCCTCTAAACGGTTTGGAGAGAAATCTTCTGCCAGCATACTGGTTGACACATCCATTGCCACCACAATATCAATACCCTCCATAGTCGTCTCTTCACGACTTAGTTCGCTCTGTGGACGTGCAAGTGCTACCACGATGGCAGCAATAGCCACAATGCGCAGCGCATAGGGAAGCCAACGCAGTCTTTGTCGAAGGCTTTTTTTTATGCCAGCAAAGAGGGCAAGGCCTGAATGCTGCACTGCGGCCTCCTGTTTCCGGTATTTCCATAGCCACCAAACTACCATTATGGGGACAATGACCAGTCCCAGCAGAATCCAAGGGTGAGCGAAGGTGATATTATGCATCTTTTTCCTCCTCTCTGAGGTGGGTTTCTTCCCACGCCTTTTTTACAAATTCCACGGCATTGTCGTAAGTACGCTGATGCTCATAAGGTAGAGGTTCCCTCTTGGCAAACTTTACCAAATCGGCCGTAATAAAGACATTGCGAAGCAAAGTTGTTGTATCAGCACTTACTGATTCGCCCATTAACGCATTGACACATTCTTCGCTCGTCATTTCTGTGGCATGGATGCCCGTGGACTCTTCTATAAAGGTGCGCACGGTATCCGTCAACTCGGTGTGATATTCTTTTGTGCGGCCTGATTGCCACAATTGTTTTTTTCTCAGCGTTTCCAAATTGTCAAGCGCCCGTTCCATGGGAGTGCGAGTGTCGACGGGAGCCGAAAATGCTGCTAATAGAGGAATCTTGCGGCGGTGAGAATAGGCCCACCAACCAGCGAAAGCCAACGCACCGATGCCCAATCCTAAGAGTATCCAGCGGAAAATCTCCCAAAAAGTATAGGGGACATTCTCGATGGGCGTTATGTCTCGTATTTCTGCCGTAGTGGTGTCAACGTCGATATCCAGTACGGTGAGAGGTAGCGAGTCGTTTTCATTTAACTTGATGTAATGTACACCAGGTTCGAAACTGGTCAGTGTTGTCTGCATCATACCTCTGGCGCTGTCGAACTCTTGCCGTAGGGCTTCAATGCCGTTCTGATTCAGCTGGTCTACCGAAGGGTATACGTTGCTTCTCGGAATGCTCAATATTGTTTGGTCGCCCAAGAGGATGGTGTCAGCACTCAATTGGGCCATGTTTTGCCCCCTAAGTGTTCCTGTAGCCATTATGAATAATGTGGCTACAACCAATCCTCTCTTTCCTTTTTTTCTCATAACCATAAACTCCTATCAATCTAACTCCTTCTGGCAAGCAAGTTTCTCAAGGGTCCAATAAAATCCTCTCCCGTTGTAAGGGATGCCACATCCACACCATAGCGCTGCAATGTTTTGTCCACCCGTTCTTCATGCTCTGCAAAACGGCTGTCGGCCACTTGCCTCACATCTTTTCTGCTGGTGTCTATCCACATGGTTGCGTTGCTCTCAGGGTCGTAGAACTTCACTAATCCCAGATTTGCCAGATTCCGTTCCCCTCGGTCTACCAACCGTAGAGCCACCACATCGTGTTTTCCAGAAGCCATCTTCAGTGCATCTGTCCAATTGGAGGTGTCCAACAGGAAATCACTTAGTAGAAATAAAGTACACCGTCTTTTCATTACGTTGGAGAAATACTTCAGTGCCTGTCCAATGTCGGTCAGCCTTCCTTCTGGTTGGAAGGTGATTAACTCCCTGATGATGCGCAAGATGTGGGTGCGTCCTTTTTTAGGAGGAATGAATCGTTCAATGCGGTCGCTGAAAAGAATCATTCCTACTTTGTCATTGTTGGCTATTGCGCTGAATGCCAGTGTTGCCGCTATTTCTGCCGCAAGGTCTTCCTTAAATTGGCTGTGGGTGCCGAAGTAGCCACTTCCGCTCACGTCCACCAGTAGCATCACCGTCAATTCACGCTCTTCCTCGAAAATCTTCACATAGGGATGCGCCAGACGTGCCGTTACGTTCCAGTCAATGTTCCTTACGTCGTCCCCATATTGGTATTCACGTACTTCGCTGAATGCCATTCCTTTCCCTTTGAAAGCCGAATGGTATTCGCCGCTGAACATCTGCTGGCTCAAGCCGCGTGCCTTGATTTCAATCCTGCGGACTCTCTTTATGATATCTTCGTCCATTAGGGAACCTCCACGCGATTAAGCACCTCGTTTACCAGTTCCTCGCTGGTAACATTCTCTGCTTCTGCTTCGTAGGTCAGTCCTACACGGTGGCGTAGCACATCCATCGCTACCGCACGCACATCCTCTGGGATGACATACCCCCTGCGACGCAAGAAAGCGTAAGCTTTTGCGGCGGATGCCAGATTGATGCTGCCACGTGGGGAGGCCCCATAGCTGATGAGGGGTTTCATCTTCTCTAAACCGTATTGCTCGGGATAGCGGGTGGCAAATATGATATCGGTGATATAGTTTTCAATCTTCTCATCCATATACACCTCTCGCACCAGATTTCTTGCTTTCAGGATGTCCGCAGGTTTCAGTACTGCGCTAGCCTTCTTTTCGCTTTCCTCTTTCCACTTTCCACTTTCATTCACTTGTTGGTGCAAGATTGCTTTTTCTTCCTCTTTTTTCGGGTATCCAATGACCACTTTCAGCATGAAGCGGTCTACTTGAGCCTCGGGTAGGGGATAGGTGCCCTCCTGCTCGATGGGGTTTTGAGTGGCCAGTACCAGGAAGGGTTCCTCCAGTTTGTAGGTTTGTTCACCTATAGTTACTTGGCGTTCTTGCATGGCCTCCAACAAGGCGCTCTGAACTTTGGCAGGGGCACGGTTGATTTCATCTGCCAGGATGAAATTGCTGAAAATGGGACCTTTCTTCACTTGGAATGACTCGCTTTTCTGACTGTAGATCATCGTTCCTATCAGGTCGGCGGGCAATAGGTCGGGAGTGAACTGAATGCGGCTGAACTTTGCATCGATAGCTTTTGCCAAAGTGGTGATGGTAAGGGTTTTGGCCAATCCGGGGACACCCTCGAGCAGCACATGCCCATTGCTCAGCAGTCCAATCAACAGACCTTCGACCATGTGCTTTTGTCCCACAATCTGTCTGCCCACTTCTGTGGTCAGCAGGTCGACAAATGCGCTCTCGCGTCCTATACGTTCGTTGAGTTCTTGAATATCAACATTCTCCATTGCTCTGAATTTCAATTATTGATTATCAGTTTTCATTTTTATAACGTCAATAACTTAAAACTTTTCACTTTATTGTCTCTTTTAATATTTTTTATCATTATTCGAAAAAAATGAAAAAAACGTAGAAAAAATATATTATATAAAGAAAAAATTGTATCTTTGTACGTTATTTGTTTATAAGGAAAATAAAATATCTAATTAATTATTAATATATTATGAAAAGAAACAAAGTACTTCTTGGCCTCTATGTGGGCCTACTGACTTTGGCCGGGGGCATCGCTAATGCCCAAACCGGTGGCCGTTTCTATGAAATTGGTCCCGACAATGTCGGTGGTCAGGTCTCCAGTTTTGTCGTCGACAAACAGGATTCCAATGGCACCACTTTCTTCGCCGGCGCCACCTCCGGCGGCCTCTTCCTTAAATCGGCCAGCTCTGACTACCTCTCCGCCTTCTATGGCAACTTCGACCTCCCTGAGGACCAAGTCGCCCGCATGGCCGACGACACCACTATCTGGCATTACGTCCCCTGCTCCCTCAACGGCAAACCCGTCGCCCTCCCCATCAACTCTATGCTTCAGGGCCCCGACAACACCATCTATATCGGTACAGGTAACGACGACTACGCCTACGGCTCCTCCTACGGAAAAATGTCCGTCAAGGGTATCGGTATCTACCGCTTCAACCCCTCTACCGCTTCCTTCGAACTAATCCCCAATACCAATAACGACAATTTCCGCGCCGTCCACGCCCTCGACTACCTCTATGTCGACGGCGCACTCTACCTCTACGCCGCCACCAACTCCGGCCTCTACCGCTGGCGCCATACCGAAGGCTCCAACGACTGGAATCAAACCCCCACCGTCGTCTTCAGTGGCCGTGTCGACCAACTCGTCATCTCTCGAGTCCACAACACCGCCTTCTTCTCCTCTGGCAACCAGCTCTACCGCATCGGCAATGCTCTTGCCCCTGCCAACCAGCTCAACCCCATCAACATCTCTTCCTCCAACCCTGCCTTCGGCGGCTCCAATTCCTGCATGAAACTCGCCATCTCTCAAACCGACACCACCTATCTCTACGCTATGGTCATTAAGTCTAATGGCCTCATGGATGCCCTCTACCTCACCACCAATGAGCAAACTTGGAGCACCCTCACCACCTCCTCCATTATGCCCATCACTTACACCTCCGGCCTCACCTCCGGCACCGTCGTCGTCGACCCCGGTAACCCCCGCCGTGTCATCATCGCCGGTACCTCCGCCCTCGTCGGAGAAGGCTTTGTAGATGGCGGTTACTATCAGTGGACCACCGTCAGCGCCAGCGAGTTCGAACTCAATGGTGGCGACTACATGGCCATGGTCTACAACAACTCCTCCTTCGTCCATTCCGGCATCCGTCAGATCGTTCCCGTCTACCATATCGACGGCGAGAATGCTTACCACACCTATTATTTCGCCACCGATGGCGGTGTCTACTCCGGCAAATACGACAACGAATATGGCTTCCTTAGCTTCACCAACGAGAACCGTGGCCTCAACAACCTTCAGGTGAACGGCCTCGCTGTCTGTCCCGACGGCACCATTATCTCCGGCGCCAGCAGCAACGCCTGCCCCATCATTGAGACCCATCTCGACCACAACGTCGCCGACAGCAACTACAGCGAACACAACATCAACTGGTACCACGACGGCTCCCTCGTCATCAATCACGAAGCCAACATCCTATGGACTGGCAACGGTGGCGCCGTCGCCGCCTCCGCTTTCCAGCAGGTCCTCCCGCAGTCCCGTCGCACCATCTTCACAACCAGCAACAATGGTGACTATGGCCGTTCTTACGCCGACTATCTCGACTACAACAACACTACCACCTGGTCCACCGGCACACGTTTCCTCTCCGACCAGATTGTCGGCGGCCCCGCCCTCGGCTCCGTCTACCTCTGGGAAACCGACAACAACACCCTCTTCAACGACTCTATCCATGTCACCCTCGACACCCTCGGCGTCATCTTCCGCCCCAAAAACGGAAAATATGACACCATCCTCCTCGCCCCTAAAGGCAAAGACTTCGCAGGCTATATCCAGCGCGACGAAGAAGGCCGCCCCATCGACACCATCCACTACCCCGGTGCCGTTGGCTACGCCGGCTCCTTCAAAGTCATGCCCGGCGACATGACCTACTTCAACTCCCGCGCCAATGGCGACTACCCCTTCCAGTACATCTTCACCCGCTCCCAGCTCGCCAGAGTACCCCTCCTCCTCCAGAACCCCATCCAGGCCCGTATGCTTGCCATCGGCGAAAAGAAACCTGCAGGTATGTCTACCACTTCCTCCACCATGTCCGTATGGCTCTCCTGGACTCCTACCGACTTCACTAAAATCTACGACGAGGCTGAGTGGACTGCCGGTAATTATGGTAGTCAGTCTATCTGGTGCCCCATCTATGATGTTAACCGCTTCACCACCCAGACCCAGAGCCAGTTCCCCCGCTCCGCTGTCATGAGCCGCGACGGTCGCTTCGTCTATGTCAACGTCTACGACACCGCTACACACCAATCCATGCTTGTCCGCATCTCCCACCTCGAGGACATGGACTTCTCCACCGCCCTCACCGACAAGGAAATCTCCGAACGTACCATGGTCGGCGTCTCCGAATCTCCCCTCCGTACCGACACCATCCGCTATAACAATAACATTTGGTTCCCCCGTCCCATCAGCAACATCGTTGTTGACCATCGCAACGGTATCGACCGTCTTATCCTCACCTTCGACGAATACTCTACCAACTTCGCCAATGTCGCCATCGTCAATAACCCTGGCTCCACCCCCAATTTCGAACTCCTTCCCCTTTCTGACCCCACTGTCCCCGCCTACTGCGCCCTCGTCGAAGACTCCACCGGTACCATCTTCGTCGGCACCGACAAGGGCGTCTTCACCAAGAAAGGCAGCGCCGCTTGGCAGACCTACGCCAACCTCCAGAATGTCCCTGTGACCGCCATGTGCCAGCAGACCCGCAACCTGCCCGTCCGCCACAACATCACCCACACCGGCATCACCGAGAACAAGTTCGCTTTCGCCAAAACCAAATGGCCCCGTGCCCTCTACTTCGGCACCTACGGCCGCGGTATCTTCATGGATGTCCAGTATGTCACCGACTTCTCCAACGAGATTGTCGACCCCGAGGACTACACCCCCGTTGTTGACATCCCCACTGTCCACACCGTCGGCGCCAACAAGATTCACCTCTATCCTAACCCCGTCAGCACCGAGGCTCACCTCGAACTCAATGCTGCTGCCGCCGGCAATGCCCAACTCCGCGTCTACGACATTAACGGCCGCCTCGTCGCCAATTGCAACCTGGGTTACGTCCCCGAAGGCATCCACACCTTCACCCTCAACACCCAGGGCTATGCCAAGGGCATGTATCTGGTCAACGTCATCATCTCCGGCCACACCGCTACCGCCAAGATGATGGTTCGCTAATCGGGCACGATAACACAAAAAAAGAGGTGCCGCCCGACAGAGCAGCACCTCTTTTATATTAATTATGAATTCATATTTATTATATATCATTCAATGATAAAAAACTTTGTAGAAGAACTCCGCTGGCGCGGAATGCTGGCTCAGATAATGCCAGGCACGGAAGAACTCCTCCAGAAAGAAATGGTAACGGCCTACCTCGGCACCGACCCTACTGCCGACTCACTCCATATCGGACACCTCTGTGGTATTATGATGTTGCGCCATCTGCAACGCTGCGGCCACAAACCCATCATCCTGGTGGGCGGCGCCACCGGCATGATCGGAGACCCCTCGGGCAAGAGCCAGGAGCGCAACTTGCTGAATGAAGAGACGCTGCGCCACAATCAGGAGTGCATCAAGAACCAGGTGGCCAAATTCCTCGACTTTGAGTCGAAGGAACCCAACGCCGCTGAGATGGTGAACAACTACGACTGGATGAAGGACTTCACCTTCCTCGACTTCGCCCGCGAGGTGGGCAAGCACATCACTGTCAACTACATGATGGCCAAGGATAGCGTACAGCAGCGCCTCAACGGCACCGCCCGCGACGGACTGAGCTTCACCGAATTCACCTATCAGCTCCTGCAAGGCTACGACTTCCTCTACCTCTACCAGCACAAACACTGCAAGCTGCAGTTGGGTGGCAACGACCAGTGGGGAAACATCACCACGGGTACGGAACTGATACGCCGCACCCTGGGCTTTGAGAACGAGGCCTTCGCCCTCACTTGTCCGCTAATCACCAAGGCCGACGGCAAGAAGTTCGGCAAGACCGAGAGCGGTAACATCTGGCTCGACCCCAAACGCACCTCGCCCTATAAGTTCTACCAGTTCTGGCTCAACGTCAGCGACGAGGACGCCGAGAAATACATCAAAATCTTCACCTCACTGGAAAAGGATGTCATCGACGGTCTCATTGAGGAGCACAAGAAAGACCCGGGTCTGCGTGTGCTGCAGAAACGCCTGGCTCAGGAGGTCACCGTACTGGTGCACTCGCAGGAAGCCCTTGATGCCGCCCTCGAAGCCAGCGCCATCCTCTTCGGAAAAGCTACCAAGGAAGGTCTGGAAAAACTCGATGGACAAACCTTTATGGATGTATTTGATGGAGTGCCTCAGTTCACCGTCAGTCGTGCTACCATCGAGGCCGGTGCTTCACTTGTTGACCTCGCAGCCGAGGTGGGCATGTTCGAAAGTAAAGGTGCTATCCGTCGCGAGTTGAAGCAGAACAGCATCAGTGTCAACAAGCAGAAAGTTGCCGAAGACTGCACCCTCACCGCCGCCGACATCCTCGCCAGCGGCTGCATCCTTGTCCAAAAAGGCAAGAAAAACTACTATATTTTGAATGTAGAATAGTGCTTACAACAAAGCATCCAATTCAGGGAGGCCGGCCACAAGCCGGCCTTCTTTCATTGCTACACAGTCCACCTTCGCTTGGCAGCAGAGCTTGTTGTCCGACGCGCGGAAGATGGCTTGGTGGAACACATAGCGGATGCCCTCCTTCACCGGACGCAGGCGGCAGATGTACTCGTCACATGGCCGCAGCGGCACCTTGTAGGCAATCTCGAACCGCGCCACCACCACGTCGATGCCCTCCTCGTGCAGCCCCGCGAAACTCACTCCGCGCGCCAGTACATAGAGGTGACGAGAGTGCTCCATGTAGTGCTGATAATTGGCATTGTTGACAATTCCTTGAATATCACATTCGTAGTCACGGACGATGTCCCTGTTTTCAAAAATATATTCCATACTTCTATAACGCTAAATAATACAAAAAATTGCCCTTTGCTAATTAACACTAAATCAATACCATCACCGTACCATCACCGTACCAACACCGTACCAACTCCTACCAAAGTCCGACTATGGTAGGAGATGATATGGTGTTGGTAGGTTGTTTGTCCCTTGATGGTACTTGTTAAA
>JAEEGI010006234.1_pt1 | contig 26980 bp, 25 predicted proteins | sample 8958751 | NCBI WGS metagenome assembly JAEEGI01 (sample SAMN16246545, study PRJNA631951) | gut metagenome | biome: gut microbiome; feature: rumen; material: KS-attached | host: Bos | place: Iran: Karaj | collected 2018-10 | reverse complement strand
TCAGATATTTTTATTCTTTAATTCCTAATGTTTCTTTAATATGCTGCGCCATCTCACCCGCGGCAATGACATCTTTATGGAGGACAGGCATGGTTTCCAGCGCCGTAACCTGCGACGGAATCAATGTTTCCGTTTCTTCGGCGAGTTTGTGCGCCGCAGCGAAAGGATCTGCCTCATCTAATCCGCCGTCTTTGCCGATTCCTTCCAGAACGGTTGCGCAGAATTTATAAGGGCTTGCAGTAGATAAGACCACAATGTAACTGTCATCGCTGCTCAGCAGACGGTATTTTTCCGCTGCCCGCCAGGCTACAGCCGTATGAGGATCAATCAGATATTCAAAATCATTGTGGACCCGTCCGATGGTGTCTACGGTTTCCTGTTCATCGATCCATGCCCCGAAGAACATCTCGCGGACACGGTCTGACACTTCTTTGGAAACCTGATATTTTCCTTCTGTATTAAGCTGATGCATCCATTCCGCAACCTGTGCTGCGTCATTTTCCGTGAGGTCAAACAGCAGCCGTTCCAGATTGCTGGAAACCAGAATATCCATGGAAGGAGAAACCGTTTTATTCAGCGCGCGGTTTTTATCATACACGCCGGTATTGATAAAGTCGCTCAGAACATTATTGGAATTGGAAGCGCAGATAAAATATTTTACAGGCAGTCCCATTTTCTTTGCGTAATACCCTGCCAGTATATCGCCGAAATTTCCGGTAGGAACTGAAAAAATAATCTTTTCACCGGGCTGGATGCGCTCATAGGCAACGGCATCAGCATATGCCTTAAAATAATAGGTGATTTGGGGGACCAGCCTTCCCCAGTTGATAGAGTTGGCGGAGGAGAATGTCCAACCGCATTCTTTCAGTTCGTTCGCCAGTTCCGCATCACCGAATATCTCTTTTACGCCCCGCTGGGCATCATCAAAATTACCGCGGATGCCGAATACCTTTGTATTGCTGCCTGTCTGGGTCACCATCTGCAGCTTCTGTATCTGGCTGACTCCGTCTTCCGGATAGAATACGATAATTTCCGTGCCGGGAACGTCAGCAAAACCTTCCAGAGCGGCTTTTCCTGTATCGCCGGATGTGGCAACCAGAATAACAATCCGGATATCCGATCCGGTTTTTTCCTGCGCTTTCGTCATCAGATGGGGCAAAATCTGCAACGCAATATCTTTAAACGCCATAGTCGGGCCGTGCCATAATTCCAGCACATCGGTCCGTTCCCCAACCTTACGCAGCGGTACGGGGTCTTCCCCGAATTTTTCGGGAGAATAGGCTGCTGCAGTACATTCTGCCAGTTCTTCCACGCTGTAATCCGTGAGGAAGCAGCCCAGTATTTTTGCGGCGCACTGTTCATAAGGCAGCGTATGCATGCCCAGAATCGTTTCCTGAGAAATATACGGAAAAGTCTGGGGAACAAATAATCCGCCGTCACCGGCAAGTCCTTCTTTGATTGCATGGGCAGAAGACACTTTATCAACCTGCCCCCTGGTACTTACGAATAACATTATTTTCTCCTTGTCATCTGTTTTATATATTTGTTATACAATGATTTGATTCCCGGCTCTGCAGCAGGAACAATTACATGATTAATGAATCTACAACAGCCCCGGTTGCACGGGTCAGATCCTCAGGAGCAGCCAGTATCTGCATTCCGCGCAGCCCTGCGCTGATCGCGATGCGGTCAAACAGCCGGCAGGTATCATCCATATAGACCGGGTAGTCCTTTCTGGCTCCCAGCGGTGAACAGCCGCCGCGGATATAGCCTGTCAGAGGCAGGACTTCTTTCAGATGCACCATTTCACAGCGTTTGTTGCCGCTGATCCTGGCCAGTGCTTTCAGGTCCAGCTCCCCGTTTCCCGGAATCACCGCAAAAATAACGCCTGTTTTATCACCGCGCACACATAATGTCTTAAACACCTGCTCCGGAGGCATGCCGACTTCTTTTGCCACATGTACTGCGTCCAGATGTTCTTCATCAACAGGATAGGTTTTCAGCTCATAAATGATATGCAGTTCGTCAAGAATACGGGCCGCGTTTGTTTTCTTTATTTTTTTCACAAAAATTACCTCCTGCGATTATATATAGTACATTAAAATATGGAAAAACGCAAATATCTCTGTTATAATTTATGTGTGATAATGACATTTCAAAAAATAAAGGTTACCTGTTTCCCTTTTTCTATCAGAGGTATTAGTTTTTAAAACCGGTTTTTTCATCTGGCATCATATTAATAATATTACATATGTGGCTTTAGCAGAAAGAGGAACGAAAAATGGCGATTAAAATTGCCTGCGGACAAATGGAAATAACGGCCGGCCGGCCTGATCTCAATTCCAAAAAAATATTACACCTGATCAGTTTCGCGAAAAAAGAAAGCGTGGATGTTTTGTTTTTGCCTGAATTGGCAATTCCCGGTAGTATGATCGGCGACTTGTGGGAACAGCATTCTTTCCTGAAAGACTGTGAGACTTACGGACAGCAGGTCATTGCCTCAACACAGGGAATCACTGTTATTTTCGGCAATGTGGCTATCGACTGGAAACGCAAAAACAAAGACGGCCATGTGCGTAAATACAACGCTGCATTTACCGCGCAGGACGGAAAGCTGATTGCAACAGAACAGGGTCTGGATTATGTTGCAAAAACATCCCTTCCCGCTTACCGACAGTTCGACGACCCCAGATATTTTTCAGGGCAGGAAACGCTGCTGAAAGACAAACGCGTTTCTTTGAAAAACGGAATGGGTTCGGTAGCAGTAAATTTGCGGGGGCAGGATTATAAGCTGGGTCTGTTCCTCTGCGAAGATGGCTGGACTGAGAATTATCCTGTAAACGTGCCTGCCATGTTAAAACAGAGCGGCGCTGATATATTATGTAATCTTTCCAGTTCACCTTTTACCCTGGGTAAAAACAGCAAACGGCACGTAGTGTTTGGCAGCCAGGCAAAGGAATTGCAGCTTCCTGTTATCTACTGTAATAATACAGGTATCCAGAACACAGGTAAAAACATTTATACCTTTGACGGACAGAGCTGTGTATACGGCCCTGACGGAATGGTCAAGGCGGCAGCGCCCATGTTCGAAGAAAAACTGCTGATTTTCTCCTGGGACAAGAAAACCGAAAAAATACGCGCCTACTCGGCGGAAGACGAAATGATCGCCACGGAAGACGACGAAACTGCCATTATTTATAAAGCCATACGTTACGGCACAGAGCGCTTCCTTAAACAAACCGGCATAAAACGCATGGTTGTAGGCGCTTCGGGCGGCATTGACTCCGCCGTTACCGCGGCGCTTTTTACGGATATACTCGGACCGCATCAGGTTTTACTTGTTAATATGCCCAGCCGCTATAATTCAGAACTGACCAAAAACCTGGCGCAGCAACTGGCGGAAAACCTTGGCTGCTGTTACACCATCGTGCCTGTCAACGACAGTGTTTCGCATACAGTTGAACAGCTTTATACTCCTATCCACAATTACACCACCAACCGGGATTTTAAAGTAGAACTGAACGGGATCATGTATGAAAACATACAGGCCCGCGACCGGGGTTCCCGGATTCTGGCAGGTTTTTCCGCCGCATTTAAAGGCGGCATCAGCTGCAATGCCAACAAAGCGGAAATCACTGTAGGCTACGGTACATTTTATGGCGATCTGATCGGTCTTTTCTGTCCAATGGGAGATTTATGGAAATATCAGGTATATGCTCTCGGAAGATATATTAATGAGTACGTTTATAAACGCAAGGTAATTCCCGAACCTGTTTTTACAATCCGCCCCAGCGCCGAACTGTCACAGGAACAGACTGTGGGCAATGGTGGAGATCCGCTGCTTTATGAATATCACGATTATCTGCTGCGTGCTTTTGTTGAGAACTGGGATAAGACATCCCCTGCAGACATCCTGAAACACTACATCGGGCAGGACCTGGAAGAATTTATAGGCTGTGAGGAAGGTCTTGTTGCCCGGCTTTTTCCCAGCCATGCTGCCTTTTGTCAGGATTTGGAACGATGGTACGGACTGTTTACCGGACTGGCGGTTGCCAAACGCATCCAGGCACCACCAATATTAAGCCTCAGCAAAAGGGCTTTTGGCACTGACTTCCGGGAGGCGCAGATGACAGCGTATTATTCGCTGGAATATAATGAGATGAAAGAAAAGCTGTTAGTACAGGAGCGGTTGTTTTAAATGAAACAGGATATTTATTCTTTTTACCGTATGCTTTCGCTTGCTGCCATTTTCTGGACAACGGTTTCCATGTCTGCCTATACCCCGCATGAAACCGGTTCCCGGGTTACTGCCAGCGGCGAAAAAGCGAAAGAGGGATACACCTGTGCGGCTAATTTTGTTCCGATCGGAAGTGTTATTATCTACGAAGGCCATACGTATTATGTGCAGGACAGGATGAACCCAAAGTATAACCGGCATGTAGACCTGTTTATGGAATCGCATAAAAAAGCGCTGCAATTCGGCCGTAAAGAAGCAAAAGTCCAGGTTATTACCCGGGATGACGGCCGTCCGGACCTTCCGAAAGATAATAAAACTGTTAAAACTGCTCCTAAAACCGCTGAACATAAACGAACATCTGATAAGCACGAACAAACCATAAAAGAAAATAAACAGACAACTTATGAAGAGAAACCTCAGGAGCCTGCAAAAGAAATTACGGCCCAACATTCTGCTGACAACAACCCACATACCCGCAGGCCCGACCCTGCTCCGGTTTTAAAACCTCAGGCCAGGCCCTGAAAACCGGTAACAGAAGTTGTATTCTCTATAGTTTCCTGATATCCTTTCACAGATTTTCAAAGACGTATAAACAAAACTGAAGACCGGAGCGTATCCGTCCGGCAGTCCGTTCCGCGGATTGCCAAAATGATTCAGAGATATGCTCCGGTCCCTTTTTATTTTTCTTTGGGAAAACACTGATAAATGAGTTATGCATGTATCCGGAAATAAATCAGTGATTCCTTACTATTACAATTCGATATGAGCGCCTCTCGCCAGCGTTTCTTTAGCGTCAGCAATTATTTTTTCAATCACATCTTTGCATGGCAGTATTTCGTTCAACACGTTCAGGCTCTCGCCGACCATAATACTGCCATTTTCAATGTCGCCTTCCTTCATACCCATACGGGAAGTCCCGGTCCCCAGTTCCATCAGTTTCTCTTTTGGCGCGCCGCTCGTTTCTGCTTCAAGATATTTCTGTGTAAATGCATTTTTCAAACACCGTACGCCCATATTTCTTGAATAACCGGTTACCACACAGTCCGTGTCTGTTGCCTTGACAATCATTTCTTTGGTTTTTTCGTGAACGGGGCATTCTGTTGTCAGCAGGAACCGGGACCCCATCTGCACGCCGTCTGCGCCCATCAGCAGGGCTGCTGCCATGGCGCGTCCGTCAGAAATACCTCCGGCTGCAAGCACAGGAATAGGATATTTGTCTTTTAGTACATTGGAAAGTAAGGCCATGGTGGTCAGGGTTCCGATATGACCGCCGCCTTCCATGCCTTCGATTACCATTGCATCAGCCCCGGAAGTTGCAATCCGTTTGGCGAGTTTTACATTTGGTACTACGGGAATCACTTTGATTCCGGCTTTGTGCATCGGTTCGATCCACGGCACCGGACTGCCGGCACCGGTGGTGATGAACGCCACCTTTTCCCTGCAGACAACATCTGCAATTTCATTTACATTCGGAGCCATCAGCATCAGATTAACGCCAAAAGGTTTATCCGTAAGGCTTTTCGCCTTTTTGATTTCTTCCGCGACCCATTCAGTGGTACGTCCCCCGGTACCGATGATACCGGCCCCGCCTGCTTCCGAAACGGATGCGGCCAACACTCCGTCACTGCTCCAGGCCATGCCGCCTTGCACAATCGGATAACGGATTCCTAACAATTCACAAAATCTGTTTCTCATGTCAGTACTCCTTTCAGAGAAATATTTGTTTTTAACTTATTGAAACAGCCTTGAAAGCAAGATAATAATTGCGCCAGCTACCGCACCCACAATTCCTATAAACAAAAAAGCAGGGAGAACAAAAAAGATGATTCCCAACACAATCAGGGCAAACACGATCCATGTAAGAAGACCTCCTCCCAGCCGGTAGACCTTAAAGCCGGAATGATCCCTGTTTTCTTCATACGGCCTGTCTGTCCGGCGGAATGTGTCATCCTGTCCGGAATAACTATCCCGTTCCTGGTACTCGGCACGCTTTGTGTAGCTATCTTCATCAGAAGATCCTTCCATTTCAATGGTTGTCCCCGCAAAGTTATCCCTTTCTTCCCTGGTCAGGCTTTTTGCTTCAATATCAACCTTTTTGTGGCAATAAGGGCATTCTGTGAGACTGTCATCAAATTCATGCCGGCAGAATTCACATAACATGGGTTCTCCTCCTTACGAAAAAACCATATTCATAAACGCATCTTCACTTATGTAACGGGGATCAAAGGGCTCCAGATGCAATACGTCCTTAATTACGGCAGTTCGTTCCGCAATGCTTTTTGTGTCAACGTGTACCTTTTCCGCATAGGGAACAACATCCAGCAGGAAAGTCTTCGTTATCTTCATATAATTATCCAATACTGCCAGCGCCCATATTATATTATCTTCATCCCTGAAACAGGCAACGGGCCGAAGGGCATAAAAATCCCCCCACATCTGCACGAGGTTTGTCCTGTCCTGCCATGACAGATGCAGCAATTTGCCAAACTGGGAAAGGAACTGATGTACCGGTTCATCTTTTTTGATTGCCGAGGGTATATATTTTCCGGCCTGTCCGGAAGGATAGGTAAGCTGCATGACCATATCCGGGACTCCCGCATAGGCGACCATATGCATAACTAAAGCCGGGTTGGCATTAACGAACTGCTCCCAGTCGGCGTCGGGATGGGCCACCCTGTAATATGCAAGAAATTCCGACATACGGTTGTAAAGGGCTTTTTGAACCGGCGGAGTTACAATAACGCTGCGAAGATACTCGGTAATCAGGTTGCCGTCCTCAAACACGTGGGCAATACACAAAAGGTTTTGTATGTCTACGGTTTCGTCAACAGGAAGACTCAGTTCTGAAATACTTCCTGAAAAAAAGTCCCGGCAGCTGAACCACCCGTCAGTCTCTTCTCTTTCGATTGTGAAAACCATCAGCTGGATCTTCCGCATCGATGCCAGCAACTCAGTCAAAGCCTTATTGGTTCTTCCGTATTGCGGATCCGGATGATTTATATAATATTTATAAAAATGATCAATCGGTCTTTCGTCTGTATCACGTAAGTGGTGATCAAAAATAAAATACTCCCAAAAAGAAGCAAACAGTTCCGGCCTTTCCATGTCCATTTCCGGCTCTGCGTCCGTACCGAAAAAAGCGTAACTGGCCCGGCGGCGGTCCAAAGTAAAGCGGGAATCACCAAAATACTTCTGCATCATGTCAAACAGAACGGCAAGCTTTTGCCCCAGCTGCATAAAGACTTTTGTTTCCAGATCGGGTTCCCGGTTGGTACGGAAATTTTCATACTCTTCCGGCAGGGATCCGTCGTTCCGAAACAGCAACAGTCTGCCATCCTTCCCCAGCAGCTTAAGGCGGCATTTGGCAGCGGCCGTATCATTGCTTATGGCCTTTTTCTGCTTTAAAAAAGTCAGAAGCCGATGGATGACTGACAGGAAATAATCCACATTGTCATAATCCAGTTCAAAATCGCCGATATTCCGCTGGCACCAGCTGATGCAATAAATAAAATCTTCGCCGGTCATGTCGCCGATACGGTAAGACGTATTTCCGCAGTAAATCAGCAGACACATGACCTGCTGCCATATTTCCATCAGTTCATCATCGGAAGCGCCATGAAAAGCCTCTGTCCGCAAAAACTGTTCCGCATATCTTTTTTCCAGGACGGTATTCCATCCTTCATCGTCATTATATAATTCGTTTATAACGTCGTAAATATTTGTCATTCTTCTCCTAAAACCAAAACTTCAGGTATTAAAGAAACATTATAATCATCCAGAATTTTTTTCCGGATATATTCAATCAGCTGCAATACATCCGCAGCAGTAGCGTGATCCGCATTGACAATAAAGCCCGCATGTTTGACAGAAACTTCCGCTCCGCCGATACGGAAGCCTTTCAGGCCGGACTGTTCCACCATCTGGCCGACAAACCGGCCTTCAGGACGTTTAAAAGTACTGCCTGCGCTGGGAATATCCAACGGCTGTTTGCTAATACGGCGCTGACTGAAATCATCCATTTTAGCCTGGATTGCCGCCTTGTCGCCCACATTTACCTGCAATGTTACTGTCAGTACAATAGCATCAGAACTCTGCAGCGCGGAATGACGATAGGAAAACTTAAGATCATCCCTGTCCAGCGTTACTATTTCCCCGGTCCGTGTCATAACCTGCACGGATACCACGGTATCTTTCATTTCCCCGTCGTAAGCGCCGGCATTCATAAAAACGGCCCCACCGAGACTTCCGGGAATTCCTACCGCGAATTCCATACCGGTATACCCGGCTTCTCCAACAATACGGCAGCACTGCGCAAGGGACACACCGCTGTCAAAAACAAAAGTATTACCGTCCTGTTCCCAATGCTTTAATGCATTGCCGAGCTTCAGCACAATACCGCGGATGCCCTTGTCACGGACTAAAAGATTGGAACCGTTTCCTATCACCGTAAGCGGGGTCTGTTCTTCAGCGGCAATACGCAAAATCTTTCGGACATCTTCCAGATCCGCGGGAATCACCAGCGCGTCGGCCGGGCCTCCGATATGGAACGATGTGTGAGACGACATTGGTTCATCCAGACGCACCTGCCCGGCAATTTCTGATTTTAAACGGGAAAGAATTTTCTGATTCAGCATTTTATTCCGTAACTTCCTTTACCACATCCGTAATGGTCTTTGATACATCCTGGAACATCAGCTGGAACCGCTGGAATGCGTTCAGATAATTCATCGCCAGCGGATTCAGGCTCAGAGTCCGCATCATATCGTTAAACTGCGCTTCCTTTTCCGCCGGAACTTCCTTCTTTTGGTAACGCGCAATTTCAACCTCCTGTCCAAGCTGCATGAACCGGGCAATCAGTGCTTTGGTATCCGGTTCTGCGGACAATTTTTCCTTTGCTTCTTTTAAAACGGCAAACTCCCGGGTAGCCCGCATTTCCCTTGCCAGTTCATTCGCGCAATCATATACTGTCATCGTTTTTTCCTCCGTAACAGAAGTATCGTTTTACACACGTCAACTATTTTAACACATTTTATTTTATCTGCCCATAGGGAATATTCAGATGCTGCCACCCGCTTGTATCACCCAGCGTAAAATGCCACCACTCTTCCTTTCCCTGGGTAAAACCGCATTTCTTCATCACAGCAGCCAGCATATCCCGTAAGCTGCGCTGCCTTTCCGTGCCGCCCGGAAAAGCCGGGTACTGCCGGACAGATACTTCATCAAAATCACTGATCATATTTACGGCTTCTCCGGTTGCCAGGTCATACAGGCTTATGTCCACAGCGCGGCCGGTATTGCGGTCTTCCCCTTTATCCGGTACAGGCAGGATGTCTTTCTTTTCTTTCGGCAGCAGGTCGGAAGCCAGCTTGGAAACATACCAGGGCCGGTAAGCTTCCCATATCAGCAGGCCGTATCCCCTCGCAGCCAACTCGTCGGCCGCATTTTTCAGCGCAGAGGCAGTTTCTTCCTCAGCAAATGCTTCTGCCGCTTCATAAAGCGGAACATCGAAAATATTATTGGGTTCCGCGTAACGCAAATCAAATTTAACGTTCGGAATGACAGAACGGATACGGACGAGCCTGCCCGCCTGTCCCTGCTGCAGTTTTGCCGGCAAGACAGCCCGGACCGCTGCGTCTTTCAGAGACTGATACTCTGCATTTTTTTCCAACCGCATTACTTTGCTGCCTTCCCCGGGGAAAAAATCCCGGGCAAAACGCTTGCCGCCGATTTTGCAGACAATCCCGTTGCCGTCTGTGTCACGTTCGAAATGTACGGTAGTCTCCGCAGAAAGCAACGGGCCTTCCTCATTCATCGAATAAGAATCAAAGTGAACTTTTTTCAGGGGAAAAATATTGGCATAGCTGAAATCCCTGTCTTCCGGATCAGTATGGTAAACAATCTGTAAAATGCCCTTTTCTTCCCGAAGCAAAAAGACGGAAGCGTTTCCGTAATAGAGACCCAGAAGCGAATTCACGTCTTTCGGCACCGGTTTTGCAGCAAGGGTAACAGGCTGCATGGAAAACAATGCGAGAGCCAGGGACAAGGACAGAAAAACATTTTTTATTATCATTTACTTTCACCCGGTTTTTGAATCGTAAAGCGCACATCTTTCAATGCGTTTAACGTCCTGCGCGCCTTTGCCAGCATTTCCAGATTGATTTCCGCATAGATGATCTCTTCGCTGCTTCCGCCTTCCGCAATGATGTGATTCATCGGGTCGATAACGCGTGAATGACCATAGAACGGATCCCCTTTAAATGCGCCGACACAATTCACTGCCGCCACATACACATGGTTCTCAAAAGCCCTGGCGCGTGACAGCAGATCAAATCCATCACCTCTGCGGGAAGGCCATTCTGCGGGACAGACAATCAATTGTGCTCCCTGCAGGGCCAGATAACGGTAAAACTCCGGAAACCGCAAATCATAACAAATTGTGGACCCGCAGCAAACACCGTCAAGGTAAAACACATCAAAGGCATCCCCCGGCGCAAAGAACTTTTCTTCTTCAAACATACCGAAGAGATGCGCTTTGCCATATTGGTGAACAATCTTTCCTTCTCTGTTAATTGCAGGAATCATATTGTATACCAGTCCGTTTTTCAGGACCGGCAACGAACCGGGCAGTAATGAACACTGATACTTTCTGGCAATCTCACGCAGCGTTTCCACCAATGGACTGTCAAGCGTAACCGCCTCTTCTTTAAGATGCCCCAGCGAATATCCGGTCGTCCAAATTTCCGGTAAAATTACCAGATCGCTCTGCTTTGCCGCTTCTTCCAGAAGCGTAAGACCGTGCTCCGTATTCCCGGCACAGTTCCGTTCTTTGATTTCCATCTGGACCAGCGCAACTATCATTTTTTTAACCTGCTTTCTTTAAATATCTTCATCTTCTTCGGGAAGAATTTCTTTTTTCTCCAAATACCTGGAAACCCATTTTTCCATAAACCTGAGCACCTTTGTCCCGATGAAATCGTTCCGGGAAAGCGGGCGCAGCCAGGCTGCAGGCAGATTATACCAGTGAGCGCCCAGTACGTCGGTAAACAACTGATCCCCGGCGGCCAGAACAGATGAACGCCGGATTTTAACATCTACCGGATCAGCAGTATGATGATTTTCCAGAAGACGTATAGCTTCAGCATAGGCCCGGGGAAAAGGTTTTCCCGCCCAGGTCAGGATGGGAATCCGCAGTCCGTTATCGGTCAGCTGTTTTTTTATGGCTGCCGTCCTTTTACCGCCGTTATTGGTAGCCAGCACAACCGCGATGCCCTGCTTCTGCATCCTGTCCAGCCAGTTTATATACGCTTCCGGCACAATGCTGCTGTTGCGCGGCAGCAAAGTGTTATCAATATCCGCCAGCAGGACCCGGTAATGATGCCTATGCATCCACTCCGGTGTGATCCTGATTAAAGAGGAAAACCGGTATTCCGGATTTAACGTTTCCAGCATCATAACCGCCTTTCCTGACGGACGACCGTCCCGGCAGGGAATGTTATTACAAATCGGGTCCCCAGACCTGTCTGCGAGAACACTTCAATCTGGGCGCCGTGCATGCGCACGATTTCCCTGGCGATGGCCAGGCCCAGCCCGGTACCCTTTAAAGAACTCTGGGCATGGGATTTATCAACTTTATAGAAACGTTCAAAGATAAATGGTATATCTTCTTCCGGAATCCCCGGCCCGTTGTCCACGACACTCATTTCAACGGACCCATTTGTCTGCAGCTTTGTTTCATAGCGTACAAAACTTCCTTCCGGCGAGTATTTGATCGCGTTGTCACCCAACAGCAGAATAAGCTGGACAATCTGGTCGCCGTTGCCCATAATCTGTATGTCTTCTTCCAGCTGCAACTTTAAGGTAATGTGTTTCGGTTCCGCTTTCACCTTCAGCTTTTCCGCAACATTGCGGATAATCTCGGCCAGAGGCAGCGGCTCCGTATCGGAAACATTCAGCTTCTCAGCCGCCTGCAGGCGGCTGATATCCAGCAACCCGCGCACAAGCCGTTCCAGCCGGGTTGTCTCACTGCCGATCAGCTCACAGTAACGTTTGTTCGGGTCGTCTCCTTCCAGGCTGTCACTGACGATATCATTATAACCCCGGATGATTGTAATGGGCGTCCGCAGCTCATGGGACACATTGGCCACAAAGTCGCGGCGGATCTTTTCCATACGCGCCAGCTTGCCCAGATAATTACTAAGTTCCGTGCTTAAATGATTGATGGCATTCCCGAGCTCGGCCACTTCGTCTTCACTCTCAACCTCTACCCTGCGGGAATAATTGCCTTTGGCGATGGCGATTGTGGCGTCTTTCATGGAAACCAGCGGTTTAACGATCTGCCGGGAGAGGCTCCGTACCATAAATAAACTGAGTAGCAGCCCCACCAGTCCGACAATGATTGTGAAGATGTACACATTACGCAAAAAGCCGCCAAAGCCACTTAAAGGTTCTGCCATCAGGATGGCTCCCCGGGGATGGATCTTGTCGCCATAAGGTACGCCTACCAGGATTACCTGCTGTTTGAAATAAGGATGGTAAATCTGGGAACGCAAGCTCTCACCACGGTAAATGTCTTTCAATATCTTATTAACATTACGGGAGACCTGACCGCTTTTGATTTCTTCTGCAAGCCGGGTCGTGTACTCATATACAGGTATGCGGTCCGCAGGAGCAGGAATGGAAACGTCCGGTTTGCCGGTACCGACTTTGCTGCTGCCCGCTTCTGTTTTGCCTGCAGCGTCCACATCCGCGGCAATATTGGAAGCGGCCAGAAGATTATAATCATTGTCAAACAACCAGATACGGGCGCCTACAAGCCTGTCCACAGCGATGAGATAACGCATCAGCATATACCGGTTGTTATCTTTTGTGACAAAGTATTCCACGGTATCTGCCATCTCATGACCCTTCTGGGCCAGTTCTTCTTCTTTAATTTTAAAAAAGTAATCCGCAATTAAATAGGAAGTACCGGCTGTGATGCCGACCACCACAATCACGATGATGGCCATAAAACTGTACATCAGCCGGGTACTCAGGGATTTATTCACACTGCACCTCAATAATATTATGCTTTGGCAGGTTCAGCCGGTTTCTTTTTAAACTCAAACTTGTAGCCTACGCCCCAGACCGTTTCAATATCCCAGGAGGACTCTTTCGGAATCGCCAGCTTCTGACGGATGCGTTTGATGTGGGTATCCACAGTACGGGTATCCCCAAAATAGGTATAACCCCAGATTGATTCCAGAAGCTGGTTACGCGAAAACACCTTGCCCGGTGAACATGCCAGAAAGTACAGAAGTTCAAACTCTTTCGTGGTAAATGTGACCGGTTTGCCCCATGCAGTGACCTGCATCCGTTCCCTGTCAATGGTAAGACCTTCGTACTCCACTTTCCATTTGTCACTCAGTTTCTGGAAACCGCCGGAACGGCGCAATACAGCTTTTACGCGTGCCACGACCTCACGCGGGTTAAAGGGTTTGGTGATATAATCGTCGGCGCCCTTTTCCAGTCCCAGGATGCGGTCGTCATCCTCGTCCTTGGCTGTCAGCATGATAATCGGGATATCGTACCGGCGGCGAATCTCTTCACAAGCCGTTATGCCGTCCAACACAGGCATCATGATATCCAGTAACACCAGGTCCGGTTTTTCTTTTTCAATCATAGAGAGGGCCTGCTGTCCGTCTTCTGCTTCTACAACCTCAAAACCTTCTTTGTTAAAATACACACGCAGAATCTCCCGGATCTGGGGTTCATCATCCGCAATCAAAATTTTAGACATAGCATTCTCCTTTTCCCTGTTCATATTATAAAAGACTTCCATAACCGCAACTGTTCAAACGAAGCGCTGTGTTTCACTCTGTTTTCGTTATATATTATACAATATAAGATTCGCAGAAAACAGAGCCAACGGTTTCATCTCACAAAAGATTTACAAATATGCCGTAAAAGAGTCACAGATAAACATAAAACAGGCAAACCCGGAAAGGTCTGCCTGTTCAAAACCGTAATTACACATATGACTGATTAATTATAAACTCTGCCGGCTCCCAGATATCTGGCGCCCCAATAGCCGGTGAAAACTTCCGCTACAGAAATGCCCTTACTGCAGGATGCATGGATAAATTTGCCATCTCCGACATAAATACCAACGTGAGACGGGCCCGGACAGTAGGTTTCGAAAAATACCAGGTCGCCTGTCCTCAGATTTCCTCTGGAAATATGGGTAACAGCTTCATACTGGGTATCCGCCATACGCGGCAGGGATATACCGGCCTTGCCAAATACATAGCACACAAAACCGGAACAGTCAAAACCGCCGGGAGACATACCGCCGAACACATACGGCACGCCCAGCATGCTGTATGCTGATTTCAAAATCGTTCGGGTCATCATGTGATTACCGTAACGGTCAGGAGGTAATTCCTTATTCAACAGGTTGCGATAGGTAACATCATTCACGATACCGTCAACCTTTAACCCTTTTGCTGTCTGAAAATCCTTTACAGCTTTTTCCGTAGCCGGACCAAATACACCGTCAACTGTCCCCACATTATATTGGAGAGCTGCCAACTGTTTCTGGATATCAATCACTTCCGGACCACGGTCGCCAACCGCAAAATCGGCAAACGCTGTTGAAAATGAAATACACGACAACGCAGCAGCTGTGACAAACGTTGCAAACTTTTTAAAGTTCATTTAAACACCTCTCAGATAATTTGTTTTGCCAATTTCTGAGATACATAAAAAAACATGTAAAAGCAACTAAACAATTACTGCAATTTTATATAAATCTCCAAAATGTATATTACTATAGTTCATATTATAACATAATTTTGACAAAAGTTTGTGAACTTTTAAAGTTAGAAAAATGCGTTTTGACAGAAAGGCGTCGTTGTGACATCAATTTGCGCACCCGGCAACCATGCGGGTTTGAAATGTGTAAAAGGAATATTTTTGCTTTTTATAAAAAACTCTGTGCAATTCAAATTGTGAACTTTGGTGATGTTTCTTATTTAAAATAGTTCACGCCGCTTTCAAATATGTGCTGGTCCTTTTCGCCATAAATATTCTGGAAAAGACCGGGAATAAACCGTTCGCTGTGGCCCATTTTACCCAGAATGCGGCCGTCCGGACTGGTAATGCCTTCGATGGCGTACAGGGAACCATTGGGGTTCTCCGGACTGGTCATGGTAGGATTGCCTTTCAGATCCACATATTGGGTGGCAACCTGTCCGTTCTTAAACAGTTCACTTATGGTTTCTTCCGGAGCATAGAATCGGCCTTCACCATGGGAAACCGCAATGGCATGGATATCGCCCGGTTGCACCATGTTCAGCCAGGGTGATTTGTTAGAAGTAATCCGGGTGTATACCATCTGTGATACATGGCGGCCAATGGTGTTGAACGTCAAAGTCGGTGACTTTTCTTCCAACGGACGGATTTCACCGTAAGGCACAAGCCCCAGTTTGATCAATGCCTGGAATCCGTTGCAGATACCCAGCATCAGACCATCCCGGTTTTTCAGTAATTCGTTCACTGTTTCGGCGATGCGCGGGTTCCGGAACATAGTAGCAATAAACTTGCCGCTGCCGTCCGGTTCGTCTCCGGCACTGAAGCCGCCCGGTAACATGATGATCTGGGATTCATTAATTCCCTTCACCATTGCCTGGATTGTCTCTTCGATAGCCTGGGCCGTCAGGTTGCGAATGATGAATATATTGCTCTCTGCGCCTGCCAGTTCAAAGGCCCGGGCCGTATCGTATTCACAGTTTTGTCCAGGGAAGACAGGGATGAACACTTTCGGCTTTGCCAGAGTAACAGGCGCTGTTAACGGCAGTTCGCGTTTATATAAGGGCTGGTCAGGCAGATCTTCCGGTATGGCAGATTCAGGGGCTTTTGCCGGGAAAATGGGTTCCAACGTTTCAGTGTAAGCTTTTACCAGTTCGGCATTAGCCAGTGTGATATCGTTTACTGTGATTTCTGCTTTATCCGTAACGGTTCCAAGCGGCAGGTAGTCCAACTCACCGAACAGCCCGTCCATGTCAGCATCGCCTGCCGCTTCCAGCAGCATGCCGCCGGGCTGCAGGGTGAACAGGCTTTCCGTATGGGGGAACGGTTTCACAAAACTGAAGCCGAGGGCGTTGCCCAGGGTCATCTTGGAGATGCCCGCCGCAATACCGCCCTCTTCAACGGCTGCAGCCGCTTTAATTTTCCCTTCAAGAATCAACTGATGCACCCTGCGCAGGTTTTTCCGTAATACCGCAAAGTCAAGCACATCACCCTCCAACAATGGTGTGCTCAGGAACACGACTTTGTCCCCTGCTTCCTTGAATTCACTGGAAACCGCTTTGCGCCCGTCGATGACATTTACGGCAAAAGATACAAGGGTGGGTGGAACATGCAGGTCCATAAAGCTGCCGGACATACTGTCCTTGCCGCCTACTGCCGGAACTTCCATGCTGTTCAGTACGGTGTTGGCGCCTAACAGTGCGGCAAACGGCAGACCCCAGTCCGCTTTGCCTTTCATGCCCTGGAAATACTCCTGCAGAGTCAGACGGATGGTATCAGGATTCGCACCTAAGGCAACAGCTTTTACAAGAGACTGGGTGACCGCATACATGGCGCCATGGAACGGGCTCCAGCACGCCACTTCCGGATTGTAACCGTGGGTCATGAGGGAAGCCGCATCGGTGTGTCCGTGCAATACGGGAATCTGAGCCACCATGCCTTCTGCAGGGGTCAGCTGTAACTTGCCGCCAAAAGGCATTTCCACCGTAGCGCGGCCGATGGTAGAGTCGAACCGTTCACTTAACCCTTTTTCGCTGCACACATTCAGACGACCCAGGTTTTTCAGCCAGGCATCTTTCAGGTCCGCTGCTTTTTCCACAACTTCCGGTGTCTTATCAAATACGGAAACACCGGTAATGTCCTTTACCAACACTTCCGCATGCTGGGCGACACCGTTGGTGTCCAGGAACTTGCGGGAGATGTCTACAATTTTATCGCCCCGCCAGTACATAACGAGACGCGGTTCCGCCGTAACCTCTGCCACAATAGTGGCTTCCAGATTTTCTTCATCCGCGAACTTCGCGAATTTTTCCCAGTCTCCTTTCCGGATGACCACGGCCATGCGTTCCTGGGATTCGGAAATAGCAAGTTCTGTGCCATCCAGTCCGGCATATTTTTTTGTAACTTTATCCAGATCGATCTTTAATCCGTCTGCCAGCTCGCCGATGGCTACGGATACACCGCCGGCACCGAAGTCGTTGCAGCGTTTTACAAGTACAGTTACTTCCGGGTTGCGGAACAGGCGCTGGATCTTCCTCTCTGTGGGCGGATTACCCTTCTGTACTTCCGCGCCGCAGGTAGACAGGGAATCAACGGTATGCTCCTTGGAGGAACCGGTTGCCCCTCCGATGCCGTCACGGCCCGTACGACCGCCCAGGAGTACGATAATATCCCCGGCCGCCGGACGTTCCCGGATGACCGCGCTCTTGGGAGCAGCACCCATGACTGCGCCGATTTCCATACGTTTGGCCACAAAACGGTCATTGTAATACTCCTGCACCTGACCGGTAGCCAGACCAATCTGGTTGCCGTAGGAAGAATAACCCGCCGCCGCCCCTATAGTCAGTTTGCGCTGGGGCAGCTTGCCTGCCAGCGTCTTTTCAATAGGAGTACGGGGATCACCGGCGCCGGTAACGCGCATAGCCTGATACACATAGGCGCGGCCCGATAAGGGATCGCGGATGGCGCCGCCCAGACAGGTGGCTGCGCCGCCGAAAGGTTCGATTTCCGTCGGATGGTTATGGGTCTCATTCTTGAACATGACCAGCCAGTCTTCTTTTTTACCGTCGATTTCAATGGGCACTACGATGGAGCAGGCATTGATTTCCTCCGAATCGTCGTTGTCCGGGAATTTATTCTCTTTCTTTAACTTCTTCGTAGCAATGCAGGCCATATCCATCAGGGTGATGGGACGGTCGGTTTTCTTTCCATACACTTTGTCACGGATGGCCAGATACTGTTTGAATGCCTCTTCAATGGGTTTTGTATAATAACCCGGTTCGATTTCCACCTTGTCGAGATTGGTCATAAAGGTGGTATGACGGCAGTGGTCGGACCAGTAAGTATCCAGTACACGGATTTCCGTAATAGTAGGAACCCGCTTTTCTTCTTCTTTAAAATATTTCTGGATCCACAACAGGTCTTCCACACTCATGGCCAGACCCAGGTCTTTCTGCATGGAAGCCACGGCGTCTGCGGACAATTCCAGGAATCCGTTAAGCCGTTCCACGTCCGCCGGTTCCTCCCATGTGTCTTCCAGCGTTTCCGGTTTTTCCAATGCTGCTTCTCTTGCTTCAATGGGGTTCACCAGATATTTTTTTACTTTTTCAAATTCAGCGTCGGTCAGGCTGCCTTTCAACACAAATACCTTGGCAGCTGCCACCAGCGGTTTTTCTTTCTGGGTGATCAGCTGGATGCACTGGGCCGCAAAATCTTCCCGCTGATCATACTGGCCGGGCAGCAGTTCTACCGCAAATATTTTTTCATCGGCAGCGGGAACCAGTTCTTCCATAACCGTATCAACAGGCGGTTCAGACAATACCAACTGAAGCGCCTGTGCAAATTCTTCTTCCGAAAGGCCCATAACATCATAGCGGGCCAGGATGCGTACCTTTTCCAGCCCGTTCATCAGCAGATTGTTTTTCAAATCTGCAAGCAGGCCTTTCGCTTCTACGGCAAACGCTTCTTTCTTCTCAACATAAATTCGTCTGATATTACTCATGTTCTGGCCTCCGTGAATAGAAAATTTATTTAACCAGTGTTTCTAAAATTTAATAATACTCATTAATAAAGTTCACGCACCTCGGAAACAGCGCGTCAAGGAACGAAAGCAACCCGGGTGTATAAGACCGCATCCTGATTTTACCGGACTCAACCAGCTGGCTGAAAGAAAAAGCGCCGAAATAAAGCTGGGCAAACGCACCCATGGGAATCACTGTATCCGCGTCGCCCGCTGTATTTTCCAGATACAGGCAGCCGTTATCCGCGGTGAGGGTAACAAGATGGTTGTTCTCTTCCAACAGGTCGTCCTGCAGCAACAGGGTGACCCTTCCGTCAGGACAGTTTTCCGGCACTTCATACCGGTCCAGCGCCTGTACCACGTCAAAGCAGCGGGCCATCATAAAGGGTTTCACACGGCCGGTCCTGTCCGCATCGGGAAAATCAAGCCAGGTCAGGTCATCTTCCATGGCCTCCCAGTACAGTTTATCAGCAGTCGAAAGATGTCCGCCGGCATAGCGCAGTAACGACCATTTGGCATCCGGCGTCAGGGCAACCAGTTCCTGGATATGGAATGTCCTGTCATCCGTAACCTGATAGAACATATAGCCCCTGGGTTCGCTGCCGTGATATACAACTGCTGCCTGCACCTTCTCCAGCTGATGCACTGTCAGCAGTTTCTCCCACTGGAAATCCGTACGGATCGGCAGTCCGTTATAGCCTTCCGCCAGTGCGGCGTATAAATCTTCGAACAGTGCCCTGTCGTAGGAACTGTAATGCTTCACCCACAGCTTTCCGGATGGAACCGGCACAACAAGTTTGTCTAACGGCATCTCATAAACATGCTTTCGGTAGCAAAACGCAAAGTCATATTTCTGATAAATCCCGGCATAAACAGGCATTAAAAGGCTGAAAGCGCAGCCTTTTTTCCGCAGCAGGCGGAAGGCTGACTGCAGCAGTGTTTTAGTCAGGTTATGACCCCTGTCCGCCGGGTCTGTCGCCACTCCTACAATATACGGAACGCACTCTTCCTGCCCCCGCAGCAAAATGCTGCAGGGATTCAGATGAAGCATGTTCTGCAAATGCCCATCCTCTTCGGAAAAACCGCCCAGGACCAGATTGTGCCGTAGACAGTATTCCCGGAAATACCATTGATAGAACGGGTCCCCTTCCTTTTCAAAGCAGTAGTCCCAAAGCGCCATGACCTGGGGCAGTTCTGTTTCTGTAACAATATTGCAGTTCATAGATTCCTCAAATCTTTATTTGACAAGCAAACTGTATTTTTTCACCATAAATGCCGGATGCAGCGCCTCTTTTGCCTTGCGCAGGCCTTCCAGTCCTATATCTTCTTCCCGATTGAGATATTTCATGTCCGGCCAGACATATTTAGCGCATTCGGTTTGGATTGCAGCGTACAGGCCGCGGATATCGGGATTGGCCTTTTCCACGTTTTCGTCGCAGACTTCTCCGTTGATGGCTTTGCCAAAGCCGAACGCCTCGATTTTTCCGTTTATGCGGATCGCCCCGCCCCGTAATCCCAACGCTTCAAAATTCACAAAGGCTTCCTGCAGCGCGCGGATTTCCCAGATAATGCTGGGATCCGTATCCATCCTGGCTTTACACCACTCTTCGCCAAAATTCAGGCACTCGGCAAAGTTTTCCGGATTGATTATTTCAAACACATAATCCGGATGCTCCCGTTTAAAAGAATTGTAATGATTCTTCTGTCCGTGGTAACGGCGTCCCCGCAAGGTCGCCAGATCTTCCTGCAGGTACACGTAATCCCAGCTGTCCCGGTTCTCTGAGAATTCTTCATCACCTTTAAGGCAGCTCAACCGTTCCAGCGAACACTCATAAATACCCCTGAATTCAAAAGGACCACCCTGTTCTTCACGGATCTCTTTTGCCAGAAGCGGCAGATCTTCGTCCTTGCCTCCGAAGGGCTGCAGGAAATATGTTTCCCCTTCCAGTTCTACTTTGATCAGAAGGAAACCGAACTTTTCCGCCCACCATGTACGGTAATAATCCCGCCAGATATACAGATTGGTAAATGCGCATTCCGAACCGAAATGATCCGGTTTATTCAAATAGGTTTCAAACAGGGCGCGGTCTTTAACCGCGACTTCTTTAAATTCTAAAATAAGAATACCCCTTTCTGAAAAACGAGTCGACTCACAGGCCTTTGTTTCCCAAACTGAATACAGTGCAACCGGAACAGAACGCAGAAGTAATTAAAATATACACGGCAGCCGGATAACAAATAATCAGCATGACTTCTTACTCCTATATCTTAATAATTATATCATAAAAACATTTCAATAGAAACAAAAATAAACCGACTGTCTGATCAACAGTCGGTTTCGGATACTATGGGTTTCTAGGGGCGATGTTACTGGTTTTGTAAAAATCTATCGCGCTTAATGACCGGCCTTGCGTTTGTTAAAGCAGTCAAAGCAATAAACGGGGCGGTCTTCAGAAGGACGGAACGGAACTTCCGTTTCCTTACCGCACTCGGCGCACACAGCTTTAAACATTTCCCGCGGCTGGGTTCCGTTCATACGGGCTTTACGGGCAGCACGGCAGGCAGAGCAACGCTTGGGTTCATTGGTGAAACCTTTTTCAGCGTAGAATTCCTGCTCTGACGCGGAAAACACAAAATCATTTCCGCATTCAACGCATTTCAGGGTCTTGTCTTCAAACATGGTTTTGTCACTCCTTTTTCTTTGTACCCCATAGGAACAACTAACTTCTTACTGTACCGCTTCTTCCTTTTGATGTACTTAGAAAAAAAGCGAGAAAACGAAACAATAAACTAAGCCGGCCTTGAGATATCCTAAGCTGAAGTATACCAAAAATAAAAAACTTGTCAATGCATATTTGCAATATTATTGGTTACAATTTTAGTAAAATTTACTATTTCAATAATTTTAGCACTATATGTTATTATTTATGCAAAGAAACTATAAAATCTGTTACATTATTTATTAAGTTTCGCACCAAATCACCGGGACAGACTTTTGGCTGCCGGTCAATATTGGGTCAGGTTTGCATAATCCAGGGTGTAAGAGCGTCCCCAGTAATAGAAACACGTTATGGAAGCGTTGCCCACATGTAAATGCCAGGCACGGTTCAGGTCAAGACCGAGCATGGTACAAATCAGAACACGGATGATCCCGCCATGGGCCACAAAAGCCACATCGCCTTCCGGGTGCCGGTCTAAAATCTCCTGCACGACCGGGTAGACGCGCTTCTGCACATCCGACATGCTTTCACCCTGCGGAATCTTCGTGTTAGCAGGGCTGGCAAAAAAATCTTTCCATTCTTTTGCGTATTTTTTCTGGATATCTTTGGTGTTCATGTTTTCCCAGATACCGAAGCTCATTTCCCGCAACGCGTCTGTTTCCTGCAGTTCCATTCCTTTTGCCCGGGCAATGATTTCCGCCGTGGTTTTGGCACGTATCAGCGTACTGGTGTAAATTGCCTGCAGCGGAATATCCCTGAAAAAGTCTGCTGCTTTCCCAGCCTGTTCGATCCCTTTCTGATTCAGCGGGATATCCGTCTGTCCCTGAAAACGCAGGGAATTGTTGTAATCGGTTTCACCGTGACGGATCAGATAAAGTTTTGCCATGATGTTCCCCCTTTTGCCGCGCTGGACCGCGGCGTCTTCCTTCTCCAAAAATTCTGTACGTTTTTCCTTACCCTTTTAGTTTTTTATCTTCCTGTACTTTTAAAGAGTAGTCTTCTTTTTCATTATGCACGCCGGCTTCTTCGAATGTCTCCATCTCCCTGTAAGCTTTAATCCCTGCATCGAACAGGCGCAGACAGGTCAGCGCCCCCACGCCTTCCGCATTCTTGAGGGAAAGCCGTAACGGGGCCTGCATCTGCAATTTTTTCAGCAAAGCAGCACTTCCCGTTTCCGCAGATTCGTCCCCCGCAAAACAGTATTGCAGCACATACGGATTAAATCTGGCAGCCGCAAGAGCAGCCAGGCAGGTCGCCACGCCGTCCAGCATTACCGGAACACGCATTCCTGCTGCCTGCAGTATGGCGCCGGTCATAGCAGATACCGTTGGGCATTGCAGCCTGTCCAACAGCGCCAGTCCGTCTTCTTCTTCCGTCAGATCCTGCCAGTCCGGCCGCAGATCTTTTTCAAAGGTACCGAGACTAATCAGTCCCGCCTTTTCTTCTCCTATATATTCGGCTGTGAGCATCGCGCCTTCTTCCAGAAGATCATAGGCGGATTCGCCGGTGACCAGGAGCGGGACAATTTTTGAATTAACATGGGAAGCGTAAACAGAAAGCGCTCTTTTCTGCAGCATCGCCGATTCAATTTCAGCAGCATGTTTCACCTCGCCCCAAAGCAAAAGCAGACGGTTCTCCGGGATCACAACCAGCTGTTTATCCGATGAACCAAGTATCCCCGCGTAACGTGAGGTCATACTTTCCAGCAGGGCAAGGGAACCCACCGGTTTGATCAGGTTATCAAACCGTTTTTGCGCTGCATTTATGATATCGCCGCTCAGGGGCTGAATCTTCATTACAAGTTCTTCAATATGCATATCCGTTTCCTTTTATTTTAATAAATAATATGCCAAAAACAGTACGATTACATTGCCGCATTCCGTCAGAAAACCAAATGTATCACCGGTCAGACCTCCCAGATTCCATTTCAGGTAAAACGCCAGGGCGATACAGGGAATACAGCTGAGAACAGCCAGCTTGCACCAGGCATGCCCCAACAGGAAAAGCAGGATGGCTGCAGCCAGCAATGCAAGCATCAGATAGAGCGGGCTGCCGCCGGTTTTAAACATTTCCCCCAGACCGCCGGGCCGCGCGTTGGGAAACTTCAGGATATATAGAACCATCAGCGTCCGGGTGGTAATATACATGGCAGGCAGCAGCGGACCCAGCACCGCAGGGCGAAACGAACCGAACAGGGTAACTTTTGCAAGGATGAGGATGACCGCACCGATCACCGCATTGGCGCCCGCATGGCTGTCCTGCATGATTTCCAGCTTCCGTTCCCTTGTTCTCCCGCTGAACACACCGTCCGCCGTATCCATAAAGCCGTCATACATCAGCGTGCCGATAAAGAAAAGTTCTGCCATCACCAGAAACACGCCCAGTAAATTACCGGAAATACCAGCTTTTATTCCAAGAATTGCTGCCCCCCACATCAGAGCACCCATAATTGCCCCCACCAGAGGGAAATACGGAACGGAGCGGGCAAAGTCGTCCGGGAACCAGACTTCCCGTTTCGTCATCCGGATCCTCGTTAAAAATTCCAGGCAGGTAAAGAAGTCCCGCAGATAACGGAAGGGCCCTGTGGAACGTTCAGGCAAAGGAATATTTAACCGGTTCCAGAAACCGGTTTCCTCTTCCACTTCTGTTCCTTTGGTCTTCAGATTTTCCTCTGGCATTTTACTCTCCTGTCAGCTCCCGATACGTGTCCAACGCGGAGCGCAGAATGCTGATCGCCAGTGACGCGCCGGTCCCTTCGCCCAAGCGCATGCCTGCATGGACGATGGGTTTCAGCTTCAGTACTTCCAGCATCTTCTTTGCGCTTAAATCGGAAGAAAGGTGGGAACACAGCATATACTCCGCGCAACGGGGATTGATCCCGTAAGCGATCAATGCGGAAGCTGTCGCGTTCACGCCGTCAATCATAGTCGGCACGTGACGGGCCGCTCCTGCCAGCATCATGCCGGCCAGCCCGGCGTGATCGTAACCGCCCACCTTACATAATACATCCAGCCCGTCGCCGGGTTTCGGTTTATTGACTTCCAGCCCTCTGCGGACAACTTCTGTCTTGATTTTCATCCTTTCGTCGTTGATGCCGCTGCCCCGGCCCACTGTCAGTTCCGCCGGGAGATCCAGAAAGCCGGCCGCTATGGCTGCGGTAGATGTGGTATTGGCAATACCCATCTCCCCTGTCTCCAGCAGGTTGCAGCCGTTGTCGATCACCTCATCGGCAATACGCATACCGGTTTCCAGGGCGGCGACAGCCTGATTGTAACTCATGGCCGGGCCCTGGGTGAAGTCTTCCGTCCCCCATGCTATTTTACACTGCCGTACATGGGAGAAGCCCTGCAGATCAAAATTTGTGCCCACGTCCACAACAATCATGCCTGCACCGGCATGGCGGGCCATGACGTTGGCACCTGCGGTTCCCCTTCCGTAGCCGTTGATCATCTGCAGCGTTACTTCCTGGGGAAATGCGCTGACTCCGTATTTGCAGATACCGTGATCGCCGCACATGAGGAGCATCACGGGTTTCAGTCCCCGGATACCGCGGCCGTCCGTCATCATCAGGTAATCGGCCGTCAGGCCCGGCAATATACCGAAATCTTCACCCGGCAGCAGCACGGATTCCCAGTTTTTCAACACTTCCTTACGGATGTTTTCATTTGGCAGTTCAATATATAAATCTTCTAACATAGAAGTTCTCCATTCCATAACTGTAGCGTAACAATCACACAGGCATTACGGCAGAACCAGCCCTTTCATCTGAATAACCGTTACTGAATCTGTCAGTCAAACCGAAATGCCAGCCGCTTGATATCCACGGCCTGCCCTGCCACCACATAAAAGACTTGATCGACAGCTTCCCCAATCTGCTGGTTTACCCAGCCGGAAATATCCCTGTATTCCCGGGCCATGGCATTATCAGGAACAATCCCGCTGCCGACTTCGTTCGAAACGAATACAACGGTCCTTCCGCAGGCTCTTGCGGCATCCAGCAACGCCTGAATCTGCTTTCTTATTACAGCAGCCTTTTCGGCGGTTGTTCCCTGCGGCGCGTTTTTCCCATACAGCATATTGCTCAGATAGATGGTGATATCGTCAAATAAAATAGCGTCTGTTCGTTCACCGGCTACGGGAAATACCTGTTCCGCCTGATAAGGGGCCTCAAAAGTGATCCATCTTTTTTCCCTGCGGGCCCGGTGCAGCTTAACCCGTTCCGCCATCTCCTCGTCAAGTATCTCTGCCGTGGCAATATAACCGCAGAGGTTCCCGGCGTGGAGCACAAATTTTTCCGCAAACTCACTTTTCCCGCTGCGGGCACCACCCATTACCAATACAAGCTTGTTCTCCGTAGTCACTGTAGCATATCCTCCTGTCACTCTGACGCAGCAGTATGTGCAGATAATAATCGATGGCCTGGGAAAACCGCCCGTTGCCGCGTTTTGCCCGATGCCATTTTATACCAAGATCAACGCGGTGTTTAACAGTTTTGCCTGTTCATTCGCTTCTGATAACAGATATCATAAAACAACCCGGTAAAATAACTTTAACTATTTTATTATACCATAGAAAAAGCCCCCTGACTATGTGTCAGGAGGCATGATTCATAAAATTAGTGTAAACGTATTTAGTGTTTTCACTGCATCGTTCCTGTGAGATAAGTTCAAGGATTTGATGTGTCAGTGAAAAACTATTTACCCTCTTCCACGCCTACTTCCGTTTCAACGCGGGCCAGGATAAAGCACAGGTCCGACAGCCGGTTTACGCAGATGAGCAGCTGCGGGTTTACCGGTTCGGTTTCATTCAGGCGCAGCAGCTGGCGTTCCGCACGGCGGGTAGTTGTACGGGCGATATCCAGAGCGCCTGCCCCGGGCGAATCCCCGGGAATAATAAAATGGCTCAGGGGCTGCAACATCGAGTCAAATTTGTCGATGGTGCTTTCAAACAGTTTTACATGCTCTTCCGTAATATACGGCTGAGGCAGATTCAGACTGGCCACATCGGCCATCATGGACATCAGCAGCTTCTGCACATTAAAGATGGCTTCTTTTACGTCGTCCCGTTTTACCAGTGAGCGGGCCAGGCCCAGTGCGGAAGTGATTTCATCCAGGTTCCCGTAAGATTCTACCCGTGTAGAACATTTGGAAACGCGTTCCCCGGTATAGAGCCCGGTGGTTCCCTTATCGCCTGTACGGGTATAGACTGCAGCTTTTTTCG
>JAEEGI010006233.1_pt1 | contig 26983 bp, 17 predicted proteins | sample 8958751 | NCBI WGS metagenome assembly JAEEGI01 (sample SAMN16246545, study PRJNA631951) | gut metagenome | biome: gut microbiome; feature: rumen; material: KS-attached | host: Bos | place: Iran: Karaj | collected 2018-10 | reverse complement strand
GCCATTACCAAAAGGCGAGATATCCAGCCGTAGGGATGGTATCAATAATAAATAATGTTCAAATCAAGGCGTTTTTCCTGCAATTGCTCGACGGCGCGTTTCTTTACCTTGGTGTTGTAGACCTTCAATTGTTTCAGCGTCGGGATGTTTTCGACAGGCGAGATGCTACGCACGGAAGTGTTGTTGACAAAGAGGTTTTCTAACTTCTGAAGGCCCGATAGAGGCTTCAACGACTTCACGGGCGTGCCGCTGGCATTGAGGGTAACCAAGTTGTTCATCTTGGCAAGCGGAGCCAAATCATCGACTTGTGTGTTTTCGATGTTGAGCAGTTCGAGCAGCGTGCTTTCCTCGATGGGTTTCAAGCTGCTGACAGGATTGTTCTGCACATTGAGTTCTACCAAAAACTCCTTGTAAGCCAAAGGCTGCAAGTCGCTCACGCTTTGGTTGTTGATGGTAAGACGTTCAAGCCACGTCAGGCTGGTAAGCGGCTCGATGGAAATAATGGGGAACTCAGGGGTGATTTCAAGTTCCCTCAAATCCAGGATTTGCTGCAATTCAAGGGGACTCGGCGTTTCCGCTTGTGTGCCGACGGCATTGCGGAAGATGGCTTGCCAAATTGGGTCGAGGGTGTTCCACCATGTCCTCAGCGCCTCGGTTTGATACAGCACAGTCACTTGACGTTGTTTTTCCTTCAAGGCCACAACCTGCCTCTTTCCGATGGTGGTGCTATCGGCTTCTATCACTTCAATATGATCGTCATTGGCCAAGGCCGAAAGGTCGTTGACTGGTGTATTCATGATGTTGAGATACCTCAAATTGCCCATGTCCTGCAAGGGTTTAAGGTCGTTGATATAGGTATGCGCAATGTTGAGCGACTCCAAGTTGGCCAAACCTTGAATAGGTTGCAAGAATCCTATCTCAGTGTTGGCGATGTTGAGCGAGCGGAGGTTGGTCAAGCGGCTGACAGGCAACAGGTTTTGCATAAAGGTATTGCCCGAAAGGTCGAGTTCCTGCAAATTGATGACTTGGTGCAATTGCTCGGTAGTCGGCTCCGAATCGACCTTAATCTGCTTTGAAAACACAGCTTTCCAATACAAAGGAAGGTTGTTCCACCAATTCCTCAGCGCCTCGGTGTCGAAGATGACCAAAGTGAATGGGTTGTCTTTGGTGAACGCACTGGCCTCGGCATCGCCGATATTGGTATGGTCGCAGTAGATTTTGCTCAAACGGCGGTTGCCTTTCAGTGGCGAGAGGTCGCGGATGGAGGTGTTGCTGCAATAAAGCTCTCGCAAGTTTTCCATCTCGCTCAAAGCCTGCAAGTTGCTGATGGCAGAGCCTGAGATATTGAGGCTTTGCAAGTCCTTCAAGTTGCTGATGGGACCAAGGTCGCGGACGGATGTATTGCTAATGTCCAACGACTTCAGCTGGGGCAACTCCTGCAAGATGCCCACGTTGGCAATCCGCGTTCCGCTCAAATTGAGCGAGGTAAGGTTGGTGCAACTCTTCAGGTTGGAAATCCTGCTGACCTGAGTCTCTGCAAGGTTGAGCTTCTGAAGGTTGCGCAACGATGTCAGTGTTCCAAGGTTTTCGACGATGGTATTGGCCACTTCAAGTTCCTCGAGGGAGAGATTGTATTTCAGTGCCGTGATGTCCTCTATCAAGGTGGAATTGGCACGCAACACTTTCAATTTGTTGAGGTTACGAACAGGTGAAAGGTCATCGATGGAAGTTCCTGAGATGTCGAGCCATGTGAGGTCCGACAGCTCGCTGAGCGGCTCCAAAGAGATGATTTCGCGGATGCCCGAGATGTCGACACGCTGTTTTTGGGTGACAAGCTTCAGTTTGGCATCAAGTTCGGCCATGTCGTTTTTGAAGAACTTATCCTTAAGGATTGTCTCTCCCGTAGAAGGGTCGATGGCGGGATAGGAAGCCATGAAGTCGGCGGAGCTAATCATTCCGACGCTTTCCATGGGGATGCTGTCGTAAAGCATGATGTCGCTGCCAAGACGATTTTTCCAGTTCATCGACAGGCCGTTCCACCAGTTGCGGAGTGCTTCTTTCTCGTTGATTTTGGTGGTGTAGATGCTCGCAATCTTGATGCTGTTGTTTTGGCGGTCGAGGTTGATTTCGACAAAGCGGTTCCTAACGTCGTCGACCGTTTCATCAGTGATGGTTTTGGCGGTCAGGTGACGCGTCATCGTGGCCTTGAAAAAGATGGTGCCATCGTCTCTCGTGCTGTTGGCGATGCTTTGCAAGTCGAACTTGAAATTAGCCCACTTGAAGAAAAAGTCGATGTCCTTGAGATAGGCCTGAACATCCTTATTAATAGGGGTCTTGCGGTTCACGTCTAAGTCATCTTCAATCTGCACCTTGTCGTCGATGAAGATTTTGCTCCAGCTTTCCGTGAAGACGATTTCCTTTTCCGCTGCCAACGCGGTACTGTCGCCGATGAAATTCAACGTCTCCTCCAGGTAGGTGATCATCGTCTGGATTTCGTTTTCATACTTGGCGACTTCGTCTTTGGAAAGTTTTTGTGCCTGACTACCCAAGGTAAAGCCCAGCAGCAATAGGGATAATATGGCTATCTTTTTCATGGTTGATAAAATTTGATGAGGTTGGTTTTTTCCTTTTCCGGCATGTAAACGACATTCGACATGAGCCAGCCGCTGTTGAGACCCGAGCGGTTGAACCACGACACTTCAAAATACCAGTCCTTGATTTGCAGGACATGGAATTTGACGCCGTCGACATGCTGAAACACCATCTTGCCCTGCTTGATCTCGTAGAAAAACAAGGTCAAATAATCGGGTTGGAATTCTTTTGAAGCATAATATTCGATGACTTCAGAGTTTTGGAAAGCCTTGTAGATATTCATAAAGTCGAGCTCATGGCTCATGGGATGCAGGAAGTGTTTTTCCCTCTCGGCCAATTCACCCGTCGGAAACAGCTTGTTGAACTCGGAGAAATACACGTTGGTGAGCACCCATTTCGAGCCCAAGCCTTCTTTCTCGACGGCCAAAAAGAGCATCACATTGACGGGCTTGCCATTGTAGTTGAAGGTACACGACACTTCGGAATACCATTTGCCGCCGAGGAAAGTCATATAGGTGGAGTCGCCTTTGGTGACGTCTTCGATGAAATAGCGCTGCAACTCGGTTTGGGTGCCGTACTTCTCCTGGTCGAAAAGGATGGGCAGCGAAGTGCGGCGCATTTCGTTGCTGCGGTATTTGGGGTCTTTGGGGTTGAGCCTATTGCCAAACTGGTCCTCCTCGTAGTTGAAGCGGCGCATAAACTGCCCCATCTGCTTGGTCATGGCATAGAGCTCAGTTTCGTCCATCTTAAAATCGCCAATCGTCTGGGCAATCGATGTCGAAACCCACAGCAAGCCTATAACCAAAAACGTTATTTTCCCAAATCGAGTTCCCATTCAACTCTAAACTCTGAACTCTAAACTCTAAACTATCTATTCGTGGTTTCCTTCACACGCATATCACCCAGCAACACATCCCAGAAGCCGATGGTGCGGCCACCGATTTGGGTTTCCTTGCGTTTCACGTAGACGGTGATGTCTTTCTTGGTTGTGTCCTTATACACCATGTTGCCCTCTTTGTCGTAGCCGCGGAAGGTCTGGAAGATGGTGATGACACCCACGTAAGTGCCGTCGGGTTGGCGTTGCAAGTCGCTGACATACTCGATGTTGTACCATTCAATTTCGACGCGGTCGTAGTTGAGGCGCATCAGGTGCTCGAAATACTTGCGAACACGGTAATAGGTGATTTGGTTGGAGCCCAACGAAGAGACACCAATTTCAGCATCGCTCATGAAAAGCTCCTCGGCGCGGTCGATGACACGGTTGGCCTCGCTGAAAGGCGTTTCTTTCGAGCCGACGATTTTGATGTATTTGCTCAGGTCTCTCACCTTTTCCAAGGCGAGGCTGTCGATGGCCTGTTTGCGTTCGAAACTCAGTTCGTCTTGTGCCAAGGTAACACCCGCAAAGCACAGGACTAAAGCTAATGTGGCAATGATCTTTTTCATTTCTTTATCAGTTCAAGTTCGTTAATCTTTCCGTTGGCGTTGTATTTGATGTCGTGCACCTTTTCAGCCGCCTTCTTTTGGTCCTTCAGGTAGTTGAGGTACTTCTCGATGGTGGTCGGGCGGTCGTAGTCGTTGAAGCCTTGGTTTTGCTTGATGATGATGAGCACCGGCGTGTTGGGCGACTCAAACAATCCCAAAGTCTCGCTGATAACGCGGTTGGCTTGGCTGACACTACCGGCATTGGCGATGCTGCTGAAATTGCGTCCCAAGACGACATCGGCGGCGTTGGCTTTTTCGCGTTCCTCGGCGGCGCGGCGTTCCTCTTCCTCTTTTTGGGCACGCTCGCGGGCCAGTTTCTTTTCCACTTGATAGATAAGGTCGTCGACCTCAGCGTTTTGCAAGTTCCAATCCTTGATGGTCTGCACGCGGGCTTCCTTCTCTTCGAGGGTCCACAGGGTCTCGTCGTCGAGGATGGCATTCAGATCTTGCACGGCCTGTTCGACTCTTGATTTGTACTCAGCCTCAGCGGCTTCCTTGGCAAGGCGTTTCTTGCTCTTGCAACTGGTGGTGCCTCCTAACGTGATGAAAGCGGCAAGAAGGACCATCATGACGGTTGTGATTTTGCTTTTCATTGTATTTCTATTCGATTTAAAATTCAAGATTCAAAATTCAAGATTCAAAATTCAAAATTCGGAATGATTTTTCAGCATCGGTTTTTCTTCTATAACTCATACCTGCCTAATAAATTGCAAAAGTACTGCTTTTTTTGTTGCACAAGGCGAAATAGAGCAAAATTAATGCCAAAGTATAGATCTATTAAGAAGGATTGGTTTTTTAGGCCTCAACAGGTATGTCATCCCTGCGTGGGCAGGTGGGCAAAGGCATGGGATCTATGCCTGTTGAGGCCGTCCAATAAGATTATTACCTTCTTTGACCGCTGTCCATAGATTGACTACGTCGAATCTTCGATTTCCATCCACCCCACAACCTCTGCGGGAATGACATGGGCAGCTGGTTTAACGCTCAACCTAATGGGAGACTCTTGATGACCTTATAAATCGGCCCCGTAGGTTGCAAGATGCTTTGGAAATACACCAATTCCTTCACATCGGCATGGAGGTAGGTCTTTGGCTCGATGGTGTTGTAGATTTTCAAAAAGAACTGCTTGTCGACCAACGACTTGATGCGACAAACGGTGAGGTGTGGCACAAAGTTCTGACGGTCACGTAGATAGCCCAAGTCGTCGAAAGCGTCCAAAAGGTCGGCTTCGAGGTCAAACAAGGCTTGGGGTTGGTCGTTCATGCCGAGCCATAGCACTCGGGGCACATTGTTGCTACCAAAAAGTCCCGTTCGGTCGAAATCCATGGTGAAAGGCTGGTGCCGTTTGGCCACCTTTTGACAAGTCTCGATGATAGCGGGAATATCGTCGACAGGCGTGCTGCCGAGGAATTTCAACGTCATGTGTATCTGATTGGTCTTCACATAGTTGATATACTTTTCGTGCTGAAGGTTTTTCTTCAGTCTTTCCACCATGGCTGGAAATTCTGTACCGCAAGGAATGGAAATGGCTAAAAAGGTTCGTTTGGTAAACATAAGGAATAATTTTGGTTGCAAAAATAGGCTTTTTCTTCCCTATTCAACAAATTTCCGTATTTTAGCCCTTTCAAAAACAAACCTCATCATGAACACTTACTCCATTGGAATCGACATTGGCGGCACCAACACCGACATTGGGCTGGTGCGCGACGACGGCCGCTGCTTGGCCAAGAAAAATCTGCCCACCAACAAATACTATGATGCATCAATCTATGTGTCAGATATTTACAGCCAAATCAAATACTTGATGGCTGAAAACGGTGTCGAAGCCATCGATGGCATCGGCATTGCAGCGCCAGCGGGCAACTACTACACGGGCTGCATCGAAAATGCCACCAACCTCAACTTCAAAGGCATCGTCGACTTGGCAGCAGCTTTCCGTTCGCATATCGACGTGCCAGTGGTCGTTTCCAACGATGCCAACGCAGCCGCATACGGTGAACTCGTGTATGGCGGTGCCAAGGGAATGAAAAATTTCATCACTTTCACCCTCGGCACGGGCGTGGGTAGCGGCATCGTGGTGGACGGCAAACTAGTCCACGGCAAGACCGGCGGCGCGGGCGAACTGGGCCATGCCATCCTCATCCCCGAAGGCCGTCCCTGCGGCTGTGGGCGCAAAGGCTGCCTTGAGACCTACACTTCGGCCACGGGCATCCGTCGCACAGCTCTCGAGATGATAGAAGGCACCCCCGATTACGTGGGCGCACTCTCTATGGTGCCTCCCGAGGAGCTGACGAGCAAGATGGTGGGCGATGCCGCCAAATATGGTGATGCCTTGGCCATCAGGGTCTTCGAAAAGACGGGGTATTGGTTAGGCATAGCCTTGGCCAACGCCGTAGCCTTCAGCGGTCCCGAGGCCATCTTCTTGATGGGCGGTCCCGTGAAGGCTGGCGAGGTGCTGATGAAGCCCGTGCGCGAGTCGTTCAAGAAACACCTGTGCTTCGTCTACGACGGCAGCGTCGACGTGCGCGTCTCCGAGTTGCCCGACAACGATGCGGCTATCCTTGGGGCTGCGGCGTTATCGAAGGCGTAAAATGCTGAGATTCCCTTCGGGAATGGAGGTCAGTGGTTGTTATTAACTGCGGCGGCTTGTGGTATTTACGAGTCGTAGGTATCTTTAGCCGCCGCTTTTAATAAGTATAACTTATTCCATTCCTGCAAGGGAATCTCTTTATTTATCACTCATCCTTAAGCGATTTCACCGGATTCATCCGCGCGATGCGCCAACTGCTCACGCCAATCACGATGGCCACGATAGCCAGCACAATCGCCGCTGCGCCGATGAAATACCACGGCGACAGGTTGATGCGGAACGCGAATTGCTCGATCCACTTGCGGGCCACGAAGAAGGCTCCCACTGCACCGACGACGGCGGCCACCAACGACAGCTTCAACACCTCGCCGACGAACATCCCGACGATTTCGCCCGACACCGCGCCATGCACTTTGCGGATAGCAATCTCCTTGCTGCGGCGGTTGGCCTCATCGCTGACATAGCCAATCAATCCGATGAGCGAAATGAGCAGGGCAAACAAAGCCCCAACCAAAATGGTGTTACGCATCTTGCGGTTGTCGGCATATTGGGCACGTACCTCGGCGGCATACGACTTCACTTCCATTTCTTCTCCATCGGAAGCAAACTCTTTGATGGCTTCAAGGATCTTTTCCCTCGTGGCTTTGTTGGCGTGGTTCACTTTGACTAACAGATAACGCATGGGATGCATACTGGTTTTGCCAAAATAGACGCCATCGAAATTGGTTCCGCTGTATAAATCGCCATGGAAATAACAGCTTGGCTTCAGGTTCGGGTCGAGGGCACTGCCCACGCGAATGCTGCGATAAACGCCAGAAACGGTTAACGGCTCAACATGCACACTGTTTCCAACACGGAAAAAGCTGTGGTCAGAGATATAAAGCTGTTTCCCAACCGCACCATCGCTCCAATCCTCATGTTCCATCATCTTCTCAATCAGGCTCTCACTAACTGCCACCTGCGACGAGTCAACAGGGTAGCTGCCTGCGATGAAGGGTATCTCCATGAGGTCGTAGAAACCATCCGTGACGCAATAGCCGTCAGCGAGCAGAATCATCGTTGACATTTCTGGGTACTTCATCACCACATTGCCTTCGGCGAACTGGTAAGGCAAGATGGCACAAGCCTCCACACCTTCAACCTCGGGCAACGAGTTCAGCTTATTCACCATCAAGTCGCGCGTCTTGACCGTTCGCGCATCAATGTAATACAGGTTCTTATAGTTGTAACCCAAATCCTCGTTGGCGAGGAATTCATATTGCCCCGTCACAACGAGCAGCATCGACACGATGAACACATTCACCGCCACTTGCAGGCTCAACAGGAAAAGTTTCCAACGGCGCATGTTCATGCTAAAGTTGCGGATGGCTTGCCAAACGGGAATGCGTGTGTAAAGCAAACCTGGCACAACCACCGAAAGCACGAATATCACCACAATGACCACCGCGATGGTACGCATGCTTTTCCCTACTAACATCGTGGTGAAAGAAACTCCCAATAAATTGGTAATCAAATTACTGCCAGCAAGAATCAGCAAAGCCGCGAGCACCAATGACAAGCCGATGTGAATGGCCGCCTCCTTGAGAAGCATCCCATAAATCTCACGACCGCCCGCACCGAAACACTTTCGGATGCCGATTTCCTTCGAGCGTCTCACCATTGAGGAAATTACCACAAGAATATAGTTCATCAAACTAATGAAAATCAACAAGAACGCCACGATGGAAAGTATGATGACGGTGTTGCGCACCTCGGGGTCGGAAGTGTGTAGTTTGTTGAACGGAACCAGATGATAACGCACTTCGTAGCCTTCCTCTGTCTTTAGCTTCTCCAAGTCTTGATGCGTGGCCTGCATCTTATGGATGGCCTCGTCAAGTGAGTGTGGGTCGATGCCTTTCTGCAACTTGACATAACCAGTGTACATATCGTTGAAGACCCAGTTTTCCGTCGATTCCTTTTGGTAAATATTCAGCGAAAACATCACACCGAACGAAAACGAGCCGTTGGCGGGAAGGTCTTCAAACACTGCCTCCACCACATATTTGGTCTTGTTGTTTTCTTGACTGATGAGTTTCCCGATGCTTTCGTTAATGCCACCCAATTTTTCGGCGAACGAACGCGAAATGGCGAGGCTTTCCTTGTTATTTAGCGCTTTCACGATGTCGCCGGCAAGGATAGGCTGTGAAAACACCTTGAAGAAACTGGTGTCGGCAATGATCGCCTTGCCTTTATAAACGATGTTGCCTTCTTCATCGACATAGTTGATGATACGGCTGCCTAAAACGAGGCGCGTGGCTTCTTCCACGCCCGGCACCTCAGCCTTGAAACCTGGAGCCACAGCGCCGCTGATGCGATTACCATCGTTATGTTGGTCGCCCATGACCCAATCCGCCTTAATGAGGTAGATGCGGTCCACATCCTTGTAGAAATTGTCGTACGACAACTCGAAGCACACCTTGGCAATCAGCACAATGCCAATGGCGAGACCTATGCCTAACGATAGGATTTTGATGAGTGTGTCTTTGAATCTGTTCATATTGTTGAAATTTTAATTCGACGTAAGTCAAATGTTGATTGTTTAACTGTTTAATTGTTTGTTGTCGCGGGACTGGGTCCTACTATCCTAACGCCTTTTACCGTCATGGCGGAGGAGCATCCGCCATCTCCCGAACGCGAAGACGATACCCTCTCGCTCAGGAGATTGCGGGTCAAGCCCGCAATGACGGTTTGAGGCTGTGTCTTGTGTCTTATAGGTCCATCGTCCCAAGTCAAAACACCAGCACCTCCGATTCTCCGAAGTTGTCGTAAGAAGAAGTAATCACCTTCTCGCCAGCTTCCAGACCTTCGACGACCTCGTAATACTGCGGGTTCTGCCGCCCAATGCGGATGTCGCGTTTTGTGGCCTTGCTGCCATCGGAAGAGAGGACATAGATCCACTTGCCACCGGTCTTCTGGTAAAAGGCGCCACGCGGGATGAGCACCGCCTCCACGGGCTGGCCGAGTTGCAGGTTGAGGTAATAGGTCTGGCCACTGCGGATGTTCTCGGGCTGCTGCTCCATAAACTTGAAGTCGGCCTTGAACTTGCCGTCGCGCACCTCGGGATACACCTTGCGGATCTGCGCCTGATACCGCTCGCTCTGCCGCTCAAAGGTGGCCTCCAAACCAGGCGTGATGCGGTCGATGTAATGCTCATCGATCTGGGCCTCAATCTTGTAGCTGTCGAGGTTGTTGATTTGCCCGATCTTGGAGCCTGCGCCCACCGACTGACCGAGAACCACATCCAACAGGCCCAACTCGCCGTCGATGGGTGCCTTGATGGTCAGGTTTTCCTTGCGTTTGCGGATCATCATCATGTTGACGCGCATGTTCTCGAGGCTCTCGCGCATCCGGTCGATTTCCACCGTACGGTGGAGGCTGTCTTGCTTGGCGCGGTTCTCCACTAACTTCAGGCGGCTGTTCGAGAGCGTGAAGTCCTCCTCGGCCTTCAGGTAGTCCTCGCGGGCGATGAGGCCGTCGTTGTAGAGCAACTTCTGCGCCTCGTAGGTGCGGCGGTTGCGCTGCACTTCCATTTGCAGTTGCAGTTTCTCCTGCTCCACGCTCAACTTTTGTTGTTCCATCTGAATCATGGTGTTGCGCAGGATGTTCTCTTTCTCGGCGAGGTCGGCCTCGGAGGTGAGGATTTGCATGTCGAGGTTCTCATTGCTCAAAATGAGGATGACATCGCCGGCCTTGACGCGGCTGCCTTCCTCGGTGACGATCTGTTGCACCACACCACCTTCCAAGGGGCTGATTTGGATGGTCGTCATTGGCGCGACCTGTCCACTGATACGGATGTAGTCGTTGAACTCGCCCGAGGTGACGGTGCTCACGGTGATGTTGTCCGCGTCGATGCGGAGTTTCTTCGAGTCGTCCCTGAAGATAAGCCAGAGGATGAAGACGAGGAGCAACGCCCCGCCCCAGAACGGCAGCGCCTTCTTGGTGAATGCGCGACGAATGCCTTTTTTCTGTTCGATTTTACGATCCATTGAGTGTTCCATATTGTTGAATTGTTGATTGTTTAACTGTTTAATTGTTTGTTGAGTTTCCATTCGGGAATGGAGTGCTTGTCTTAGTTATATAGCGGCGGTAAGAACTAGTTGCCAATCTGTAGCGCCACAGGCCGCCGCGGTAAACAACAACTCCTGAGCTCCATTCCCGTAGGGAATCTATATACATTGTTTCCATATCAATTATTCTTCAAAGACTTAACAGGATTCATTCGGGCAACGCGGTTGCTGCTCATGACGACCACGGCGGTCACGATAAGCAAGACTGTCACCGCACCGATGATGAAATAGAGCGGCGAGAGGCCGATGCGCATGGCGAACAACTCCAGCCATTTGTCGGCGAGGAAATAGGCTATCGCCACACCGATTAAGGCAGCAATCACAGCCAATTTCAGCACATCCGCCACGAACATACGGATGATTTCGCCCGCCACCGCGCCATTCACCTTGCGAATGGCCACCTCCTTGCTGCGGCGGTTGGCCTCGTCGCGCACAAAGCCTATCAGACCAAACAAGGCAATCGCCAAAGCAAACAAGGCACCTATTATGAATGTGCGCCGCATCTGATAAAGGTGGGTGTACTCCTTCTTGACCAATTCGGTGTAAGGCGTCACTTCGACATTGTTCCGCTCGGGCAGACATTCCTCGATGACCGCCTTCACCTTGGCAATGGCTTCGGGATTCACCTCGCGCACTTTTACCACCAAGGTGTTCATCACCCTCGACCAGTCTTCGGGGCCATAGTTCCAATCCATGTTCCAACAGAAGCGGATGCTCGCGCGGTCGTCGTTGCCCAACATCGATCCGATGACATAATCTTCATAAACGCCACAAATAGTGTAAACATCATCGTCGCCATCGCTGTGCTCCGAAATCAGTATGTCCTTGCCCACGGCGCCATCGCTCCAGTCGGCATAAAGGTTCATCTCCTTCACAAAACTTTGGCTCACGGCCACATCCTTCGGCTTTGAAGGCGCTTTGCCCTCTGTCAAACGGAAGCCCATCAGGTCGAAGAAGCCCTCCGTCGCCATGTATTGGTCGCACACACCCATTAGATACTTTGTCGGGTTGTCGGGCAGCATAATATTATTCCCCGACGACTTGTACAAAGGGATGCAATAGGTCATTTCGGCGGCTTCCACCTCGGGATATTGCCGCAGTTTCTCGGTAATCAGTATCAATTTGTCCTTATCCGCGCCTCTCAACGGGGAATACAACAAATGCTCATATTCGTAGCCCATGTCAGCATTCAACGCCCTGTCATATTGTCCGTCGGCCACGAGGACCATAGGCAGCAGGATGGCATTGATGCCAATCTGCAACATCAGCAACGAGAGTTTCCAACGACGCTTGCTTTCCTTGTAACCGCTGAAGGCCGTCGAAACGGGAATCCTGACGAACATCATCGCGGGAATGAGGGCCGAGACCAGGAAGATAAAAGCGATGATGCCAACGAGCACCCATCGGGTTTGTGGCACCATAAGGCTGGCAACCGGCACGCCCAACAGCGACTCGATGACCCCGTTGAAAGCCCATATCACCAAGGCTGCCACTGCCAATGAAGCCAATAGGTTCAAGGCCGTCTCCTTGATAAGCATCCAGTAGATGCTTCCTGCGCTGGCACCGTAGCACTTCCTGACCCCCATTTCCTTGGAGCGGCGCACCACATCCGAAACGGCCATTAACAGGTAGTTGAGCACCGAGACCAAAAGCAGCAAGGAAGCCACCACAGTAAGAATCAGTACATAGTTTTTGATAGTAGGCTCATGACGATGCATGGTGGCAAGAGGGGTCAGCGTGTACCAAATCGTGGAGCCGTCGCGTTCCAACTCCTCCAAAGGCTGGTGTGCCTCCTGCATCTTGCGGATGGCATCCTTCAGGCTGTTGGGATCCACATTGGGCGCCAACTTGACAAAACCGCGATAGCGGTCGTTGCCCAACCAATTGTTGATGCTCCACTCGCCGAACGCAGCAATAGTTGTCACAATATCACATTGTACGCTGCCGTTTTTCGGGAAGTCCTCAAACACGCCTACAACGGTCAGTTTCACATTCGGTCCCCACACATCGCTATAGATTTGCTTGCCGATGGCCTCGTTCACGCCGCCCAACTTCTCCGCAAAACTACGGCTGACGGCAATGTCGCCATTGTATTGTTGCAAGGCCTGCATCGGGTCGCCCGCAAGGAATTCACGATTGAAAAAATCAAAGAAGCAAGTGTCCGCGCCGATGCATAAACCCGTGATGAGGTTGTCGCTTTCATCATACAATTGCGCTCCTGAAATCAGAGTAGAATAGCGCGTAGCGGCTTCCACGCCAGGCACCTCCGCCCTGAAACCCGGCGCAATGCCGCCCGATGTGCCCCAATAGTCATCGGGGTCGCCACCTTCTTGGAAGATGATGTTTTCCGTAATCATATAGATGCGGTCCACATCCTTGTAGAAACTGTCGTATGACAGCTCGAAGCACACCTTGGCAATCAGCACGATGCCAATGGCGAGACCTATGCCTAACGATAGGATTTTGATTAATTTGTCGGAGATGCTATTCATTGTTTAATTGTTGATTGTTTAACTGTTTGTTGAGTTTCCCTTCGGGAATGGAGTGCTTGTCTTAGTTATATAGCGGCGGCAAGAACAAGTTGCCAATCTGTAGTGCCACAGGCCGCCGCGGTAAACAACAACTCCTGAGCTCCATTCCCGCAGGGAATCTATATTTATCATGCACCCTTATACCAACCCTCGTGCCAAACTTGCAAATCAATAATAATCAACGAAATACAAAAACGGAAATTTTACAAAGTGTAAAGTTATTTTACAGTGGTGTAAAGAAACTTTACAGTGTTTCCAACTTGAATTTGAGGCAGGGAGTAATTTATATCTTTTACAAAAATGTGATTTTTTGATAAAAAAATTGTCAGAAAATGTGATTTTTTGACTATTTTTGCAGCAGAAAATGTGATTCAATGCAATGGAACTACTTGAAAGAAAAATAGATAAGTTTCTATATGAATGGAAAAACAATCCTGAAAGAAAGCCTTTGATTGTGAAAGGTGCCCGACAAATCGGGAAAACCGAGTCCATCAGGGCTTTCGGACGCGCTAACTACGAATCGGTCCTGGAGATGAACTTCGTGCTTCAGAAGAAATTCCGCAACATCTTCGACGACGGATACGAAGTGGACCAAATCATCAAAAACATCACTATCCTCGAACCCTCATGGAAGGTTATCCCAAACAAGACGCTGCTGTTTTTCGACGAGCTCCAGAAATGTCCCGATTGCGCCACTTCGCTCAAGTCATTCTGCCAAGATCGACGTTTCGACGTGATTTGCTCAGGCTCGTTGATGGGCATTTATTACGAGGAAATCGAGTCGAATGCAGTAGGCTACAAAGAAGATTACGACATGTTTTCGATGGATTTCGAGGAGTTTCTTTGGGCAAAGGGCTATTCCAAGGAACAGATCGAGGACCTATATGCCCACATGCTTTCGCTAAAGCCTTTTTCCCAACTCGAAATGGACACTTTCATGGGCGTTTTCCGCGACTACATGACGCTGGGAGGCATGCCCGAAGTGGTCAAAAAATACATCGACAATGGCCATTTCGGCGGAACGCTGAAACTGCAACGGCAACTTCTGAAAGACTACGAGGAAGACATCACGAAATATGCCAAGAAAACCGACAAGGCGAAAGTCCTTGCTGTGTATAACCACATCCCGACTTTTTTGGCGAAAGAGAACAAAAAATACCAAATCACGAAGATTGCCAAGGGTGCACGAAACAGGGAATACATTGGCGCCGTGGATTGGCTGAAAGAGGCTGGAGTTGTCAATGTGTGCTATTGCTTGAACAATGTGGAACTGCCATTGAAAGGCAACTACGACACCGAATGTTACAAAATCTATTACCACGACACAGGGCTTTTGATAGCCTCTCTTGACGAAGAAGCTCAAGACGACCTTCGCATCAACAAAAACTTCGGTACATACAAGGGTGCCATCTACGAGAACGTTGTCGGTGAGATGCTGCGGAAATCGGGATACGAGCAGCTGTATTACTACAAGCACGACAGCCCCGCCATTGAAATGGATTTCTTCGTAAGGGATGCCGACTCGCTGATTCCCGTCGAGGTGAAAGCCAAAGACGGTGCCACAGCCTCGTTGAACAACCTCATCAAATGGGACTCTTACCCCGAAGTGAATTACGGCATCAAATTCGGGTATAAGAATATCGGCTGGAACGGCAGTTTCTACACATTCCCTTATTTCCTCGCATTTTTGTTGAAGCGTTTCCTAAAAGAGAAATGATGCTATTCCTTCTTCAACGCCGTCACCGGATTCACCCGCGCCACCGAGACGATTTGCCAAAGCACCGAGCCGATGGCAATCACAAACGACAGCACCACCGTGACCACGAAAATCCACGGGTGCAAATCGATGCGATAGGCGAAGTCCTCCAGATAGCGTTTGCAGAGCCACACCGCTACGGGAATGGCAATCGCGTTGGCAATCAATATCATAATGATGTATTCCTTCAAGTTGCGGCGGATTTCGCTCTGCATTGTGCCGCCAAACACTTTGCGGATGGCGATGGTCTTCTCGCGCTCGGAAGCAAAATGCGTGCTCATGGCCACGAGGCCGAGCAGTGAGAGGATGACTGAAATCGCCATGATCAACTCAATGAGACGCATCTGGCGACGTTGCTTTTCGTATTGTTTGGCAATCACGTTCTCCACAAAATCGTTGTAATCAGGCTCTAAATAGGCGCCAAACACCTTCTCGCAGTGTTTCTTATAGACCGCATCAATGGCGTGTTTTGCCTCGCGATGGTTGCCAACAACATCAATCAACAGATGGGAATCAGGGTTCCAACCGCCATTGCCAAAGACAATTACATACTCCTCATCAGTTGCATGTAAGGCATCGCGCATCGTGAAATCGGCAATCACGCCACAGACAGGGTTTCCTATCGTATGCTTCTGCCACATCATAATCGTGTCGAAGTTGTAGACACCGTATGGCAGGCCAGTCATGCCAGCAGCGGTAGCCTCAGTAATCCAAAAACTATGGGCATCGGCATCAAAAAACCTTTCTTTCACCTCGAAGCCAAGCATACGGAATGCCGTCGAGTCGCAGTTGAGAATCGAGACGAGATTCTTAGGTTCGGATTCATGTAGTTTCTTCAAATTGAAACTATAATACATCACGCCAGGAACATTCTGTGCCGATGCCAAATCCTTCACACAAGGCAAAGCCCTAAGTTCTTCCACAAAGGCTTCCTTTTCCGCCGTGTAGTCGAGGTCGGAGCCTAAGAAAAACAGGTTCTCCACATTCAATCCTGTAGAACGATCTTCCATGTGGTGCATTTGAAGTTCCATCGTCAACACAAGAGCGATGAGCAAGATGGCGATGACATTTTGCACCACAATGAACACCTTCGAGAGCACGGTACGGTTGCGGAAGCGAAAAGTGCCACGCACCACGTCAATAGGCTGGGCTTTGGAGATGATGGCGGCTGGTAAGATGCCAGCCAGCAACGACACAACTATCACCATCAGGAGATAGGCAGCGAGGTAAGGCAAAGCAAAGGATATGGTAATCGCCACATCTGACTGCAACAGTCGATTGACCGTCGGGACAATGGCATGGGCTATTGCCAACCCGACGACGAAACTAAACAAGGTAAAGACAAAGGCCTCGCCAAGGAATTTCCAAACGATGTCGGACTTCTGTGCACCGAGCAACCGTCGCGAAGCCATCTCCTTGGCACGTTTTCCGACCAAAGCGACATTCAGGTTGATATAGTTCAGCAAGGCCGAAATGAGCAGCAACAATCCGATGATGATCATCGTGCGAAGCATGGAACGGTCTCCTTTGTTCAGACCTGTGTAAACTGATGCGAAATACAACTCATCGAAACGGACCATTAATAGTCCCTTCCATGTCGGACTATTCTCAAACTGCATGTCACAGAGTGCCTGCAATTTCGAGGCCAGCTCTTCTTGGTCTACATCAGGTCGCACCTTAATGAAAGTGCCAAGATTACCCCAATTGTTGAAAGGGTTTTCGCGATAACTCTGGATCGCATACGACTGCCCGTGTTCATAATTAAACATCACATCGAAATCGGGAAGCAACGAGCTGCCTTTGTCGGCAATGACACCTACAATGTGCAAAGTATCGTCTTGAATGATCAATGGTCGTTCAGCAGACGCTTCATTTAATTTTTTGGCCAACTTTTCTGAGATGAATGCTGCATTGCGTTCCGAAAGCATTTCAGGACTGCCTTTCTTGAACACAACGGGAAAGATGCTGAAGAAATCCACATCGCAGACAAAGGCGTTGCCCACAAAATTTTGATCACCAACGTGAATCAACTGGTCTTTGAAAAGTTGGAAATGCGAAACGGTTTCCACCTCGGGCAGTTTGCCGTCGATGACTTCTTTCATGCCGTAGCAATTAAGGAAACTTTCACTTTCGCCCACGGCATAAATCCGCTCTCGGTCGGGGTTCTCGCGCGTCACGGCGTATTGCTGCACCACATAACAGAAGCTGATGATGACGAAGGCCAAGGCCACACTCAAGCCAATGAACTCGATGGCAGTGTAGAGCTTGTTGCGGGACAGGAATTTCAGGTAGGTTTTCATATTGTTGAATTGTTGATTGTTTAACTGTTTAACTGTTTGTTGAGTTTCCCTTTCAGGGAATGGAGTGCTTGTCTTAGTTATATAGCGGCGGCAAGAACTAGTTGCCAATCTGTAGCGCCACAGGCCGCCGCGGTTAAAAACGACCTTAGACCTCCATTCCCCGCAGGGGAATCTCTTTTACTGTTCTATATAATGTATCCCTCCATAGTAATTAACCACACTATTCTTAATAAAGTATTGAAGCCTGGCATTCAATTGTTCAGCGAGGGCGTTGAGGTAGTTGTTCGATGCCGTCTGGTACTCGATGGAAGAAATTAATCCCTGCTCGAAACGCTTGGTGTTCAGTGTGAAGGCCTCCTGTTGTAATTCTGCTCGGGTGTCGGCTTGGCGCAGGGCATCGGCGCTGCCGTCGCGGTCGGCGATGGCGCGGCGCACCTCGGCCTCCACCGTTTGAAGCGCCTGCTCATAGTCGGCTTGGGCTCGGTCGTAGGCATTTTTTCGCTTTGCGATGTTGGAATGCTTCGAGAGGCGGTCGAAGATGGGGATGCTCAACGAGAGTTGCACATACTCGCCGCCGTTGTTCTTCAACTGCTCGAAATAGGGCGTGGGCACATAGCCTTCCATGCCTGGATAGGTGAAATAACTCGACGACCAGCCACCATAGAGCGAGAGTCGAGGCAGCAACTGCCAGCGGGCGGTCTTCAATGCAAGGCGGGCGTTTTTCATCGTGCCTTCGGCCATTAGAACGGAAGGCATGTTGGTTTTGGCAAATTCCACCATTTGGAAAATTTCATCCGTTCGGTCTGTAGGGCTGTCGCATTGCGGCAGCCGCACTAACGAATCGTCAATTTTCAACGGTTTTTCAATAGGCCAAAACATCACATCCTTCAAGGTGATCATGGCATTGTTGAGGTTGTTCCGACAGGTGGTCAGTTGGTAATGGCGCTCGGCGAGGTCGCTCTGTATCTGCACCACATCGGCGTGGGATTTCTGTCCCAGTTGTTCTTGCCTTGTGGCGAGTTGCACGGACTTTTCCGCTGTGGTCACCTGCGCTTGCAGGGCTTCCTGCATCTCGGTGTAATACAACACATTGCAGTAGGCCTCCATCGTGGCGAGACAGATTTGGTCTTCGGTTTGCTGCTCCTTGGTCAAGCCCATCAGTTGGGCCGTCTTGGTGATTTTCAGGTTGTTGACCGCCTGGAATCCGTTGAAGATGTTGATGCCCGCCGAGAGACTGTAGCCGTTGTGGAACGAGGTCGTTCTGATATAGGTGTTAGTCTCGGGGTCGATGCTACGGCCGAAGTTGGAGTAGGCGTATGTGCCCCCCTCGATTGTAGGCGTAAAGACGGCAAGGATGGCATCGCGGCGGTCGATCTGCGCATCGCGGTTGTCAGCATGGGCTATGCGCATCTTGGTGGAATGTTCCACGGCGTAGTGCATACAGGATTTGAGGTCCATGGTAGTGGTGTCCTGAGCCTTGACGCTGGTCAAGGCTCCAACGGACATCATCAAAATGAAAAAGGTATGTTTAGCTTTCATCTTACACATAATTTTCTACGTGCCAAACGAAAGCATATCGCGTGCCAAAAATGCAATTATTTGATATTCAAAGATTTAAAATTTAAGGATTGGGGGCAATTGTAAAGATTCTTTACACCCACTGTAAAGTTATTTTACACTGCTTACTTAAACACCAAAGAGAACACCGTCATTTGGTTGTCGCTCTGCTCTAAATTCAAGATACCGTTGTGCCTCACCATAATCTGTCTCGAGAGGCTCAAGCCGATACCAGTGCCGTTGGGCTTGGTGGTGTAGAACGGAACAAAGATTTCCTCGATTTGGCGCAATGGGATGGCTTTGCCGTTGTTGGCCACACGGATGACAGTTTGGTCCTCCGAGTTCAGGTCAGCGATGATGCGGATGGAAGTGGCACCTGCCTGCACAGCGTTCTTAATCAAGTTGTTGAACACCTGCATGATTTGGCCTTCATCGACATAAATGAGCAAGTCAAGGGTCTTAGCTTGATAGGACAAGGTCGCACCTTGTTCAGCAATTTTGGCTTTGTTGAGACGCATCACGCGGTCGATAAGATCGTCCACCATCACGGCCTTACGAACGGGCGGTGCAACCTGGGTGATGCTGCGATACGACTCCACAAATCGAATCAAGTCTTTCGAGGATTCTGAAATCGTCTCCAAGCCCGCCTTTACGTCCAAGTCTTCTTCTTTGGAAAGCGCGTCGCTCAGCGAGGCAATAGGCGCCACGGTATTCATGATTTCATGGGTAATCACGCGGAACAGCTTACTCCACGAGGCGGACTCGTCCACCGCCGACCTGCGTTCGAAGATGCCACGGATGCGGTTCAAGGCACGGTTCAGCGACGACTTTTCCTGAAAACGGAAATTCAGCTCGCCATCCTCCAAGGCATCCATCATGAATGACACTTTTTTTGTATCGTGTCGCCGCGTCAGCACAAAAGTGACCACAACGGATGCCATTACTGCCACAACGATTATCGCTATCCAAATCCAGATGCTCATATCCCGTATTTCTTCAAACGACTATACAGTGTCGGGCGACTGATTTTCAATGCCTTGGCCACCAATGAAAGGTTGCCGTTGTATTGCTTCATCGCTTGACGAATCACCTTTTCCTCGGCATCTTCCAACGACTCGGCTTGCGACTTGCTTTCGGTCATGTCAGAAGCTCGGATTTGCAGGTCCTCGGCACGGACCAGCTCAGTTTCGGAATAGATGACCGCTTTTTCGATGCAGTTTTGTAGCTCTCGGATGTTGCCACTCCATCGGCAGCGCAAAAGCATTTGTTTGGCCTCCTCCGAGAGTCCATGCGCGGCACGGTGGTATCTCTCAGCGTATTGCTTCACAAAAGCCTCCGCCAACGGCACAATCTCATCGGGACGCTCGCGCAAGGGCGGCAGGTGCAGCGATACGGTGTTGATGCGATAATACAAATCCTCGCGGAAACGCCCTTCCTTGACCATCGTCGCCAGGTCCATGTTGGTGGCACAAATCAAGCGGATGTCGACGGGCACTGAAACCGTGTCGCCGACCTTGGTGATGTTGCGGTTTTGGATAACGCGCAGCAGTTTGGCCTGCTGGCTTAGCGGCACATTGCCAATCTCATCAAGAAACAGTGTGGTGCCATTGGCTTGCTCAAACTTACCAATGTGGTCAGCATGGGCATCTGTGAAGGCGCCTTTCACATGGCCGAACATCTCGCTCTCAAACAAGGTATCCGTGATGGCTCCGATATCCACGCCCACCATCGGCTTGGCAGCGCGATTGGAAAGTCGGTGTATCTCATTGGCCAACACATCCTTACCCGTGCCATTCTCGCCCGTGATGAGCACGGTGGCATCGGTGGGAGCCACTTTCTCCACCATCGCGCGCAATTGCTGCATCGCCTCGCTCTCACCCCAGCGCATCGTGGGAGCGGGTTCGGCTATGGAGGCCTTCCCCGTAACCTTACGATGTTTCTTGCAAGCTTCTTCAAGGATACCTAACAGTTTGGCGTTGTCCCAAGGTTTCACCACGAAGTCGAAGGCACCTCGTTTCATGCCTTCCACGGCGAGGGCAATATCGGCGTAAGCGGTGAAGAGCACCACCTCCACCTCGGGAAAGTCGCGTTTCAGTTCGGAGAGCCAAAAGAGGCCTTCGTTGCCCGTGTTGATGTCGGTCTCGAAGTTCATGTCGAGTAGCACCACGTCAGGTTTGAAGGTCCGCATGGTCTCCATCAGCACCTTGGGCGAAGGGATAAGTTCCACCTCGGCGAAGCGCATTGGCAGCAATATTTTCAGTGCCGACCGGATGCCAGCATTGTCGTCGACGACTAGGATTTTAGATTTGAGTTTGGGCATGAGTATTTTCCTTTCCCAACTTCTTTAATAACAACTTGTTATTCTCAAACTGCAAGATAATAATCAACAAAAGTATCAGTGTAGTTTTTACTTCGAGCCAATGAAAGCCTCACTTTCTTATCAAGTATTTTTTTGTTGAAAGGAATGTTTTTTACTATAGGAAAGTCTTTAATAAAAATAGAAGTGCTTCCATTTTGAAGCAAAGGATATACAATTCTTGATGCAAATGAATTTGGATTTGCTGTCTTTTCTCTTAACAGCCATTCGTAAGTATCAGTTTCCTTGTCTTTATTTGGAAAACAGCAACTAGTGACCACAAATTCAATATCGCTTTGCTCCAAATCATACCCTTCACATAACGATAACATAGAATGAAGTTTCATAAAAGAGCAAAGGCTTTGTACAAAAGCATGTTGGATTTTGTTTGTGTCAAAGTTTGATTTCAGGTCGGCAAAAACTAGAAGGTTTATTTCTTCATTAATAAAAACTCCTATCCCATCACACTCGTCATCAATAATATGTGATGTTCTTGAAGTTGTGATGTCAGGCATACTTTTTGTTGCTTGTTCATCAAAGCAAAGGTAGTGGTTTGTGTAAAAAAACACTTTCAACTGTGATATTTTTGCCTGTGGATCTTTCTCATTCACTACCCACACATTTGGATTTCCCAATGTGCAAGATATTCGATTGACATTGTCAAAAACAATAGGATAACTATCAATTATTGTCATTGCCAAGTAAAGATTTTAGTTTCTCCTCTTTATCCAAACTTTGTAGTATTACTTCTCGAAAAGATGTAAAAGGAATCCCTTCATCAATAGACATCAATTTGATATGCGAACAATCACCTTCGTCTTTTTCCAAAAGATATGCTTTTACATTGTTTTTAGTAATCGCACTGTCTGGAAATTCATTCAAACTAACACAAACAGTTTCAAACTCTTTTAGATCCAGTTTCTCTTTCAGATTTCCGAGCATTAAAAGTTCGTTGAACCTATGCAAAAAATAATCACTATGAGTCGTAATTTGCATATATGCTCCAGCATTGAAAAAACGAGCGATAACATCTGCCATCATACGTTGTTTTTTAGGATGAAGATGCGCTTCTGGTTCCTCTATTAAAATGGCATCATTGGAAAGAGAAGTTTTTTCCAACAATAATTGAAGCACCCCTATCTCCCTGATGGAAGAAGCAGCAGCAGACAAAGGAATGTGTATATTGTTCGTTTCATAATAGAACGTATCATTTTCTTGTCCAATCCTTCCATCCATTAAACGTAGAAGATCTTCTGTAACTCGTATTTGGGCAGTATTCTCACTAACATCCAAAGTTCTTAGTATTGATAGACTCTCTTCAAATTTACGATACAATCCTGTTTGAGGAACAACCTTTTCCGTCAACATGGCTCCCCGGGAAGGAGGAAGGATAAAATAATTACGTAAAGCCTGATAATCACCAAAAACGCAATGCATTATTTCACTTCTCAATAAAATTGCGAACGGAGATTCTTCATTTATATTTATTCCTTTGTCTTTGGCTCGGTATTTAAGGTGATTTGAATGCAGCAACACATACGTATCTTCATCACTGACTATACCTTCTATAGTCTTTTCATAAGTAAAAACGATTTGGTTGGGGATTGTATTGGGCAATATGACAATAATATTGTCATCGTTCATCTCAGAATTCAAGAGATAACCCATAAATCGGACAGCATCCGTAGCAAGCCATTTTTCCAATTCTCGTTTATCGATTTGCAATGCTGTTCCCTTATCGAGCATTTGCTCTCTCAACACTTCGTAATCAGCCCCTTGCTCTTTTAAGAACAGATTTATCCTAACTGGATGAAGCCAAACATAAAAAAAATAGTGACACAGCATCGCCACATAACTTTTACCCATTCCAGATTCACCACAGAAAAGCATAAGTCTGCCAATTTCGACATCCGAATCTTTTATACGACCCAATTTATTTATATGTATTTTTATACTTTCCATTGTAAACAAAACTTCTTATTATTTTGCAAAAATAAATACTTTTTCAATATCTTTTTCATCCATCTTCATATTTTTCAGATTATCGAAAAAACATAATTTGCAGTTTCATTCCTTCTTCAAAGCCTCCGCTGGATTCGTTCGTGCCGCCTTCAAGGTCTGCCAAAGCACCGAGAGGAAGGCCATCACCAGGGAAATGGCCATGGCGACAACAAAAATCCAGCCGTAGTTTTCGAGTCTAACGATAAAGCCTTCGAGGTAGCGTTGCGCCGCCCACACCGCTATCGGGACGGCGATGACGCAGGCCATGGCCACCAAAACCATATATTCCTTCACGGTGCGCCACGTCTCGCTCTCAACGGTGCCACCAAACACCTTGCGCACGGCGATGCTCTTGGCGTTCTCGCCCGCGTAATAGGTGCTCATGGCGATAAGGCCAAGCAGAGAAATCAGCACGGCAAGCAGCATGAAAACTTCCAAAAGGCGCATGTTATTCTTGGCGGGCTTGAGCGCGTTGCGGTAGAAATCGTCAATAAAGCCATCAGCGATATATTGCGGCAACTCACCGTCACGCCATTCATCAACCACCTCTTGAATGGCCTTCCGCGCATCCGAATGATCACCAATAATATCCATTACAAAACCACCGTATTTGATGTCCTCGGCTTTCATGATACTGATAATCTGATAATCTTCGTCACCCACATTGCTTGTGGTCACCGGAAAATCACGAATCACGCCAGCCACCTGGTCGCAGTTGGTTGTCCTTTCCCTTAAAACATCGATTTCGTGGTCCTCATCGGTAAGTCCTGTGGCGGCAAAAGCCCGCTCACCAAACCATACTGTATTGTAAAGCGGTGTCTGATAATCTTTAAGGATTTCGAAGTCAAACATTTGAAAAGCAATGGCATCCATCATTGAATGCCGATACAAGATATTCTGTCCGTCACGGGTGAGGCTGTATTGTCCGCCCATCATAAACCCAGGCACGCCCCTACTTCTGCCAATCCGCTTCACGCAAGGCAATTTCTCAAGTTTGTCAAACAAATCGGATTGCGGTTCGGAGGCGAACACCACCAAATAGTATTTGTCTTGGGTATTGCAGTTTTTCGGGCGGTTCAGTGAGGTGCGGTATTGCGCCTCCATCACAATGGCCATTGCAACGAGAAAAACCGCTAAAGTGCTTTGGATGACGATGAATACCTTATTGAACACCATTTTCGTATTGCGGCGGTAGGTACCTTTCACCACATCCATCGGCTGCACGCGACTGGCAAACACGGCAGGAATAATGCCATTGAGCACGCCAACAACCGCAACAATGCCTAAATAAGCCGCAAGGTACATAGGTTTCATCTGAATGGCAATCGGCACATCGGGGCTGTTGAGCAAGGCGTTGACTGACGGTGCCAACAAGTATGCTAACAACAAGCCAAAGCCAAAACAAACTGCCGTAAATACCAATGATTCAGCGATATACTTCCAAATGATTTCGCCTTTCTGCGCTCCGAGCAAACGGCGGGTGGCCATCTCCTTGGCACGCTTTCCCGTGAGGGCAAACGACAGATTGATATAATTGAACACCGCAGAAAGCAGCAACAGAAGCCCGACAATTGCCATGAGTTTCATTGTTTTGAGGTCGCCATGTTTTAATTGGTCATTCGGCCCGCCAAAGTCCTTGAAAAACAGGTGGTCGAAGCGGGTCATGTCCAAGCGTTCGAAGAAAGCCTGACCGTACATATCGGGATAAATCGCCTTGCAAACCTGCTCCACTTTGTCGTAAATCACCTTCGGGTCGGAACCTTTTGTGAATTTGACAAAAGGTATGGTTGTTCCATAACGGTCATAAGGCATGTCCCAAGCGGACTTGTTGAGGAAGTCGTGTTCATTGACAATCACATCCGTAGGAGTAAACACGGTGTTACGGAAGTCCTCAATTATTCCGACAACCATATATTTATTGATGATAAAATCCAATGTTTGACCTACTTTGATATCATGCTTCCGCGCAAAACTTTCACTGACAATGACATTCCCTGGTACTTCGATACCTTCAGGGCCGCCTTCAACGAACTTGAGATAAGGAAACATCGTGAAGAATTCCTTGCTGACAGCAGTCATTTTGGTTTCAAACTCTTCATTGCCAAACATGATTGACGGAGGATTGGCCTCGATGCAATACCGCACAGCGAGTTCCACTTCGGGCACCCGGTCCGTTACCTCATTTACGAAGGCATACGTCAAGCCGAGATAACCTGGCATACCGAAGCAGTAGATGTTCTTTCGGTCAGGGCTTTCGCGCGTGATGCTGTACTGCTGCCACGCGTAACTGCCGATGATGATGACAAAGGCGAGGCTGACGGCAAGACCGATGGCCTCGATGATGGTGTAAAGTTTGTTTCTTGAGAGGAATTTGATGTAACTTGACATATTGTTGAAGTGTTGATTGTTTAACTGTTTAATCTTTGAAATGTTTTTCGGGATACACTTCGTGTAGAAATCATTCAAAAATCTTATTTTCAAAATCTTATAAAATCTCTTTTCGTGTCCATATTCGATAATAATCGATTCTTGATAGATTTTTATTCCATTTTTGACAGATTTAACTACGTTGAATATTACATATTTCTTGCGAAGCAATCCCATAATAGTCATTCCTTCTTCAAAGCCTCAGCTGGATTCGTCCGCGCTGCCTTCAAGGTCTGCCAAAGGACGGACAAGAAAGCCATTAACATACCGAGGATGGCAGCCACGGCGATGATCCAACCGTAATGCTCGATGCGATAGGCGAAACGATCTAAATAGCGGCCACAGAACCAAACCGCGAGCGGAATGCCTATGAAGGCCGCGATGCCGACCAAAACCATGTAATCCTTCACCGTGCGCCACAATTCGCGACGGACATTGCTGCCAAACACCTTGCGTACGGCGATGCTCTTGGTGCTTTGCTCGCTGTAATAGGTGCTCATGGCCACAAGGCCGAGCAAAGAAATCAGCACCGAAAGCAACATGAACAGTTCCAGCAGGCGCATGGCCATTTTTGCAGGCTGCAGCAACAAGTTGTTAAGGTCTTTCACATAGCCGTTTTGCGCTGGCTCCACGTAGGTGCCGTTCTTTTCCTCGGAATAGTCGGCGTAGGCTTGGAGAATGGCCTTTTCTGTTTCCTTGTAATCGCCTGAAACATCAATCATTACACCATTGCCCCAAATCAAGTCTTCCGCTCGTGCAATGATGACCGCCGAAAACTGGTTGGGTTCAGAAGATGCCGCCGAGCGTGTCGGGATGTCCTCATAGATTCCGCCCACAGTCTCGGGATTGCTGCCGTTGATATGCATATTACGTGTGTAATAATGTGCCGTTGAGTCGCTCAAAGCGAGTTTTTCGGCCAAAGTCCTTGACATCCATACCGAATTGGTACGCAGTCCGAAATCTTCAACAACTTGCAAATCAAGCATATTGAAATATGTTTCATCGCATAAGATAAGTTGCATGTTCACCCTTTCGCCTTCGGGCGTGGTTACAGTGGTACCCATATTCATCTGCCCAGCAAAACCGCGACCGTAGCCCACTGCATTCACATTCGGGATCTTTTCCAAACGGTCGATGAGCGGCGCAATATCAGAATAATCTTTTACCCAGCATTGCAGCGAATACAAGCCCTCTGAACGCATGTTGGTGGGACGGTTCATCATGTGCCGCATCTGCACCTCCATCAAAATCGCCATGGCAATCAAGACGATGGTGACTGTGTTTT
>JAEEGI010006232.1_pt1 | contig 26986 bp, 24 predicted proteins | sample 8958751 | NCBI WGS metagenome assembly JAEEGI01 (sample SAMN16246545, study PRJNA631951) | gut metagenome | biome: gut microbiome; feature: rumen; material: KS-attached | host: Bos | place: Iran: Karaj | collected 2018-10 | reverse complement strand
TGGGCACCTGCGCGCGCTGGACCGTCGCGGTCGATTTTGCCGGCACGCCGATCGCGCTGAAGGCGGTGGTCCTGCCATGCGGTGAACTGTTCACAGATGATGTCTATGATGCAAAGAAGATCCATTTCAACAATGTCCTGCTGCTGCAGGCAAAGTATGATGAGTTCTCTTATTTCAGAGACTATCAGCGCATGGTGGATGACGATCTGCTGAAGTCGGATCTGCGGACTTCTTTCCTGAATACGACAGCGGATCAGGCGGAGTGGAACAGGACCTACGGTTCTTTTGCGGACGGTTCCGCCAGAAGGATGGAGCTCCTGATGACGAATCACCGTCTGACGACCCATCATCTGGGCGGTCTGGCGGTCGCTCTGGACTGGTTCGATCAGGCCATCGGTCTGCCAAACAAGCTGTCCAATACCGATATCGTCGCCAAGACGAAGGAATATCTGGTCCTGGCTTCGATGTTATGCATACTGGCGGGTCTTTTCCCGCTGATGGCGTATCTGCTGGAGACGCCGCTGTTCAGGGACGTGAAGCAGGTGATGCCGGACATGGATTCCATGGCTTCCAGAAAGGGCTGGCGCAAGGGCGCTTTGATCACGATCCTTCTGTCAGGAGCGTCTTTCCCGTTCATGACGCAGCTTGGACACGCCTTGCTGCCGCTGCCGGAAGGGATCTTCCGCATGACGGTCGGCAACGGATTCCTGGGCTGGTATCTGCTGCTGATCATCGTGATGCTGATAACATCCGCGATCACGAGGTCGAAGAACAAAAAGAAAGGGATAGCAAGCGAGAAGTTCGATCTCGCCGTATTCCTGAGATCGCTGGCGCTGGCGATCGTGATGATCGCTTATGTGTACATCGTCAACATGATCTACACGTTGCTGTTCGATCTGGATCTGCGTTTCATCTGGCCGTTCTTCAGACCTTTCACTCTGCAGCGTTTCCTGCAGTTCCTGGTCTATATCCCGTTCTTTGCGCTGTTCTATTATCTGAACAACTCCAAGATCATGCGGGATCTCAGGACACAGTCGGCTTACGAGAAGGGTTTCTTCGGCTTCATTCGGAACTGGTCCGTGAATTTCCTGCTGATGGCGGGAGGCGTCATGATCGTGGTCCTGATCGAGTATATCCCGTTCTTTGCCGGCATCGGTCCGGGTGCGGACCTTCTGTTTGGTTCGACGTTCGGTGGTCCGTTCATGTCGATCCTGATCCTCTTTGTCCCGCAGGTCCTCTTCTTCTCGGTGCTCTGCACCTATGCGTACCGCATGACGGGAAGGGCTTATACGGGGGCCATGCTGGCGGCGATGCTGGCGTGCTGGATCGTGACGGGCGGTTCTTCCTTCCTGTGAGTTTTTGTGAATGACAGTAAAAAAGTCTGTAAATGATCATTAGAAAGAGAGGTATGTATCATGTGGAATCGTTTCAATACCGGTGATTACAGCGGCATGATCGCCGAGACCATCAGGATCAAAGGCTATGGCGGCGACGAGATCTCAGCTTACTGGTCCCGTCCTTTGAAGAAACAGAAGATCGGCAGCATCGTTCTGATCCCGCATATGCCGGGCTGGGATGAGTGGTGCCGGGAGGCTGCAAGAAGGTTCACCGAACATGGTTATGCCGTGGTATGTCCGGATATCTACAGCCGTTTCGGGACCGGCACGCCGGTGGAAGTATCCAAGCGGATGATGAGCGTGGGCGGTGTTCCTGATGAGTGTGTCATGGGCGATACGAAGGCTTCCATGGACTATTTAAGGGATCAGCCGGAATCAAACGGCAAGGTCGGCGTCATCGGCATGTGCTCAGGCGGCAGACATGCTTTCCTGGCGGCTTGCACACTGGAAGGCGTCGATGCGGCCGTGGACTGCTGGGGTGGCGGCGTCATCATGAAGGAGGAAGAGCTCAGTCCTGCCAGACCGGAATCTCCGATCACGAAAGTTGATGGATTGAACTGTCCTTTGCTGGGCATCTTCGGCAACGATGACAGACATCCGGCTCCGGAGGAAGTCGATGAGACCGAGCGTATCCTGAAGGAGAAGAACAAGAATTACGAGTTTTATCGCTACGATGGAGCGGGACATGGCATCTGGTACTACGACAAGCCGATGTACAGGCAGGAACAGGCCATGGATTCTTTCAACAAGACACTGGAATTCTTTGAGAAGCATCTGAAGTAGATGAAAGCTTCCTATCCTTTCACTGTGATGGTCAAGCCGATCGGTTCGGCCTGCAACATGGCTTGCAGATACTGCTACTATCTGGGCAACGAGATCAGCATGAGAAAGCCCATGTCTGAGCAGACAATGGAGGCCATGATCAGGAACTATTTCGAGAGTTCACCCGGACCGGTCGTCTCTTTCATATGGCATGGCGGAGAGCCGACGCTGCGTGGGCTGGATTTCTTTAAGATGGCAGTCGAGCTGGAGAAAAAGTATCTGCCGCAGGGCTACGAGTGCTGGAACAATCTGCAGACCAATGGTCTGGAGCTGAATGAAGAGTGGTGCGCCTTTCTGAGAAAGGAACACTTTGATGTGGGCCTTTCCATCGATGGAAACAGGATGATCCACGACTACTATCGGCGGGATGCCAAAGGGGATGAGACCTATGACAGGATCAGAGATCACATCGCTCTTCTGATGCGTTACGGGATCAGGCCGGATCTGCTTTGCACCGTCAATCGCATGACCTGTGAGAATGCCTGCAGCGTCTATCAGAGCCTGAAGGAACTCAACACCGGCTGGATGCAGTTCATCCCGATCGTCAACATGAATGAAGACGGCAGTCTGAGTGAAGACTCCGTGGATGTCGAGAAATATGGAAACTTCCTGAAGACTGTTTTCTATCAGTGGCTCTACAACGATCTGGACAAGCTGGGCGTGCAGCTCTTCATGGAGATGCTGCAGGTCTATGCCGGAAGTTCGCAGACACTTTGCTGGCTGCAGAAGGAGTGCGGGGATGTGCCGGTCGTCGAAAGCAACGGCAATGTCTATTCCTGCGACCACTTCGTCCGCGATGAGCATTATCTGGGCAATATCCTGGAGACCTCGCTGGCTGAGATCATGGAGGGAAAGAAACAGAGGGATTTCGGAAGAGCCAAGGCCCTTCTTCCTGAGAAGTGCGGGTCCTGTGACTATCTGAAGATCTGCCATGGCGGCTGTCTCAAAGACAGGAACAGGGACGGATGCAACGTCCTTTGTGAAAGCTATCTGGAGGTGTTCAAAGAGGCGGAAGAGCCTTTGAAGAAGGCGGCGATGATGATGAGAGAGAGGATCCCTTTCAAGACGATCATGGAAGAACTGCGCAAGGACAGGGATCTGAAGTGGAAGGATGTGTCAGGCAACGCTCCGTGTCCCTGCGGCAGCGGACGGAAATACAAGCACTGCTGCGGCAGATGAGCGTGACCTGAAAGAACAGTCTGTTGAGCAGATAGGTGAAAAGAGGTGTGCTATGAAACGTTTCCTGATATTGCTGATCGCTCTGCTGATCCTGAGCGGCTGCACTGTAAAGAAGGAAGAAAAGAGGGACTACGAAGGGGAGTATGCGGAGGTCTTCCGTTTACTTCCGGACAGACCGGGGGAAGAAGACGAGATCTTCATCATCGCCAATGACGGGATCCATAATGAGAAGGTCTGGGATGATTTCTATACTGTCGCGAAAGAAAAGGAAGAGGCTGATGTCATCATTGCCCTTTACACGATAGAAGGTGATGTGATCTATGAGATCCTGCGCTGTGATCCGGATGGTTTTAGGCTGTTTACCGACAATTCCCGGGATGCATACGCCAGTACTGCGGTGCCGATGCAGAAAAGAGCGCATCTCTATTATTACGGTTTCACCAGCAATGAAGAGGTCAATGGCGAGATGAAGCCGTTCGACAACCGCTACTGTTTCATCAGCGATATCCTTTATAAGGATCAGGAGAGTTTCGAGAAGGATCTCGAAAGATACTTTGAGGGAGAAGAGATCGACCTCTATACGGTCTGGGCTTATTCGGGATTGTCCAGGTGAGAAAGAGATAAAGGCTTTGTTTGGCAAGATATCTGTAAAAGGATATCTTTTTATTCATTCAAATTGACAATAAGTGAACGTTCATTTAATATTAAAAATGGAAGGTCAAATATGAGAACGAAGGATTTTGACAAACTGCAGAGGATCAAGGATGCGATGATCTCTCTGATCCTGAAAGAGGGGATCAATGGAGCTTCGGTGGCGAAGATCGCCAAGGAGGCGGGTGTTTCACCGGCGACGATCTATGTCTACTACGAGAATAAAGAGGACATGTTGTCGGAAGTGTTCAATGAGTATGCCCAGAAGTGCTATTCCTATCTGAATACGCGTATCTATCCCCAGATGTCGGGGACGGACCTGATCGAGACGCTCGTGCGCGGGACTTACATGTACGCTCTGGAGAATGAGGAGATCTTCTCTTTTGTGGAGCAGTGCTATTCCTGTCCGACCCTGCAGGAGACGATCTCCCAGGGGGATTGCCGCCGGAACGTCTTTGATCTGATCCATGATTATCAGAGAAGAGGGATCATACGGCACTACTCCGATCCGAATCTTTCTGCCGTTCTCTTTGCACCGGTCAAATTCATGGCGATGAACAAGCAGATCTTTCCTGATCCGGAGAATGAGCTCAATGAGCTTATCGGGATGTTGCAGGATCTGCTTCTGTACTGAGTTTTGACGAATAGAAATGGAGGTCAGTCTATGATCGTAATGTATACTTCACAGGGTTGTTCATCCTGCCGCAAGGCGAAAAAATATCTCAGAGACAACAATCTCAGTTTTATTGAGAAGGATATCACGCGCGATGAGCTCAATGAGGATGAGATCCGTTATCTGCTGAAGAGGACTTCCAATGGTACAGATGATATCATTTCAGCCAGATCCAAGATCATCAGAGAGTCGAATGTCGATCTGGAGGAGATGAACATGTCAGAGCTGGTCGATTTTATCCTTTCGAATCCGACGGTCCTGAAGAGGCCTATCATCCTGGATGATAAGGAGATGCAGGCCGGATATGATGAGGATGAGATCAGCATCTTTAAGAAGAATAATGTGAAGAAACTCAATCTTGCATTATAAGAAGGAGTTGAGGATATGATAGTTATACCTGTATATAATATGCTTCTTTTGCCCGAAGCAAACCTTTATTTTCAGATCAATGAACTGAGAAAGCTATCCAACAGCCGCAGCATCGTCCTGAATGAGAAGGCGATCGTGATCATGGCCAAGGAAAAGATAGATCCGAAGCAGCTGAATGAAGAAAGTTTTTATCCGATCGGTGTCGTGGGCATGATCTCCGACATCCGGAATGGTTTCATCACGGTCTCTTTGCAGTACAGAGTCGATCTGGAGAACGTCTTCATCAATCCGGATCAGACGATCAAATTGAGCATCTCCAGGCGCAACGACATCCAGGATCTGGATGGGGATGAGGCCAGGGAAAAACTGCAGGATCTGATCGCGGAGATGAAGAAGTATGCCTCCGGTTTCGAGTGGGGCAAGTCGGCGGATGCCTATATCGATCAGGTCGATTCTTTGAATATGGCCATCAGCATCATGTCTCCGTGGCTGAAGCTGAGCAATGAGGAGAGATATGAACTGCTGAAGGAGGATTCGCAAGCCAGGAGGGCGCAGCGCATCGAGGAGATCATGTACGAGTTCCTGGAAGTCGGCAGGATCACCAATGAGGCGACTTCCTCCCAGCAGAAGGAATATCAGCAGATGTACCGGGAAGCTGCGATCAAGCGGCAGATGGAACACCTGCAGAAGGAACTGGATGATATGCATCCGGAGAATGTCACGGATGTGCAGAAGTTCGAAAAGAAGATCGCCGAATCGGGAATGAACGAGACGGCGAGAAAAGAGGCGGAAAAGGTCCTGAACCGTCTCAGACAGGAAGGTCAGCAGTCGGTAGAATCCGGTATCCTTTATGATTATCTGGACTTTGTGACTTCCCTTTCCTGGAAGAAAGAGGAACCAAGACACATCGATCTGCAGAAAGCCAGAGATATCCTCGATGAGGACCACTATGGTCTGGACAGGGTCAAGGAAAGGATCATCCAGCAGATCGCCGTGATGAACCTGAAGAAGCAGCAGTCCGGTTCCATCATCCTGTTCACAGGCGCACCGGGTACCGGCAAGACTTCCATCGGCAAGTCCATCGCCAGAGCCCTGGGCAGGGAATATGTCCGTGTCTCACTGGGCGGTGTCCATGACGAGTCGGATATCAGAGGCCACAGAAGGACCTATATCGGCGCGATGCCGGGCAGGATCATGGATGGCATCCAGAAGAGTGGTGTATCCAATCCGGTCATGGTCCTGGATGAGGTGGACAAGCTTTCCGCTTCCTACAATGGTTCGCCTGCCAGCGCTTTGCTGGAGGTGCTGGATCCGGAGCAGAACAACACGTTCACCGATCACTACATGAATGTGCCTTACGATCTTTCCGATGTCCTGTTCATCTGCACGGCCAATACGACCGATACGATCCCTGAGCCGCTGCTGAACCGTATGGAGGTCATTCAGTTCAACGGCTATACGCCGATCGAAAAGAAATATATCGCGATGAAGCATCTGGTCCCGAAGTCCATGGAGGCCATGGGTATCGGCAAGGATCAGATGGTCTTTGAGGATGAGGCGATCGACACGCTGATCAGTGAATACACCAGAGAGGCCGGCGTCAGAGGTCTGAGAAAGCAGATCGATACGCTGTGCAGGATGCTGGCGGTGAAGGTCTCGGAATCTCCTGATGAGAAAGTCATCGTCGACAGGGAGCTCGTCCATGAGAAGATGGCTGCTCATCCTTTGATCCAGTCTCAGATCCTCAAGGATCCCAAACCGGGTGTCGTGACAGGCCTTGCCTGGACGCCGGTCGGGGGAGAGATCCTGTATATCGAGACTCTGCTGACAAAGGGCAAAGGCGAGCTGATCATCACCGGACAGCTCGGTGACGTGATGAAGGAATCGGCGATGATCGCCCTCAGCCTGGTCAAGAAGCGTTTTCCTGAGCAGGCGGAGATCTTCAATGATCATGTCCTTCATATCCACGTCCCATCCGGCGCTGTACCGAAAGACGGTCCTTCAGCCGGTGTGACCCTGACGACAGCTCTGGCTTCGCTGATCACGGGAAGGATCGTCGATCCGGACATTGCGATGACCGGAGAGGTGTCCCTGAGGGGGACGGTCGAGCCGATCGGCGGTCTGAGCGAGAAGCTCATGGCTGCGCAGAGAGCGGGGGTGAAGAAAGTCTTCATCCCGAAAGAAAACATCGTCGATCTCAAGGATGTGGCTCAGGAAGTCAAAGAGAAGATCGAGATCGTTCCTGTTTCGCAGATCGAAGAGATCCTGTCACAGACCGGGATCATGGATCTATAAAATGATCGGACAGCGCTTGCTGTCCGATTTCATATTTTGATATCTTTATGATGATCAAATAAATTAGAATTGATCGGGATACAGTCATGAGAGAGTATGATGCCTACATCTTCGATCTGTATGGGACTTTGGTGGATATCCATACAGATGAATACAGTCCGTCATTCTGGAAAAGAGTCCGGGATCTTTTCAGTTCCTATGGCATCTTCTATGATTATCGGGATCTGAAGAAGGCTTATTTTGATGGGATCAGAAGGATGGAGAAGGAGAAGACGGAAGCAGGCCATCATATCGAGATCGACCTTTCCGATGTTTTCGGGATGCTGATGAAAGATAAAGGCTTTGATCCGGATGAGAGGACGGTCGTTGAGGTGATGGAGGCTTTCAGGAAACTGTCTTTGACCCATCTTCGCCTTTACAAGGGGACTGAGGATCTGCTGAGGTCGCTGAAGGAGAGGGGAAAGAAAGTCTTCCTTCTGAGCAATGCCCAGAAGGTCTTCACGGAAAAGGAACTGATCGATCTGGGGATCCATGACCTGTTCGATGATGTCTTCATCTCTTCCGTGGTCGGATATAAGAAGCCGGATGCGGCCTTTTACAGGGCTTTGCTGAAGAAACATGAACTCGATCCGAAAGACTGTCTGATGATCGGCAACGATCCGGTCTGCGATGTCAAGGGAGCGATGGATCTGGGCATCGATGCGTACTATATCGAGAGCGGACTGTCACCCAAGGGCATCGTTTGTGAAAAGAGCAGCTATCACATGAAGGGGATGGATCTGCGCAGATTGAAGAAGCAACTCACTTTATGTGGGGATAAAAATGTATAATTAAGGGAAAGAGGTAGTGCGTATGAAACAATATCTGGATCTTTGCCGTGACGTACTGGAAAACGGCCAGCAGAGGGGAGACAGGACCGGAACCGGTACGATCTCCAAATTCGGTTATCAGATGAGGGTGAATCTGGAAGATGGTTTTCCGCTTCTGACGACCAAGAAAGTCTTCTACAGAGGGATCTTTGAGGAGCTTTTCTGGTTTTTGAAGGGTGAGACGAATATCAGGCCTCTGGCTTTGAAGAATGTCAAGATATGGAATGACTGGCCTTATGCGAAGTATAAGAAGTCAGAAGAATACAAGGGTGAAAGCATGGAAGAATTCATCCAGAAGATCTGTGATGATGAGGCTTTTGCGGATAAGTGGGGCGATCTGGGCCCTGTCTATGGCAAGCAGTGGCGCAACTTCGGCGGCGTCGATCAGATCAGCCAGCTGATCGAGAACCTGAAGAAGGATCCTTATTCAAGAAGGCATCTGGTGGTCGCCTACAATCCGGGCGAAGTGGATCAGATGGCTCTTCCTCCCTGCCATGCGTTTTTCCAGTTCTATGTTTCCGCTGACAAGAAGAAACTGTCCTGCCAGCTCTATCAGCGTTCAGCCGATCTGTTTTTAGGAGTCCCGTTCAATATCGCTTCCTATGCGCTGCTGCTGGCGATGGTGGCTCAGGTCTGCGGCTATGAGCCTTATGAGTTCATCCACACATTTGGCGATGCGCATATCTATCTCGACCATGTCGAGCAGATCAAGGAGCAGCTTTCAAGAGAACCGAGACCGCTTCCTAAACTGTGGCTGAATCCTGAGATCAGGAGTATCTTTGATTTCACGATCGATGATGTGAAGGTCCTGGATTATGATCCATGGCCGGCAATAAAGGGAAAGGTGTCCGTATAATGATCAGTTTTTCGGTGGCTTTCGATCCCAACAAGGGGATCGGTATCAGAGGGGCTCTGCCCTGGCATCTGAAGGATGAACTGAAGATCTTCAAGCAGAACACGATGTTCAAGCATATCCTGATGGGTCAGACGACTTATGAGGGATTGCCCAGGAAGCTCGTTGACAGATATATCACCGTCGTTTCGATCGATCCGGAATATCAGCCGGAGGATGCCGATGTGACGCATGATCTGATCGAGTTCCTCGAGGAACATGCGGACGATGAGACGGAATATATCGTCTGCGGCGGCGCTTCGATCTATCGCCAGGCTTATCCGTATGCCGAGAAGGCTTATATCTCTTTTGTCAAAGATGAATATGAGGTCGATGCGTGGTTCGATGAATTCGATATGGAGGATTGGGAGATCGTGAAGGAAGAGGATCATCCGGACTTCATCTATCGAGAGCTGAAGAGGAAGCCTTGTCCCGTCTGTGAAGGTTAAGACCGCTGAGGCGGTCTTTTTTGCGGGCATGGCTTGATGGTATAATGAAGGTGCTTAGGAGAGGAAGATGAATAAGTCAAATAATCTGATCGAGAAGATAGCCGCCTTTTTGAAAGGCCGTAACGGGATGGACAATATCGCGAAGGACGCTTATGTCCTGTCTGTCGTTTTACTGATCCTGAATCTGTTTTTCAGGAGTCCTTTTCTGCATTTTCTGGCTCTGGTCTTCGTCGGATACAGCCTGTTCAGATTCCTGTCCAGGAACATCAACAAGAGGGCTTTGGAGAATCGCAATTACATGGTCTATCGCAATCGGGTGATGAATTCTTTCCGTTTCCTGAAGAGGAAATGGGATGATCGCAAGATGTATCGTTATTACGTATGTCCTGAGTGCGGTCAGAAGGTCAGAGTTCCGGCTGGAAAGGGAAAGATCGAGATCACCTGTCCGAAATGCGGCGCGCATTTCACCAAAAGATCGTGATGGGCTTATCAAAGGAAATCGTTCATAAAAGATCGTATAATGATCATGTCAGACAGGAGGACAAATCATGACAGAAGTCAAGGCAGCAAAAAACGGCAACGTGTATGTTCCGTTTGAAGAGAGGAAGGGAAATGAATCCATCGTCTACTTTACGAGGGATATCTCTCCGGCGGGCATCAGGAAAGCTTACGAAAAAGTGAATGCGAATATCTGCGGCAAGGTGGCGATCAAGCTCCATACCGGCGAGAAGAACGGTCCGAACTTTACGCCGGCGTCCTGGGTCAAAGAGGTCATGGAGACCAGCGAGACTCTGAAGGATGCGACGATCATCGAGACCAATACCTATTATGTGGGTGACCGCGATACGACAGAGAAGCATCGGGAGACTCTGAAGGTCAACGGATGGACGTTCTGTCCGGTCGATATCACGGACGCGGATGGCACTGCGGATCTTCCGGTCGAAGGCGGCAAGTGGTTCGATCACATGACGGTCGGTGAGAGCATGCTGAAATATGATTCCCTGTTCACTCTGACCCATTTCAAGGGTCATACGATGGGTGGTTTCGGCGGTTCCAACAAGAATATCGGCATCGGCTGTGCCGATGGAAAGATCGGCAAGAAGATGATCCATGCCAGAGAGGGCGAAGGCCAGTGGTCCGTGGCTGAGGAAGAACTGATGGAGAAGATCTCCGAGTCCACCAAGGCGACGATCGACCATTTCGGCAAACATGTCACGTATGTCAATGTCATGCGCAACATGTCGGTCTCCTGTGACTGTGAGGGGGTCGCTGCGGCTCCGGTCGTGACGCCGAACGTCGGCATCCTGGCTTCCACGGATATCTGTGCGATCGATACGGCTTGTGTCGACCTCATCCATGCGATGACGGCAGAGCAGAATCACGATCTCTGGGAGAGGATGCAGACCAGACACGGTTTCCGTCAGCTCTCTTACATGAAGGAACTTGGCATGGGCAATGACCGTTATATCCTGATCGATCTGGATAACGATGAGGTCAGGATCACTCCGAAAGAGGCGGTCAAGGATGTCAAGCCGTTCAAGAGAGTCGAATTCTAGCATATTGAACTGAAAACGGGTATTTCATGAAACGGAATGTCCGTTTTTTCTATATCTCTGTGTGAAAGGAGAACAGAATGAAGAAAGTGCTTGTGATCGGCGGGACGGGAACGATCTCCACGCCCGTGACGATGGCTTTGGCAAATGATCCGGATGTCGAGTTATACATCCTGAACAGGGGCAAGAGAAGAGATCCTTTTCCGGAAAGTGTCAGACGGCTGACGGGAGACATCAGGAATGATCCCGAGGGTGTGAAGAAGCTGCTGGAGGGCAGGGAATTTGATTCTGTCATCGATTTCATCATCATGAATATCGATGAGGCAAAGGCCAGATATCAGCTTTTCCGTGAGAAGACCAGACAGTTCATCTTCATCTCGACGGTCTGTGTCCTGGATCATTCGACTTCCTGCAATGTCGATGAGACGATGGCTTACGGCAACCGCTATTATCAGTATGGACGGGACAAAGAGGCCTGTGAGAAGTTCTTTCTTGAAAAATATGAGGAAGAGGGCTTCCCGGTCACGATCGTCAGGCCGACGCAGACTTATTCGGATGGAAGATATCCCCTGTCTGTGAAGGGAAAAAGTTACTGGTCTGTGGCTTCCAGGATGCTGGCAGGCAAGGAGGTCATCGTTCATGGGGATGGCCAGGGTGTCTGGGCTTGCACCCATGCGGATGACTTTGCGAAACTGTTCACACCTCTTGTGTGTCGGAAACAGACGATCGGCGAGATCTATCAGATCATGGATCCCGAGCCTTGTACGTGGGATATGATCTATGAGGCTCTGGCTGACGCCTTGGGTGTGGAATACAAGCCGGTCTATATCAGCGAATATCTGCTGGATGCATCAAAGACCTATGATCTCAGATCGACGATGCACGGGGACAAGCATTTTTCCTGCATCTTTGATATCTCAAAGGTGAGAGAGTTTTGTCCTGATGCCGTTTTTAATATCGATATCAGAAAGGGTGCGCAGATCTTTGTCGGATATATGAATGCCCATCCGGAAGAGAAGAAAGAGGATCCCGATTTTGACAGGTGGTGTGATGAGACGATCAGACGCTACAAGGAATTTGCCGGGAAGTTCACAGAGGGCATATAGCTTCGGATCCCTGCATCTGAACAAATGAGAGAGAACGGCGCTGGACGCCGTTTTTTGATGTGGGTAAAAAATGACGCTGTGGTCAATGCCAAATCAAGTATAATTGAGTTATGACCTTTGATGTTTTTAAGGCTGCTCTGGAAGAAAGAGGGATCCGCATCGATGATGTGATGAAGGATCAGCTCGATGCCTATGCAGCCTATCTGAAAGAATACAACGAGAAGATCAATCTGAGCGCCATCACGGAATACGAGGAAGTGCTGGATAAGCATTTTTATGATTCTCTGCTGGCGGCGAAGGGGGATATGAAGGGAAGTCTGGCCGATGTGGGAACAGGAGCCGGTTTTCCGGGGGTGGTGCTGAAGATCGTCTATCCCGATCTGCAGGTCACGCTGATCGAGCCTTTGCATAAGAGATGCGTCTTTCTGGCTTCGCTGATCGACAAGCTGTCTCTCAAGGGCATAGAGGTCGTCAATGAGCGGGGTGAAGACTGGTCATTGAAGCATCGGGAAGCCTTTGACTATGTGACGGCCAGAGCGGTTTCCAACCTGAATGCGCTGATCGAAGTGTGCGGAGCCATGGTGAAGAAGGACGGACATTTCATCTGCATGAGGGGAAGAGACGGAAGGAATGAGATCAGAGATGCTGAAAAGGCGATCCGGACGATGGGTTTTGAGGTCGAATGGATCGCGGATGAGCGGATCCTGAATGGCGATCAGCGTGTCATCAGTTATTTCAGAAAAGTGAAGCCTACCCCTATAAAATATCCTAGGAAATATAATATAATTAAGAAGAGTCCATTATGAAAAAAGAGATAGTAAGAATCAAACTGAATAAGATCATCCCGAACAAGAATCAGCCGAGGCTGGATTTTTATGATGATTCGATCAAAGGCCTGGCTGAGTCGATCAAGCAGAACGGTCTGCTGCAGCCGGTCACTGTGCGCAAGAACGGGGATAAGTTCGAACTGATCGCCGGCGAAAGGAGATATCGCGCCTGCCTTCTGAATGGAGCCAACGATATCGAGGCCATCATCATGGAGTCGAGCGATGATGAATCCGCCAATCTGGCTCTGATCGAGAACCTGCAGAGAGAGGATCTGAATGCGATCGAGCAGGCGATGGCGATGCAGAGGATCATGCGTTCCGAGAATCTGACCCAGAATGAGCTGGCTGAGAGGCTGGGATATCGTCAGTCGACGGTCGCCAACAAGCTGCGCCTTCTGAAGCTTCCTGAATACATCAAGCAGGCGATCGCGCACGGGACGATCACGGAGCGCCATGCGAGGGCTCTTTTGAATGTGCCGGCAGAGAAGCTGGAAGAGGTCTATCTGACGATCACGAACCGCAAATACAATGTCTCCAAGACAGAGGAATATATCAAGGAACTGACAGAGAAGCATCATTCCAAAGGCGTTTCCAACAACGTGAAGATCGGCATCAACACGATCAGGGAGGCCTTTGATCTGTGCCGCCGTTCAGGCATCGATGCGGATCTGCAGGTCACGGAGTACGATGACAGTGTCAAGCTCGTCATCAAGATGAAGAAGTAGGAGGACGGATATGGCAAAGACGATCGCGATCGCAAATCAGAAGGGCGGTGTCGGCAAGACAACGACCAGTATCAATCTGGCTGCCGGCCTGGCTTACGTGAATAAAAAGGTCCTCTTGGTGGACTTCGATCCGCAGGGCAATGCGACACAGGGTGTCGGTCATAGAGTCGGGCTCAGAGATCTGACGGCCTATGATGCGATCCTGAATGACGTGAACATCAGGGACTGTCTGAAGAAGATGCAGAAGCCTCCGCTCGATCTTTTGCCGGCCAACATCAATCTGGCCGGAGCGGATCTGGAGCTGGCAAAGATCGAAGAGAACAGGGAACAGCTGCTGAAGAACGCCCTGGCTTCGATCAAGGACGAATACGACTACATCATCATCGACTGTCCGCCTTCACTGGGCCTTCTGAATACGAATGCCCTGACGGCTGCCGATTCAGTGCTGATCCCGGTGCAGAGCGAGTACTATGCTCTGGAAGGTATCACGCAGCTTCTGCAGACGATCCGTCTGGTGCAGAAGCTCTTCAATCCGAATCTGAAGATCGAAGGCGTCCTGCTGACGATGTATGATGCCAGGACCAATCTTTCGGCGGAAGTCGGGCAGGAGATCCGCAAACACTTCAAGGAGAAGGCTTACAAGACCTATATCCCGCGCAATATCAAGCTTTCAGAAGCGCCGAGCATGGGTCTTTCGATCTATGACTATGCCATCACTTCCGAAGGCGCCAAGGCTTATGTCGCCTTGACGAGGGAAGTGCTGACAGCCGGTTCGGAGGTCAGGGATGGCGACTAGGAAGAAACTGGGCAAGGGCCTGGATGCGATCTTCGGGGAGGATATCGATTCCTTCCTGGATGATATCGAAAAGAGCGCTCAGAACAATGCGAAGGGCACGGATGAGTTGTCGATCTCATCGATCCGTCCGAATCCCTATCAGCCGCGCAAGGAATTCGATGAGAACGGTCTGAAAGAGCTCGCTGAGTCGATCAAAGAGAACGGCGTCTTCCAGCCGATCCTGGTCAGGAAGTCGCTGAGCGGTTATGAACTGGTCGCCGGCGAGAGGAGACTCAGAGCTTCCAAAATGGCGGGCAAGACGAGCATCCCTGCCATCATCGTCGACTTTGATGACAAGCAGATGATGGAGATCTCGCTGTTGGAGAACATTCAGCGTAAGGATCTCACGCCGATCGAGGAGGCCAGCGCCTATCAGCAGCTGATCAAGAAACTGGGTTATACGCAGGATCAGCTGGCAAAGCGTCTGGGCAAATCCCGCACCAATGTGGCGAACATGCTGAGGCTGCTGACTTTGCCGGACGAGATCAAGGAGAAGGTCAACCAGGGCATCCTCTCTTACGGTCAGGCCAGGACGCTGCTGGGAGCGCAGAACGAGGAGAAGATGATCGCTCTGGCGGAAAGGACGATCAGAGACGGTCTTTCGGTCAGGGAACTGGAGAAGCTCATCTCAGGAAACGAGAATAAGAAGGGACCTAAGGTGCCCGCAGAGAAGAAGAAGGATCCTTTCACTCAGGATGTCGAGGACCGTCTGCGTAAAAAATTCGGAACAAGAGTTGAGATCGGAAACAAAAACATCAGTATCAGGTATACTGATATTGAGGATCTCAACAGGATATTAGAAATAATGGGTGTCATTGAGGACTAGAAAAGGAGTTAAATATGGCAGAAAATGAAGAAAAGATCGTGCTGACTTTAGGGGAAGAGGCAGTTGCGGAGGAAACAGTAAGCGAAGAACAGATCGAAGAAGAAAAGGAACATGCGACTGTTCCGGTCTCTGATGTGGTCGGTTATGCAAAGCTGGATGATTCCAGCCTGACTGAAGAAGAGAAGAAGATGGTCGAAGAGTTCTCCAAGCAGATCGATATCATGGAGACCAATACCGTCTTACAGTATGGCGCGACAGCGCAGTCGAAGGTCGCCGATTTCTCGGATACGGCTTTAAAGAACGTCAGGACAAAGGATATCGATACAGTCGGCGATACCTTGCTGGATCTGGTTTCGGAACTGAGGAATTTTGATGTCGATGAGAAGAACGACGGTTTCTTCGCAAAACTGTTCAAGAAGACTTCCAATTCGATCAATGATGTCAAAGCGAAATATGACAGCGCCAATGCCAACGTCGACAAGATCGTCAAGATCCTGGAGAACCATCAGATCACACTGATGAAGGACATCTCCCTGCTGGATCAGCTCTATGAGAAGAACCTGGTCAACTTCAAGGAACTGACGATGTACATCCTGGCCGGTTACAAGCGTCTGGAAGAGATCAAGAAGACTGATCTGCCGGCTGCTTTGAAGAAGGCGGAGGAATCCGGACTTCCTGAGGATGCACAGGCTGCCAACGACCTGTCTGAAGCGATCACCCGTTTTGAGAAGAAACTGCATGACCTGGAACTGACGAGGATGGTCTCCATCCAGATGGCTCCGCAGATCCGCCTGGTCCAGAACAACGATACGCTGATGACAGAGAAGATCCAGTCGACTCTGGTCAACACGATCCCGCTCTGGAAGTCACAGATGCTGATCGCATTGGGCATCGCTCATTCGAAAGAGGCTGTCAAGGCTCAGAACGAAGTATCTGAGATGACCAACAAGATGCTGAAGGAAAATGCCGAGGCACTCAAGATGGCTACGATCGAAACGGCCAAGGAATCTGAAAGAGGCATCGTCGATATCGAGACGCTCACGGAGACCAACAAGAAGCTCATCGAAACGCTGGAAGAAGTCAAGCGCATCCAGACCGAAGGCAGAGAGAAGAGACTGGCCGCTCAGACCGAACTGCGCCGCATCGAAACGCAGCTTCAGCATGAGCTGACAGATGTCATCAACAAATAAGAAAAGATCTTAAGAAAAAGGCACGGAGAGATCCGTGTCTTTTGTTTGTTCAGAACATGCCGATCGTGGCGATGCTGTGGGAATCGGAAGTATCGATCGTCTTTCCGCCGTGGGCATAGAGATAATCGAGCATCTCTTTGGAGGGATAGGGGGCTGAGCGCAGCCCTTTATTGACGGCGCCGTGATTGATCTCGAAGTACTTTGCCTGCGGGATCAGTTTCAGCATCGCTTTTCTCCAGGCATGGCGGTAGCGGTCGTTGGACTCGTCAAAGAAGGCGTTCCCTTCGTTGTATTTGCTGACGAGATCGAAATGGCCGACGATATCGCAATGCGTCTTTTCATAGAGGTCGCAAAGGGTCTCATAGTAGAGTTCACAGAAGGCGTAGGGGTCTGCATCAAAGCAGGCTTCGATGTTGTTTCTGAATGAATCTGCACTCAGATCGACGGAAAGATGCCTGTCGCCGACTTTGACATAATGCAGGGAGCCAATGATGTAATCGAGGCCTTGGGGGATCGATTCCGAGAAATAGTCGAATTCGATGCCTTTCAGGATCCTGATCCGATTCATGTACTTCTCTTTGAGGCAGTCGAGAGTCTTCACATATTCCTCATATCTTTGATCCGAGAGGCAATAGCCCGGGTCGAAGGACACGAAGGAATGGTCGGATATGCCGATGGTGTCAAGACCTTTTCTAGTGGCAGCCAGGACCATCGCTTCAGCGGTATCTTTTCCGTCGGAAAATGTCGTATGGGTGTGCAGATCGCATTTCATCAAGTCATCTTCTCCTGTTTGATCTTTTTATCGATGACGTGTCTGGATGCCAGTTCCCTGTTGATGTCTTCAATGGTGATACCGGCCTGCGTCATCAAGACCATTATATGATATGTCAGGTCGGCGATCTCATAGATCGTCTCTTTTTTGTCTTCGGCTTTGGCGAAGCGCTTGTAGACGTTCTCGCCCAGTCTGCCTTTCGGCAAGGCGATATTGAGATAGTCGTCCGAGTCTTTTTTTTCTGCGTTTGTCTTCTTGGTTCTGAGCAGAAAAAAACCGCGGTATGAGCGCGGTCTGGTGATTTTCAAGGCTTATCTCAGGCCCAGATGTCTGTTGGTTCCTGATGGCGTTTCTTTCCGATCAGGTAGACGGCCAGACAGGCAAGGGCCAGAAGGATCGTTGAGAAGATGGTCCCTTCGATGCCGAATGCGATATTGTAGACGAAGGAATTATTGGCGTTGGCCGTGTCCAGTTCAAAGATCGAGTACGGGACGACCAGTCCGGAGTTGGGCAGGCCTAAAAGGATGCTTTGAGTGAAATTCCAGCCTGTGTGGATGCCGTACGCGCACCAGATCGAATCGAAATAGTACACGAAAAGCGAGAACAGCAGGCCTGAGAAGAAGATGTTGGTCAGCGCCAATACGGTGACACCGGGATTGAGGGCGTGCATGAGGGAGAAGATCAGCGCGTTGCCGATGATGGCGACCCACTTGTTGCGGTATCCCTTGCGGATGATCTGGTATAAGTAGGCTCTGTCGACGAGTTCTTCCGATGAAGATTGCACGAAGACGGCGAAAAGAAGTCCCAGGAAGCAGAGCGGATCGAAAGCCTTGAAGGAGAGGTGGATATCTCTGTTGATCATGGCGATCAGCGCACAGAAGAAATTGAGTCCGAAGCCGATCGCAAGGCCCAGCAGAAGGAATCTCACGTTGTTGCCTTTCGGCTTCGTTCCGACAGCTTTGAGGATGGGACGGCGATGCTTCGCGATCAGGAAATAGATCACGCAGAAGACCCAGACGCCGATCGGCGACAGATACATCCTGAAGGTCTGATAGAACGGCGTTTCACTGGCGAAGATCCCGTCGATCATTTTACAGATGATGAGGCCAACGATCTGTCCGAGAAGGGTGATGAAAAAGGAAGTGATGGCTGCCAGGATGATCTCGTCATACCAGCGGAAGCGTTCAGTATGTATCTTCTTGAATAGTTCTTTCATGATTGGTTTCCCCTTTTTGATTCATTTACTATGATAGATCATCTCGATAGGACGATTCAATCGATGCACTTCTTTTTATGAAGAGCCGAGTCAATGATAAAATAGGGAAAAGAACAGCATATGATCAATCAACAAAACCGGATGAGGAGATCATGATATGAATAATAGGAACTGTTTGTTGTGTTATGAGGCAAGATGCAGCAAGGCTTGCGGTGTGATGGAGCCTGACAGGATATTGCGAAGCCTTTATTTCAGGAATGATGCTGTCGTGAGGAATGAGATCCCCGATACCATTCCCTGCAAAGACTGTGATGGCAGGTGTGAGGAGATCTGTCCTGTCCACTTCAATATCAGGGAGGTGCTGAGTTCCCTCAAAGCTTCCGGTCACGGCAGGAAGAAGATCGATACCAGTGTCCTGAAGACCGATTTCTGCGGCATCCCTTTGGAGAATCCTTTCCTTCTTTCTTCTTCAATTGTTTCTTCCACCTACGACATGTGTGCCAGGGCTTTTGATGCCGGCTGGGCGGGTGCGGCTTTCAAGACGATCTGTCTGATGGATATCATCGAAGCGTCACCGCGTTTTTCAGCGATCAAGGGAGATAATAACGAGATCATCGGTTTCAAGAATATCGAACAGCTTTCCGAGTACTCTCTCGAAGAGAACATCAAGGTCTTCAGGAAGCTGAAAAAAGACTATCCGCATAAGTTCCTGCTGGTCTCCATCATGGGCAGGGATGAGAAAGAGTGGGCTTATCTTGCCGATCTGATCGATAAGGAATGTGCGGATGTCCTGGAGCTGAATTTCTCCTGCCCGAATATGACAGAAAATGAGACCGGCAGCGATGTCGGCCAGATCCCGGAACTGGTGGAGAAGTACTGCCGTGTCGTGAAGAAACACACGAAGCTTCCTTTCATTGCCAAGCTGACGCCGAATGTGGCACACATCGAGGATGCGGCTGATGCAGCGATCCGGGGCGGTGCCGATGGAGTGGCAGCGATCAATACGATCAAGTCTCTGATCGAAGTCTCTGCGGATCCCCGGGAGGGATCTTTCCGGGCTTCGATCGGCGGTCTTTCCGGCGATGCGGTCAAGCCGGTCGCTTTGCGTTTCATTTCCGAACTGGGCAAGGATGAGAACCTGAAGGGCAAGCACATCTCAGCGATGGGCGGCATCGAGACCTGGATGGATGCCATGGAGTTCATCGCTTTGGGTGCCAATACGGTACAGGTGACGACAGCTGTCATGCAGTACGGGCAGAGGATCATCGATGACATGATCTCCGGTGCCGCTTTGCATCTGAATATGATCGGTCTGGATTCCATTGATGATTTCAGGGGAACGAGCCTCAATGAGATCGTTCCGGTGGAACAACTGGACAGGTCTTTCATCATCTATCCGAAGTTCAACAGGGAAAAGTGCGTTGGCTGCGGACGCTGCTACATCTCCTGCAATGACGGCGGACATCAGGCGATCAGGATCATCGACGGTCATCCTTTGCTGGATACGAAGAGATGCGTGGGCTGCCATCTCTGTGTCCTCGTCTGTCCGAATGATGCCATCGTTTCTTCCGAAGTGAAGGTCCCGAAGGAGGACAGGACATGAGGCTTCTGATCCACGATCTGAAGGCTGATGAATATAAAAGAATAGAGAGTGAGTATCGCAATGACTGTGTCGTTTCCGATCAGGGCACGATCAGGCCGTGCATCGGCTGTTTCGGCTGCTGGAAGAAGGATCCGGGACGCTGTGTCGTCAAAGACGGTTATGAGAACATGGGCCAACTGATCCACGAGGCGGATGAGGTCGTCGTGATCAGCAGATACAGCTACGGCGGTTTTTCTTCTTTCATCAAGAACGTCTTTGACAGGTGCCTGGGCTATGTGCTTCCGCATTTTGAACTGGTGAATGGCGAAAGCCATCACATGAAGCGTTATGATGAGGACAAGCCTTTCACTTTCATCTTCTATGGTCACGACCTGAAGGAAGAGGATAAGGAAAAGGCTGAGCGCTATGTCAGGGCGGTCTGCACCAACATCAGGGGTTCTGTCAAAGAGATCATCTTTGAAGAAAAGGAAGAGAGGGAAAGAAGGCTTTGCGAAGGCTTCGATCCTGAAGGAAGGGCGGTCCTTCTCAATGTGTCCATGCGTACGCAGGGAAATTCCGCAAGGCTGGCGGAAAAGCTGAAAGGGAAGCTGAAGAGGAAGACTGAGGTCCTTTCGCTGGCGAAGTATCTGAATGACATGTCTTCTCTTCTTGAGGAGCTTTCAGACGCGTCGGTCATCATCTTTTCGCTGCCTCTCTATGTCGATGGGCTTCCTTCCCAGATGATACGGCTATTGGAAAGGTTTGAAGAAGAGTACCATGGCCTATCCAAGAAGATCTATGTCCTGGCGAATATGGGTCTCTACGAGAGCGGACAGCTGGTCAATCTTTTTGATGCGGTAAAGACCTGGTGCGGAAAGATGGGTTTTGATTACTGCGGCGGCATCGGCGTCAGTGCCGGTGAGCTGATCGGCGTCCTGATGCAGCACCTTCCTTTCAGAGGCTGGCCGATGAATCGCATCAGCAAGGGGATGGATGCGCTTGCCCAGGCGATCGATGGCACTGAAAAGATCGGGGATATCTACAGCGGTCCTGTCCTTTTTCCGCGATCCCTGTATATCGCGATCGCCAACAGAGGCTGGGCGAAAGGCGCCAGGGAGAACGGTCTTGATCCGAAAGAACTCTTCCGGCGTCTGTGAGATAAGAGAGATTTGGCCATATCCTTCAGCCGGATGACTGAAGGATATTTTTTCTGAGCTGAGGGATCCAAAGAAATAAAGCAGAGAGAAGAAGACTGTTATAAAATGGAATAAAGATGTCTGTGAGAATACTTATGAAAAAGTATAAACATATTTTTCTGTTCATTGCATTGGTCTTTCTGTGCTTTTCTTTTTCGGCCTGTCAGAAGAAGGAAGAGACTGCCGTTCCTTCGATCGAAGGATATCCGACGATCCATGAGACGGAATTCGGAGGCGTCTATATCAAGATCCCGATCGATGAATTCAACAAACTCGGTTTTGAATTCGGCGACAGTGTCGATGTGGAGTTTTCCAGCGGCTACAAGCTGGAGGATATCCCTTATTACAACGGCTACTATGTCGATCCCGGTCAGATCCTGCTCATCGGCTATCCGGGTTACGACTACATCAAGGCGGCGATCAATTACGGTGAGGACCTCTGGGATGAGGCCAAACTCCAGATCGGCATGGGAAACAGTCCGACTCTGTTCCAACAGGTCAAACTGGACGAACATTCCACGGCTTCGATCAGGCTTCGCGAGAAGGGAAAGTATCGGGATATCCAGGAGGCCAGGGATATCAGCTATACGGATCTGAGAAAGGATTATCCCAGTGATGTCGCTTTTGCGAATTTCCGGAACATCGTGATGGGACAGATCGGCAAGGGAAAGGTCTACCGTTCAGCTTCTCCTTGCGATAACCAGCACAAGAGAGCTCCATATGTCGATACGCTGATCAAAGAGGCTGCAGTGAATTACATCCTGGATCTGGCCGATAATGATGTGAAGATCGAGAAGTATCTGCAGGCGGATGATTTTGCATCAGAGTATTTCAGGACTCTATATGAAGAGGGCAGGGTCTATCCTCTGGCTCTGTCGATGAATTATATGGGAGAGGATTTCGCGGTCAAGGTGGCGGATGGTTTCATTGCGATGTCCAAAGCGGAAGGACCATACCTGATCCATTGCACGGAGGGAAAGGACAGGACCGGTTTTGTCTGCATGATGCTGGAGGCACTTGCCGAAGCGGACTATCAGCAGATCGCCGATGACTACATGCTGACATATGACAACTACTATAAGATCAACGAGGTCAAGGATCCGGCCAGATACAAGGTCATCCTGGAGAAGAACCTGGATGCGATGATCAGATATGTGGTCGGCGATGAGAGCGTTGATTTCAGAAACTGTGATCTTTCGGTCTATGCGAGGGCATATCTGCTGAAAGCAGGGATGGAAGAGGAACAGATCGATACACTATTGGAGAAGATCAGATAAGAGATGGATGCTGAGACATTGAAAGAGAAGCTCGACCATTCGCTGCTCATCTGTCCACAGGAATACAAGAACAGGATCCTGGAGGCTCTGTATGAAGAGAAGATGGTCTGCGATGTGAAGTTCATGACTTTGGAAGAATACCGCAAAAAGTATTATTTTGATCATGACATCCGCGCCGTCAGGTATCTGATGGAGAGCCACGGTCTCAGCATCGCCAATGCCAGGGAGATCCTGGAGAATCTGATCTATGTGGAAGCTGACAGGACTTACGGAAACGACAAGCTGGATCAGCTGGTCGCTTACCGGAAGCAGCTGGATGAGTTGGGTCTGCTGATCTATGATCCTCTCTTTCTTCCGTCCATCAAGGGCAGAATGGTCCTGGTGATGGGCTATGGGAAGCTCGGTCAGGAAGATGAGAAGATCATCGATGGGCAGATAGAGGGTTATGAGCTGATCGAAAAGAAGTACAGGATCAGCTGTTTTGAGGATATCGAAGAGGAAGTCGCGCATCTCTACGAGGAGGTCTATGATCTTCTGGAAAAGGGGACCGATATCAATGATATCCATGTGCTCAACGGGAACGGCGACTATGAGTCCTATTTCCGCCGTTTCAATGCGTACTACGGCTTTTCGATCGCCTATCCATGTCAGGATGCGCTGATCGGCTGCCGTCTTTCTCTGGATCTTCTGGAAAAGATCGATGAGAGTGACAGGAAAGAGATCTATGACTGGCTCAGCAGCTTGGAGGATCCTCTTGCCGAGAAGCTCATCGGCATCATCAACAGATATCCGGAATATGAGCTGAAGGATGTGAAGGATCTCGTCATCGACGATCTTGAAAACACGAAGATCGACAGCACCGTTTATCGCGATGCGGTGAACTGCAGTGAACTCTTTCACTGTTTCTCGGACAAGGACCATGTCTTCCTGCTCGGTTTCAACGATTCTTTCCCGGCACTCAGAAGAGATATCGCTTATATCACGGATGATCTGGCTCCTGTCGTGGGAAAAGACAGGACCGAGGATGCCAACGCGCTGACAAGAGAGAATGTCAGAGCCTATCTTTCTTCGATCGGGGATCTGAGGATCTCTTATTGCAGGAAGAGTCCTTTCAAAAACTATGAGATCTCCAATCTTTTTGATGCGGGTGAGTATGAGCTGATAGAGACAGAAAAAAGATATGATCACAACGACAGTCTCAACAGGGCCCGTCTGGCTTACATGCTGGATGATCTGAACCGCTATGGCGATCACGATGAGGATCTGGATCTTCTGTATAACATGTATCCGGATGAGGATCATTACAGCTATGACAATCGTTTCAGCGGTCTGAACGAAAGACAGCTGGCAGGCATCGGAAAGATCAGGCTCTCCTATTCCAGCATGGACAAGTTCTACAAGTGCGCTTTTGCCTACTATATCGAGAACATCCTGGGTCTGAATTCATACGAGGATACCTTCTATACGATGACAGGTACCTTGTGCCATGAAGTGCTCAAGGATCTGTTCAATGAGGATACTTTTGATTTTGACAGGTCCTGGGAAAAGAACCTGAAAGTCCTGAATGAGAGAGGTACTTCTTTTGCGGATGCGAAGGAGGCGTTTTTCGCTGAAAGGATCAAGGAAGAGCTCAGAGAGGATGTGCGGATCATTTTGGAACAAAAGGCCAAGACGGCTCTGGATCGGCAGCTCTGCGAGAAGGATTTCAATATCCGGGTCAGCGACAGGCTGATCTTCAAGGGTTTCATAGACAAGGTCATGTACAAGGAACTGGATGATCAGATCATCGTCGATGTGGTCGACTACAAGACCGGGTCTTCTGCCGCGATCAAAGAGAAGCTGATGGATTTCGGCTTGTCTCTGCAGCTGCCTTCCTATATGTATCTTCTGCGTAAGGATGATCCATTCGGCAAGAGGATCTCCTATGGAGGTTTCTATCTTCAGCATCTGATCAGCAATGACCGGAGATTCGACGAGGAGAGAGACCTGGAGGAGATCAAGAAGGATTCCATGAAACTGGAAGGTTTCAGCAGCAGCGATATGGAGCGGATGCAGTACTGCGACCGGACCCTCTATCTGGGGAGCAGCGAGATCATCAAGGGCCTGAAGGTCAAAAAAGACGGTTCTTTCCATTCTTCCAGCAAGACCAAAAGCGATGCGCAGATGGACGAGATGATCGCCAATGTTGAAAGGAAGATCGATGAGGCGGGCAAGAGGATCTTTGCCGGCGATTTCCGTATCGATCCGAAGCAGATCGACGGGGTCAATGAGTCGTGCGGCTACTGTCCTTACGCGTCTTTATGTTACAAGCGCTACAGCGATCTGTGCTATCTTTCCAGCAGACAGGAGGAAGAAGACGATGCCTGAGAAGTGGACACGGGAACAGGAAAAGGCAATCAGTGCCTATGGTCAGAACATCCTCGTCTCTGCCGGTGCCGGATCGGGAAAGACGGCGGTCCTTTCAGAGAGAGTCTATCAGCTGGTGGGGAAAAGGAAGATCGATGTCGATCATCTTCTGGTCCTGACTTTCACCAATAAAGCGGCTGCCGAGATGAAGCAGAGGATACGCAAGAAGATCTCCGGGGACGAAGAGAAGCTTTTCGGCAGCGAAGAAGAAAAGAAGAGACAGATCAACAAGATCGATTCCTCTTTCATCATGACGTTCGATGCCTATGCCTTGTCGCTGGTCAGAAAGTACCACTATCTGCTCAATGTCGACCGGGATATCGACGTCATCGATGCCAACATCCTTTCCAAGAGATGCGAAGAGCTGCTCGATGAGATCATGAATGAGTCCTATCAGAAGGGCGATCCCGTCTTCATGGATATGATCGCCGTTTACTGTATCAAGGATGACCGGAACATCCGTTCGCTGATCATGAAGATCATGTCCCGACTGGAGATGGTCTATGAGCGGGACGCCTATATCAGGGATTACGAGCGAAACTTCTATTCGCAAGAAGCTTTGAATGGCTATATCCGGGATCTTGAGGAGGTATTGAAGGACAAGATCGCAGAACTTGGAAGAAAGGTCGAGGCCTTCTCCTTTGGCGTTGAAAATGTGGAAGAATACTTCATCGGCATCGATGCGCTCCTGCATGCGGATGACTATGGAAGCATCCGCAAGGCACTGACTGGTCTTGAGGTCTCTAAGAAGAGACTTCCTTCGGGAAGCGGGGTGTCGCAGATCAAGACTTCGATCGCCAAGGATATCAAGGCGCTCAGGCAGCTGAGCGATCAGGATCCGGAAACATTGAAGGAAGAGATCCTGAGCAACAGGAGATATGATGGCTGTCTTCTTTCTCTGGCTGATGAACTGAGCTCTCGTCTTTCCGCTTTCAAGAAGCAGAGGGGATCCTATTCTTTCTCCGATATCTTCAGGATGGCGATCGACCTGGTGGCCCATCACGAGTGGCTGGCAAAGGAAGTGGGCGGGAGTTTCGATGAGATCCTGATCGACGAGTATCAGGATACCAATGACCTGCAGGATGATTTCATCACCTATGTCGCCCACGATGATGTCTATATGGTCGGTGATATCAAGCAGTCGATCTATCGTTTCCGGAATGCCAATCCGATGCTGTTTCTGAAGAAGTATATCGATTACAGCGCAGGTAAAAACGGGGAGCTGATCACACTTCCTCACAATTTCCGTTCCCGGAACGAGGTCCTTGAAGATGTCAATGCGGTCTTTGACCGTCTCATGGATATCGAAGTCGGCGGCGCAAGATACCGTGAAGATCATCATCTGGTCGCGGGACGCGTTGATGAAGATCTTTGCCAGTCTCAGCATCTGCAGATCCTGAACTATCCGTATGACAAGCAGGCCTATCCGTTTACGGAGCTGAATAAACATGAAGTCGAAGCCTTCCTGATGGCGCAGGATATTCAGAAGAGATGCGGCGTCTTCAAGGTCAGAGACGGGGATACTGTGCGGCCGTGCGAGTACAGGGATTTCTGCATCATCGTGGATCGGACGACGAATTTCGATCTGTACAAGCAGATCCTGACTCATTTCTCTATCCCTGCCGTCATTGAAAAGGATGAAAGGATCTCGGATTGCGATCTGATCTATGCGATCAAAGCGGTCTTCACTCTGCTGGAGAAGATCGCGGATAAGGAATACGACTATGATTTCAGGTTCTCTTTACTTTCGCTGGCCAGAAGTTTCCTGGTCGCCATGAAGGATGAGGAGATCTATGAGATCTTCAGGAATGAGAGTTTTGAAAAGACGGAACTGTTCACGATCCTTCAGGAAATGAGCCTCAAGGCGGATACGATGTCG
>JAEEGI010006230.1_pt1 | contig 26991 bp, 29 predicted proteins | sample 8958751 | NCBI WGS metagenome assembly JAEEGI01 (sample SAMN16246545, study PRJNA631951) | gut metagenome | biome: gut microbiome; feature: rumen; material: KS-attached | host: Bos | place: Iran: Karaj | collected 2018-10 | reverse complement strand
TGGTGATGCTCTGCACGTCCACACGGAAAACGCCGCTCATGTAGGCCTTCGCCTTTTTCCTGGCCAGGAGATAGGGAAGTCCGCTCTGGCGGCTCATCTCGTAGATCAGGGGGATGGCCTTCGCCTCCGGCGCGATCAGGTAGTCGCATGCGGGAAGCTTTTTCAGCAGCTCGGCAGCGCAGTGGATGGTCAGCTCCACGTCGCCGAACATGACGAAGGCGCCGATGGAGAGCTCGTCGTTCAGGGGGCAGATGGGGAGGTCCCGCTTCATCCCGGCGATATCGATGGTATAAACAGACATGTCAGGTCCTTCTTTCTTATAGGCTGATTAAAAGTATAGCAAACCGGGGTGTATTCTTCAACCGATTTGCGAGAATTCCGGTGAGATTCCAATGCTTGGGAGGTATGGAAGGCAAAACCGCCGCGGAGAAGACCTCCGCGGCGGTGGATTCCCTTTTCAGTTCATTCGGTGATGCGGCGGGCGCCGTAGTAATTGGTGGTCCAATAACTGCCGTCCAGCTCGCTGACGACCACTTCGTGGGAGCCGGTGGAGGCGTGGATGAATTCCCCGTCCCCGATGTAGATGCCCACATGGCCGATGCTCCAGGTGCCGGGGCTGACGAAGAACACCAGATCACCGGGCTCCAAGTCCTCCTTCTCCACGTACACGCCCTGGGTGTACTGCCCGGAGGCGGTGCGGTTGAGCTTTACGCCGCTGTTCAGGAAGCAGTAATACACCAATCCGGAACAGTCGAAGCCGCTGGGAGAGGTGCCTCCGTAGGAGTAGGGCGCGCCCAGGTTATCTTCCGCAAAGCTGATAACGGATTCGGCCAGGTCGCCCATCTCCGGCATGGTTGCGTATTCCTGCTTCTCCGCAAGGCGGACGTACTGGGCGTAGAGATACCCGGTCTTCCCGGAAGCCTCCACCCGATACCAGTCCCCCTCCTTGCCCAACACCGTGACGCGGTGGCCGGTGCTGAAGAAGTCGTAGACGTCAGCCTCCAGGTTGGGAGCGGCGCGGAAGCGGACCGCGTTGCCGGTGAGGATGCCGGTGCAGGGGTATTCGCCCTCGTCCTCCTTCCCGGGCTTTTCTTCTTCCTGCTCCGGTTCGGGTTCCGGAGTGGGCTCCGGCTCAGGTTCCGGTTCGGGCTCCGGGGTGGGTTCGGGTTCCGGCTCGTCCTCGTTTTCCGGCTCATTCACGGTGATCTGTTCCAGATAACGGGAGCTCATATAGCCCTCTTCACCGTCCCAAAGGATGCGGCACCATTCGCCCAGGTCCTCCAGGATCTCCACTACCGTGCCCTTGTCCGCCAGGCCGAGGACCTCAGCGTCAAGACTGGGGCCTGCCCGGAAACGCAGGGCTTCGCCGGTGACTCTGGCGGTCCCCGGTGAAAGGGCCAGCGCCGGAACGGCCAGTAGCAGCGCCATCACGAGGGTGGCGACAATGATTCTGATTCTCTTTCTCATGGTTTGTTTCCTCCGTATCGCCCACGGTCAATTGGAGGCCAGGGCACGCTCCAGCCAGACGGCGCCCAAGTCCAGGGCGATGTAGAAGCCTTCCTTCTCCGCCTTCTTCACCACCCGGTCGCGGGAACGGATATCCGGATCGGTGAGCTGGAGCTGAACGGAGACCCGCTTTGCCAGGTTCAGGTCCTGCAGGGGTTCCGTCTCCATGATCTGCAGCATGACCACATATTTGTCAGACATGTCCCCATAGTAGATCAGGTTGTCCTTCCTGCGCAGGGGCCGTCCCTTATAAGTCAGCGTCTTCTTTTCTGCCATTGTTCCTCCTTATATCCCGCAGCCCCAGGGCGGGGATGCGGGCGCTCAAACGGGGATCCCGCTGTTATCTAAGCACTTTATTCTAATCCATTTTCCCGAAGATGTCAAGCAGCGACGATCTGCTGCCCGGAAACGGAAGCTGCGGCCCCCTTTTCGGGAGCCGCAGACTGGGCTTTTTCCTTACTGGTTCAGATAACTGCGCACCAGCTCCTGCAGAAGCTCGTCCCGGTCCAGATGGCTGATGAGCGTCCGCGCGTTTTTATAATTCGTGATATAGGTGGGGTCTTCGGTGAGAATATAGCCCACGATCTGATTGATGGGGTTATAGCCCTTGACCAGCAGCGCGTCATAGACGGCTGTGATGATCTCCCGCGTCTCGGTACGCTTATCGACGATCCCGAATTTGCGCGTGAATTGATCCATGGCACGGCCTCCTTTGCAGGGTCTGTTTTTTGAGAAATAGTATACCCCAGAATTTGCGCCGTGTAAAGGAGGATTTCAGCGGATTTTTGCCTGGAGCTTTTCCTCCAGAGAGCGCAGGATGCTGCTCATGGCCGGTTCGATTTCCGCGTCGGTGAGGCTGGAATCCTCCTTGCGGAAGCTGAGGGAGAAGGCCACGCTCTTTTTCCCGGCGGGGATGGGGGCGCCCCGGTAAACGTCGAAGAAGCTGACCTCCTGCAGGAGCTTGCCGCCCGCCTCGGCGATCACCTGGCGCAGCTGGTGCACCGTGATGCCCTCTTCGCAGACCAGAGCCAGGTCCCGAAGCACGGCGGGGAAGCGGGGCAGGGGCTGATAAAGGGGTTCGGGCGCCCGGCGGTCCCACAGAAGCTCGAAGTTCAGCTCCGCGGCAGCTGCGGCGGAGCTGATGCCGCAGGCTTTCCGCACATTGGGATGCAGTTCGCCGAAGGTGCCCAGCACAGCGCCGTCCTCGGCGAGAATGTCGGCGCAGCGGCCGGGATGGAAGGCAAAGTGCCCCTTGTTAGCTTCATAGCGCACCCCCGGCACCCGCAGCTGCCGGAGGATCGCCTCCACGCAGCCCTTCAGGGCGAAGAAGTCCGCCCCCTCGCCGTAAACGCCCAGGCTCAGGTGCTTTTCCTCCCTGGCCAGGAGGTTTCCCTCTTCCCGCAGGTAGACCTTGCTCAGGTCGAAGAGCTTCACGTCCTTGTTCCGGTGGGCAGCGTTGAGGCTCATGCATTTGAGAATGCTGGGCAGGAGGGTGGTGCGCATGATGCTGCTGTCCTCCCCCAGGGGGTTCAGGATGGCGAAGGAATCACGCAGGGGGTGATCCTTGGGCATCCCGGCCAGGTCGTAGTCGCTCTGGCCCATGAAGGAATAAGTGAGGGTCTCACTGAAGCCCAGGTCCCGGCAGAGGTGCCGGAGGTCCCGCTCCACCTGCTGCTTCGCCGTCAGGCCGCCCTGGGCGGTGGTGCCCTTGAAGGCCGTGGCGGGGATCACGTCGTAGCCGTAGAACCGGGCTACTTCCTCGGCAATGTCGCTGTAGTGGCTCACGTCGCCCCGCCAGGAGGGCACGGTCATCATGTCGCCCTCAAAGGTGAAGCCCAGGTCCGTGAGCACCTTCTTCATGAATTCCGGCTCCGTGTGCACCCCCAGCAGCCGGTCGATCTTCTCCGGCTCCAGCTTCAGCTTGGTTGGGGCGCTGTCCCTGGCGATCACGTCGATGACCCCGTCCACCACGTCGCCGGCGCCCAGCAGCTCCACCAGCTCGCAGGCCCGCTCCACGGCGGGCAGGGTGCCCAGGGGATCCAGCCCCTTCTCGAAGCGGGAGGAGGCGTCGGTGCGCATGCCCAGGGTGATGGCGGTCCTCCGGATGCTGGGGCCGCTGAAGTTGGCGGACTCGAAGACCACGGAGGCGGTGTCCTCGGTGATCTCGCTGTTTTGCCCGCCCATGATGCCCGCCAGGCCGATGGGCTTCGTATCGTCGGCGATCACCAGCATTCCGGTATTCAGCGCGCGGGGGCTGCCGTCCAGCGTGGCCATCTCCTCGCCCTCGGCGGCGGTGCGCACCACGATGCGGCTGCCGCTGATGCAGCGATAGTCGAAGGAGTGCATGGGCTGGCCGTATTCCAGCATGACGTAGTTGGTGATATCCACGATGTTGTTGATGGGCCGGATGCCGCTGGCGCGGAGGCGCCGCCGCAGCCATTCGGGGCTGGGGGCGATCTTCACGTTCTTGATGAAGCGGGCGGTATAGCGGGAGCAGAGCTCCGGATTGGCGATTTCCACGTCCAGATAATTGAGGATGCTGTCGCCGCTGCCCTTGACGGCGGGCTCGTGGAGCTTCAGGGGCGTGCCGAAGGTGACGGCGGCCTCTCTGGCCAGGCCCCGGACGCTGAGACAGTCGGGACGGTTGTTGGTGATCTCGAAGTCCACCACGCTGTCCCGGAGGCCCACCACGTCCCGGATGTCGTCGCCGGGCTTGCAGTCTTCCTGCAGGATGAAAATGCCGTCTGCGATGGCGTAAGGATAGTCGTTCACCGTCAGGCCCAGCTCGCCCAGGGAGCAGAGCATCCCTTCGCTGAGGACGCCCCGGAGTTTGCCCTTCTCGATCTTTACGCCGCCGGGCAGGGTGGATTTGTGCAGCGCGGCGGGCACCAGGTCCCCCTCGCGCACGTTCTGGGCGCCGGTGACGATCTGTACCGGGCTTTCCCGGCCCACGTCCACCTGGCAGACCCAAAGGTGGTCGCTGTCGGGGTGGCGCTCGATGCTGACGACCTTGCCCACCACCACATTGGCAATCTCGCTGCCCAGCACCTCCACGCCCTCCACCTTGGAGCCGGACATGGTCATGCGGTCACAGAATTCTTTATCGGAAACATTAACCTCGGTGAATTCGCTGAGCCAATTCCTGGAAAGTTTCATTGTCCCTTATCCCTCCTTCTTCCTTCAGGAGAACTGCCGCAGGAAGCGGACGTCGTTTTCGAACATCAGGCGCAGGTCGCTGATGCTGAAGCGGCGCATGGCCAGCCGTTCCAGGCCCACGCCGAAGGCGAAGCCGCTGTATTCCTCCGGGTCGATGCCGCAGCCGGCCAGCACACGGGGGTGCACCATGCCCGCGCCCAGCACCTCGATCCAGCCCTCGCCCTTGCAGACCCGGCAGCCCTCGCCGTGGCATTCAAAGCACTGCACGTCCACCTCGCAGCTGGGCTCGGTGAAGGGGAAGTGGTGGGGGCGGAAGCGGGTGACGGTGTCGGGCCCGTAGAGCCGCTTGAGCATGACGTTGAGGGTGCCCTTCAGGTCGCCCATGGTGATGCCCTTGTCCACCACCAGGCCCTCCATCTGGTGGAACATGGGGGAGTGGGTGGCGTCGATCTCGTCCTTCCGGAAGACCCGGCCGGGGGAGACGATGCGGATGGGAGGATTCTGCTTTTCCATGACCCGCACCTGCACGGGACTTGTCTGGCAGCGGAGATGGACCTTTTCGTCCTCAGTGATATAGAAGGTGTCCGTCCATTCCCGGACGGTGTGGCCTTCGGGGATATTCAGCCGGTCAAAGTCATATTCGCTCAGCTCGATCTCCGGGCCCTCGGCTACCTGGAAGCCCATGCCGATGAAAATATCCACGCATTCGTCCCAGACGATCTGCAGCGGGTGCCGCGCACCCAGCACCACCGGCGTGCCGGGGATGGTCACGTCCACGGCCTCCTCCTGCAGTTTGCGCTCCATCAGGGCGCTCTGCAGGGCCTCGGTCCGCTCCTTCAGCGCGTCCTCGATGGAAGCGCGGATCACGTTGGCCAACTGCCCGATCTGGGGCCGTTCCTCGGCGCTGAGGCTGCCCAGCTGCTTCAATACGGCGCTGAGGCTGCCCTTCTTGCCCAGGTACTGGACCCGCAGGGCGTCCAGCCCGCTCAGGTCCACCGCCTCGCGGATGGCCTTGAGCGATTCCTCCCGGATGCTCTCCAGCTTACTCTTCATTTGTCTGATTCCTCCAAAAAAGATTCGTGGGAAATAAAAAAACCTTCCGCCCAAACCTATGGGACGGAAAGCTCCGCGGTACCACCCATATTCGCGGCAGCATGCCGCGCACTCCTGGGAACAGTCATTCCCCCGGCCGGTAACGGGGCCAACCGTCGGCCATTACGCCGCAGCTCCCAGGCGAACCAAACGGGGCGCGGATCGGGCGCTTTCACCAATGCGCCCGTCTCTGATACTGATTCCTATTGCATATCAGTATAAAACCGTGAGACCCGTTATTTTCCTGTTCAACGCCATTTTGGGAAAGTATAGCACGTTCGTTTCCGTATTGCAATATCCATTTCATTGAATTATACTGTATAGAGCGGCCTGCGGGCCACAATGCGGAAACAGAGGAAGTAATCATGCCGATCAAGACCTATCATGACGTGTTCGTGGAACAGCTCATCCGGCGGGAGAGGCCGGGGGGCGAGTTCCTTTTCAAGTGCGGCGCGGTGCTCCTGGGCCTTATACTGATCACCGCCGCTTTTATCCTGGCCCGCACCTTTTTCCCCTTCTTCTTCGCCCTGGTGGTCATCCTGGAATTCTTCGCATTTGTCTATACCGTCAAGGAATTCGAGTATTCTTTCATGAATGGGGACTGCGATATCGACGCAATCCAGGGCAAGCGGCGGCGCAGGACCGTCAGCTCCTACAGCTGCCGGGAGGTGGCCCTCATGGCCCCCTGCCAGGGGCACGAGGGGGAGATGTCCAGCCATTTCACCAGCAAGCTGGACGCCTCCATTTCCGCCAAAGCGCCGGACCGCTGGTTCCTCATCCTGGAGCGGGAGGACGGCAGCCGGGAACTGCTGATCCTCAGCCCCAACGAGCGGCTTCTGGCAGCCTACAAGGGCGCCCTGGGCAGGAAAATGGAATATCAGCTGCCGAAGGAGCATATGGATAAGGCAGACTGAGCGGTCCCGCGGGGCCGCCGGAGGAGGCGGTCCGTGTGGGAAAAACTCTGCGCATTGCGGCCCTTTTCCTGTGCCTGTGCCTGCTCTGCTCTTGCGGTGGGAGGAGCCATCGAGAGAAAGAAAGCTTCCTGAAGCTGCGGTCAAAGTGGCTGGAACAGGGGAGCATCACCCTCCGAAGCCGGGTCCGCGCCGACTATGGGGACCGGGTCTACGACTTCCTTCTGGACTATGAGGGCTCCGGCGAGGGAGGCACCCTCCGGGTGGAGGAGCCCCTGGAGCTGGAGGGCGTGGAGGCACAGCTCGACGAAAAGGGCGTCACCCTGCGCTACGACGGCGTGATGCTGGACACCGGGGCGATCCTGGGGAATCTCAGCCCCCTGGAAGCCTTTCCCCTCCTGGTCCGCACCTGGCAGCGCGGCTTCGTTACGGACTGCTGGCGGGAGAACTGGAAAGAAGAGGCCTGCCTGACGGCTCAGTTCGACCTGACGGAAGCGGGCCAGGCGGAGGAAAGACTCTGCGTAAGCCGCTTCCGCCCAACCGACGGCGCGCCACTCTCGGCGGAACTCCTGGCGGATGGGCGCACCGTCCTCTACTGTGAATTCATCGAGTAAATGCTGGGGCAACACCGCATAATCCACAGCACGCATCTTGCTTGCATTATATTCCGTCATATCGCCCCAAAATCCTCGGTAATACACAAAGTATTGCCTGCGGTTTTTGGCCAATCTGACGAAAATTCTGACTGCGCAATCTGCGCACCAGGATTATGCGGTGCTGCCCTGGTATAAATCCCGCCCCGTCGTGGAAGAATCAGAATGCCGGACATAAAATGGTTTGGCAATCTGAATCGGCGGAGCGTGAAAAGAATGCTGGGAACCGTCAGAAGAGGCGATATCTATTACGCGGACCTGAGCCCCGTGGTGGGCAGCGAGCAGGGCGGGATGCGGCCTGTACTTATCGTGCAGAACGACATCGGCAACCGCTACTCTCCCACCGTGATCGCGGCGGCCATTACCTCTCAGACCGGGAAAGCCCGCCTGCCTACCCACATCACCCTGCAGGGTATGGGCTGCGGGCTTACGAAGGACAGCGTGATCCTGCTGGAGCAGATCCGCACCATCGACAAAAAACGCCTGCGGGAACGCATGGGCAAGCTGGACGAGGATATGATGAGCCGGGTGGACAACGCCATCGCCGTGAGCTTTGGCCTGGGCACCGCCGGGAACACCACGACTACCTGATGTACGAAAGCGAGAAAGAGAAATGAAAAAGACGATACGGATCGTTCTCATCACCCTGGCGGCGGCCCTGCTGCTGGGCATCGCGGTCCTGGCCGTGGACGCGGCCACCTCCGCCGGCTCCGAGGACGATCCTCTGGTGACCCTGAGCTACATAAACGACGTGTTCGTCCCCTATGTGACCTCCCTGTTCCGCCAGGACCTGGAGGAGAAGGAGGCTGCCCTGCAGGAAGCCCTGGAGGAGCGCATCAGCGCCCTGGAAGGGGCGGGCGTCGGCGGAGGGGCCGGCGGCAGGGAATACGTGGTGGAGACCCTGGAGGCGGGACAGACCCTCATCTGCCAGCGGGGCGCGGAGCTGATGCTGCGCATCGGCCGTGCGACGGTGACGGCGGAGAACATCCCCGGCCTGGTGGACACGGCCACCACAGGAAACCTGAATGACGGGGAGGAACTGACCGTCAACCACCTGTACATGGTGACCATCAACGGCCACGGCGTCCGCGCGGAGGAGACGGTGAAGATCCTGGTGCGGGGAGATTACACCACATCCTGAGTATCGGAAGAAGGGACGGACCGGCGGAATGCGCCGGTCCGGTTTTTTATCTATGGACTTTGCGGCGCTGACGGGTTCCTATGAGATCATGGACGGGGAGCGGGCCGTGGGTACCCTGGAAGTATCCCGCCAGGGGGGCTATTTCCGTTTCCGGGCAGCCTGCTCTGTCGAGTGCGGGGAGCTAATGCGCCTGGCGGTGCGAAGCGGGGAAAGGACTGCGGACCTGGGGGTGCTGGCCCCGGAGGAAGGGCTGTGGCGGCTGGACAAGCGCTTTTCTCCGGCGGCCCTCCGCGCCCTGGGGATCGGAGAGATCGGTGCCTGCTTCCTTTGTCGCTGCGTTCCGGCGGGCTGGGCGGCGGAGCCGGAGCCAGGCAGGCTGCTGGCGGACGGCCTCCTGCGCCGCCTCTGCGCCGGATTCTCCGGAGCCCTGACCCGGCGGGAAGGGGAGGATACGCTCCTGGCCCTGCCCCTCGCGGACCCATTCCCCCTGCTGCCGGTCTTCTGCCTGGGGACCTTCCGCCGGCTGGAGGGGAAGCCCTATCTCCTGTTCGGTATTTTTGATGGAAGACCGGGGATGATTCCCCCTTCGGAGGGGCAAGATAGGGAAGGCGAACCCCAAATCCGATGAAACGGGAGTGAAGACATGGCAAATCTGACCACCAAGGAACTGACCGCCCTGGACGACCAGATCCGGCATGAACAGGTGCTGGTGAAGAAGTACCAGGCCATGGCCTGCCTCTGCACCGACACCAAGGTGCAGGGCGACCTGCGGAGCATCGCGGACAAGCACCAGAAGCACTGCGACACGCTGCTGGGCTTTCTGCAGTAAGGAGGGGAGAGAGTATGACGGACCCGAATCAGTGCGCGAATCTCTATGACGTGAAGGAAGTCTTGGGAGATTGCCTGAGCAGCCAGAAGCAGATTACTGCCGCCTACAATACCTTTGCGGGCGAGTGCGTGGACCCCAGGCTTCGCAATGCCTTTCTGAACATCCTGGATGAGGAACACTGCATCCAGGCTGACATCTTCAAGGACCTGAACGCCCACGGTTGGTATCTGCCGGAGCAGGCGGAGCAGCAGAAGATCAACCAGACGAGGAATAAGCTTACCCAAGGATAAGAAACAGGCCCGCTCCTCCGCCGCAAGGCGGGGGAGCGGTTCCGTCCTATGTGCCTTTGTATTTCATCCGTGTGGCCTCGCCGCCCCGCAGGTGCCGTTCTGCCTTGTTCTTTTCCAAGACGGCCTTCACCTCCAGATACAGGCTGCGGTTGCACGCCGGCAGGCGTTGGGTGATGTCCTTGTGTACGGTGCTTTTCGAGATGCCGAAGTGTCCGGCGGCAGCCCGCACGGTGGAAGCGTTTTCGATGATCCAGGCCGCCAGGTCGCAGGCTCTGTCCTCCATATAAGTCCGAATACCCACCACTCCCTTTGGAAGAGTATATGCGCGCTTCGTCGGCGCATATGAAGAAGGACAGCGCTGTTACCGAAAATTCATCAGAAAATCAGAGAAATTTCATGGAAATCACTACGAAATAGAGGAACAAACTTCCTGCGAAATCGTCTATAATAGGGATAACGGATATACATTTCAGAACCGGCAAGGAGAACAAGATGAAAAAGACAAAAAAGATCCTGACCTTGATCCTGGCTGCGGTCCTCTGCCTGAGCCTCCTGGGCTCCCTGGCGGGCTGCAATAAGAATCCCGCCCCCAATAACGGCGGCAGCACCACCCCCACCCCCACCGCCGACAACGGCAACGGCGAAAACGGCGGAAACGGCGGCACCGCGACCCCGACGCCCGCTGCGGATACATACGTCTATAATGCAAAGTTCGTGCCCATTGTGAGTAGTTCCCTGGGCGGCTTCGAGCCCCTGGCCTGCCAGAACGGGCGCATCCTGGCCACCAGCTGGGAGAAGATCGGGGAAAACAACCCCGACGGCGCGATCCCGGAATATGAGGGGCAGTATGACGTTTACGGCATGAAGCTCTATTCCATCGGGCTGGACGGCAGCGTCCAGACGCTGGAGGGCTATCAGCCCATGGAGGTGGATGAAAACGGTTCCACCTATACCAACGGCATGGTGGTGACCCCGGAGGGCAAGATGGTCTCCATGGAGATCCTCTACCGGAATTGGTATGACGGCCCCGACGACGTGGAGCTGTATTCCGAGGAATGGTATCAGAAGCAGTATTACAACTACATGCACTATGAGCAGAGCTACTTTCTGCGCTTCCTGGCCGCCGACGGCAGCGAGGAAAAGCGCCTGGATATGTCCGACGTGCTGACCCAGGCCCTGGGGGAGAATTGGCATGACTCCTATTATCCCCAGAATTTCGTCCTGGACGACCAGGGCAGGGTCTACATCAACGCCAACCAGGCCATCATCGCCCTGGACGCCGAGGGCGGCTTCCGCCAGGTCCTGGAGTTCTCCAACTGGATGGAAAGCATCGTCCGGCTGAACGACGGGCGCATCGGCGTCCTGTACTATGGCGATACGGGCGAGCAGCTGACCATCCTCAATACCGAGACGGTGACCCTGGACGAGGAGCAGAGCTATCCCATGGGCAATGTCTACAACATCACCGTGGGCGGCGGCGACTATGATTTTTACTACACCAACGGCTCCAACTTCATGGGCTACAAGCTGGCTACCGGCAAGGCGGAAAAGGTCCTCAACTGGATCAACGCCGACGTGGACCCCTCCAACGTGAACCGGGCCTTCGTGACGGAGGACGGGCAGATCGTCTCTCTCAGCAGCGAGTGGGACGAGAAGACCGGCGAGAGCACTTCCTCCGTGGTCCTGGTGACCAAGGTGCCCGCCTCCAGCCTCCCCAACAAGACCGTGGTGACCCTGGCCACCATGTACATGAACTGGGAACTGCGGCGCATGATCGTGAAATACAACCGCAATAGCCCCGACGTCCGCATCGAGATCAGCGACTATTCCGAGTACAACACCGAGGAGGATTACGAAGCTGGTCTCACCAAGCTGAACACGGAGATCATGGCGGGCAACGTGCCGGATATCCTCAACCTCAACGGCCTCTCCGCCGGCAAGCTGGCGGCCCGCGGCATCCTGGCGGATCTGATGCCCTACCTGAACTCTGACGAGGAGCTGAAGGACCAGCTGTTTGACAACGTGCTGAAGGCCCTTATGTCCGACGGCAAGCTTTACCGCACCGCCTCCAGCTTCAACATCGAGACGGTCATGGGTTCCACCAGCATCGTGGGCGACAAGCCTGGCTGGACCCTGGAGGAGTTCAACGCCGCCCTGAAACAGATGCCGGCAGGCTGCGAGCCCTTCAGTCAGGGCACCACCAGAGACAGCATCCTGTCCTATTGCCTCAGCATGGAGATGAACCAGCTGGTGGACTGGTCCTCCGGCAAGTGCTCCTTCGATACCCCCGTCTTCACCGACATCCTCCGGTTCGCCAACCAGTTCCCCAAGGATATGGACTGGGAGAACATGGAATGGGAGGACGATAATGAGCGCATCGCCGCCGGGCGGCAGATGCTGATGAACGTCTGGCTCAGCGACTTTGAGAGCTATCAGATGTACGAGGCCATCTTCGGCGGCGAAGCCACCTTCATCGGCTTCCCCACCAGCGAGGGCACCGGCAATATGATGTCTTTCGACGACGCCGGCTACGCCATCTGCGCCAAGAGCAAGAACAAGGACGCCGCCTGGCAGTTCCTCCGCACCCTGATGACCGCGGATTACCAGGAGCAGTACGGCTACGGCCTGCCCACCAACCGGGTGGCCTTTGATAAGAAGCTGCAGGACGCCATGACCCCCGAATACATGCGGGACGAAAACGGAAACTTCATTCTGGACGAGAACGGAGAGAAGATCGAGATGTCCAAGGGCAGCTGGGGCTGGGGCAGCCTGCAGGTGGAGATCAAGGCCCTGACCCAGGCCCAGGCGGACAAGATCCTGGAGCTGGTGAACACCACCACCAAGGTGCAGAACTACGACGAAGAGCTGATGCAGATGATCACCAGTGAATCCGAGGCCTTCTTCGCGGGCCAGAAGTCCGCCGAGGACGTGGGCCGCCTCCTCCAGAGCAAAATGACCATCTACATTAACGAGCAGAGATAAGACACAGAGATAAGACACTTGGGGCCGGGAGCTTTCCGCTCCCGGCCCGTGTTTTGCGCGGCCCAGTAAAATTCTGGGTATTTCCTCTTTTCAACGGCAGCTCACAGTGGTATAATACAGCATATTAGCAAATAATGTGTCACACACAAGGAGAAACGATATGAGAGACTATTTGATCGCCACTTCCTCCACGGCTGACCTGCCCCGTCCCTGGCTGGAGGAACACCATATTCCCTTCATCAGCTACAGCTACACCGTCAACGGTGAGCCGCGGGAGGACGATTGCCGGGAGGAATCCCGCGCCGCGGTCTACAAGGGGATGCGTGCCGGTGACGATTTAAAGACATCCATGATCAACGAATACGTCTATTATGATTTCTTCAAGTCCCTGATGGAGGAGGGAAAGAACGTCATCTTCCTGGATATGTCGGAAAAGATGTCCGTTTCCTTTGAGAATGCCCGCCGGGCGGCGAATACCATCCGCGCGGAATACCCGGACCAGCACCTCTGCGTCATGGACACCCGCTGCATCTCCGGGGGCTTGGGCCTGCTGGTGATGAAGATGGTGGCCCTGAAGGAGGCCGGGAAGAGCTTTAACGAGGTCTGCACCTGGGGAGAGGAGAACAAGCTGCGCATCGCCCACCGCTTCACCGTGGACGACCTGAATTATCTCAAGCGGGGAGGACGCGTCTCCAACGCCTCCGCCCTCGTGGGCTCCATCCTGAATATCAAGCCGGTGCTCTATGTCCCCGACGGGGGCACCCTGGACGTGGCGAAGAAAGCGAGGGGCAGAAAGGCGGCCATGAACGCTATCCGGGACGCGGTGCTCTCCGACCTCAAGAGCCTGGACGTGACGGGGCATGAGATGCTTATCCTCCATGCCGACTGCCTGGCCGACGCAGAGTGGGTGCGGGATGAGGTGCGCAAGGCCCATCCGGAATATGGGCCCATAAGCATCAGCAGCCTGGGAGTCGTCATCGGCGCCCACACTGGGCCTGGCTTGCTGACGGTCTTCTATCTCTGCACTAAGCGCGTGCCCGGCTGAGTAAGGAGATAACAGTGAAGATCACCGCCCTTGCGGAAAACTCCTCGGCGCGCCCCGACCTGGGGAGCGAGCACGGCCTTTCCCTGTTTATCGAGACCGCCGATATAAGGCTGCTCTTCGACATGGGGCAATCCGGCCTTTTTGCGGAGAACGCCCGGAAGCTGGGCGTCGACCTGACCTCGGCGGAGCTGGCCGTCCTTTCCCACGGCCACTATGACCACGGGGGCGGCCTGCCGGTATTCCTGGAGATCAGCAGGCAGGCCCCGGTCTATCTCAGCTGCTATGCCTTTGACGAATGCCATAATGCCGAAGGGAAATACATCGGGCTGGACCCGGCGCTGAAAACCGAGCCCCGGCTCCGATTCACCGGGGAGGAAAGGGAGCTTTCCCCGTCCCTGCATCTTTATTCCTGCAACGAGCGGGAACGGAAGCATCGCCTCGACAGCGCCGGGCTCACGGTGATGCGGGAAGGGGAGCTCCGGCCCGACAGCTTCCGCCATGAACAATACCTGCTGATCGAGGAAAGGGGGAAGCGGGTGCTGATTTCCGGCTGTTCTCACAAGGGGGTCCTGAACCTGCTGGAATGGTTCCGGCCCGACGTGCTTGTGGGAGGCTTCCATCTGATGAAGCAGCCTGCGGACGAAGCCCTTGCGCCCTGGGCGGAATCCCTGGGAACGTGTACCGCCCGCCTATATACCTGCCACTGCACCGGTCTGGAGCAGTACCGCTGGCTAAAAAGCAGGCTCCCCGCCTTGGGCTATCTCTCCACCGGACAGACCATCGAAATCTGACAGACGAAGGGCGCGTTGCAAAATGCCCGTCACCGTCATTGCGAACCCGCGAAGCGGGTGTGGCAATCCGTTTCTCCTCGTAAAAAGGACGGATTCCGAGCCAGCGTGCCCGCTGGCTCGGAATGACAGGGCGGAATTCGCATTTTGCAACGCGCCCTTTCCAGCTCAAATCAGGATCCCGTTGCAGTGGTCGATCTCATGCTGGATGATCTGGGCCGTCCAACCGGTGTAGGTCTTGATCCGCAGCTGGAAAAGCTCGTTTTGATACCGGACCTTGATGCTCCGGTAACGCTTCGTCTTTCGCGTGCCGCTGAGGGAGAGGCAGCCCTCCTCCGCTTCAAAGGGGCCGTCGCGCCGGAGAATCTCCGGGTTGAACATGACTATGGCCTTGCCCCCGTCGTCGAAGATGATGATGCGCTTATTAACGCCGATCATATTGGCCGCCATGCCCACGCAGCCCTCCCGGTGGGCTTCCAGGGTGTCCTGCAGGTCCTGGGCAACCTGGGAGTCCTCTGCGGTAGCCGATACGGACTTTCTTGCCAGAAAAATGGGATCCTTCACGATAGGCTTGACCATATCCGATTTCCTCCATAGAGTTATTGCAATTCCGGAAAAACGTGAGTATACTATTCATAACAAGTTATAACCAGAAGTCCATCGCGGACAGGAGGAACCGCTATGAACGCAAAGGAGAATTATCTGACCATGCTTCGGGGGGAGATCCCCGAATACGTCCCCAGCATGTTCGAGCCCCGCGTCGCCCATTACAACGAGGAATGGCTCACCCCCGTCTATGCGCCCGACGGTCCCGTCGTCACCAAGCTGGGGGTGACGTATGTGGGCAGCAAAGACCTGAACAACGGCGCCATGCCCATGCCCGGCGTCCATATCCTGGAGGACATCACCAAGTGGCGGGACTGCATCCACACCCCGGATACCGGCAGCTTCGACTGGGAGGCCTACTACAAGGAGAAGACCAAGGACGTAGACCGCAAGACCCAATCCCTGGCCGCCACCGGCGGGGACTATTTCCTGACCCTGATCTCCTTCATGGGCTTTGAAAACGCCATGCTGGCCCTCTATGAGGAGCCGGAGGAGGTGAAAGCCCTCCTGGAATACGTCTCCGAGTTCTACATCGAGGTGCTGAAGCAGCAGATCCGCTGGCTGAAGCCGGACACCATCTCCATCATGGACGACGACGCGGCCCTGCGGGCGCCCTTCTTCAGCGTGGAGATGTACCGGGAATTCTTCAAGCCCTATCAGCAAAAGCACTGTGACCTGGCCCGTGAAAACGGCATCCTGTTGGAGCGGCACGACTGCGGCCGCAGCGAGCAGTTCGTCCCCGACTGGGTGGAAATGGGCATCCGCTCCTGGAACCCCGCCCAGACCACCAACGATCTGGTCTCCATCAAGAAGAAGTATGTGGGCAAGCTGGCCCTCTGCGGCGCCTGGGACAGCATGAAGTGGGCCTCCTGCGAGGATGAGGAGGAATACCGGGCGGCTTTGAAGGAATATGTGGATACCTTCGCCCCCGGCGGCGGCTTCGTCTTCGCGGCCTTCGGCGGCGGCGACCCCAACGCGCCCGGCGCCAAAATGCGCCAGGAGGCGGTGACGGACGTGTATGAGAACTACGCAAAGGATTACTACAAGACTCACTAATCCTTCAGGAACCCCAGGTATTCGTTGAATACGTTGAAGAGCATGTCCCCGGAGCAGACGGGCAGGAGTGCGTCGGCGGAACCGATCTGCACGAATTCAAAGCGTTCGCTGGCTCTGGTCAGCACCAGCACCGGGACGACCTCATAATCCGGTCCGAACATGATCTCCAGATAAGGGCAGTATTTGGCGGCCTGGAGCACTTCATCCTGCTCCGGGCCGTTTTTCATCTTGAATTCCAGGGAAAAGACCCGGTTCTCGGTGACGACCAGCACGTCGGCATAGATGCGCACATACTGGGCGCGCTTCACCCGCAGCTCGAATACGATCTCCCATCCCAGGCAGCTGTCCCCCAGCATCTCCCGCAAATCGGCGAACAGGGCGAGCATTTGCTCCCGGCAGTCCCGGAAGGAGTGGAGGAGGCCCCGCGTATCGCTGAGGCTTCGCCCGATGTTCCGGCAGCCCTCTGTCAGGGCGGCCAGCCAGGCCTCCTCGTCCAGGGCCAGAAAGTCCCCCACCAGGCCATAGTACCCGGAGAATTCCTGCAGGCCGCTGTGGGGGCGGGCCTGCCGCAGGATGCCGTGCCAGCGGTATTCCCCGTCCTGCCAGCATAATTCTCGCATCAGGGGGGAAGCGTACAGAATGTGATTCACTTTTCCGTGGTCCAGGGAGAGTGCTTTGGCTATCTCCCTGGCCTTGATGCCGCCGCTGCGGCAAATCAGGGCGCAAACGGCCCTTTCCGTTTCGTCTGCAAGCCGGAGTTCCTGTTTCATACCTATATTCCCCATATTCGCAGCCTTGCCCGCCGTATTATTCCAGCAGCCACTGCTGCCCGTCGGGCAGCTCCAGCAGGGAGCCGGGGAATCGGTCGATGATCTCCCCATCGGGCATGCGCCGCACCACGGTCTCCTCTCGGTAGTCCGGGTCCTCATACCAGCGGCTGAAATACAGCTTATCCCCCTCCCGGCAGCAGAAGCTCTCCGCGCTATGGATGGGGAAGTCCGCCTTTTCCGGCCAGAGGACCTGAAAGCGCTGACCCGTCTGTCGAGTCAGCATGAGCGGGGAGACGTGGGGCATCAGGTTGTAGCAGTCTTCCACCTCTCCGCGGGGCAGGGTGAGGATGGGGGAAAGGGCACCTATGGCATCGTCCCAGCTCAAAAGTCGGATCTCTCCGGTAGGAAAGTCCGCCAACAGGATCACCAGCTTCTCGCCGTCATAAGCGGGCACGCCGAAATACTGCCCTTCGCGGGCCTTCACCGGCTCTACCACCCGCCCCTCCGGGTAGTGGACGAAAATGAGACGATTGCGCCGGATGCGGTGCCCGTCCCGATAGAGTTCCTCCGCCTCGTACAGGTCCCCGGAAGTGTGATCCGTGCCCCAATACCAGCCCCCGCTGCCGGGCAGGGGAGCCAGGTAGGCGATCCCGCCTGTCACGATCCTTTGTATCATCGCATTTCTCCGTTTCCCTGTCGCTTACTCCTTCGCTGCCTGGTTGGAGCCGCCCGACCCCAGCTGCCCCGGCAGCACCTTCTTCTCCTTCGGGGGGAAGAGCGCGTCGAAGGCCGCAAAGGCTTCCGGCTCCCGCTCCGCGGCAAAGTATCCCTTCGGCGGTCCGTACACGCCCCGGACGCCCTTCAGGTAGCCTGGGATCAGCTCCCGGCAGAGGAAGAAGGAATCGTCCGCTCCCTCCGGCAGGTCGTGGTAACGGATGCCGAACTCCCTGGCGTAAGTAAAGCCGCTTTGGCCGTAGAACCTGATATTGCCCTCAAAGCACAGGGCGCCGCAGCCCAGGGCCCTGGCCCGCGCCAGAGAGTCGTCCAGCAGCAGCTTTCCGTAGCCCTGCCGCTGCAGATCGGGGGTGATGCAGATGGGCCCCATGGTCATGATGGGGAGAAGACTGCCGTCGTCCATGCGGATCTCGGCCCGCATGAACATGTTTTGCCCGATAAGTCGCCCGTCCTTTTCCATGACCAGGTCCAGATCCGGCACGAAGGCCGGATCGCTGCGCAGCCGGTGCAGCACGAAGTGCTCGTAGCATCCGGGGCGGTATACGTTCCAGAAAGATTCCCGCACCAGCTGTTCCACTGTCCGATAGTCCTTTTCTTCTTCTCTGCGTATCGTGATTCCCTTATCCATGGTTTCTTCCTTCTTTCTCCATTTTGGTGAGGCGTTCCTGCGCATCGTCCATGAGACCATCCAGCAGGGCCAGCACCGCCTCCTTGTCCTCCGCAGCGTCATATACGCTGTAGAGGAGGAACAGGGGAGCATAAAGCCTTACTGCCTCCGCCTTCGCGCCTTGCACGCCCAGGCCGGCAAAAAGGTCGGTGAGATAATTAAGAGGCCCGGCGGCCAGGTATTGCTGATAAAGCTGCCCCATCTCCGGGCTGCGGTACTGCTCCAGGGTCAGCATCCTGCGGAACCGGGCGGCAAATCCGTCCTGCGTCCAATATCGGAACATGGCTTTTCCGAAAAGCGGGATCTGAGCAGGGGAGAAAGCTCCGTAGGCTTCCGGCATCTCCTCCGCCGTCCCCTTCGGCAGTTCATAGGCCTGGGCCTGCTGGGCATCTCGCTGCTCCATCCGCCGCAGGATACTGTCGAAGATGTCCCGCTTGCTCCGATAGTGCTTGTACAGCGCTGCCTTCGTTATGCCCAGGCGGCCCGCGATATCGCTGACCGATACGGCCTCATAGCCCTGGGCAGCAAACAGGTCAAGGGCTGTCGGCAGTATCATTTCCTTCGTATCCCTCATCCGCATCGCCTCTTTTAGCATAGTAAACGATCGTTTACCATACAGTATAGTAAACGGCCGTTTACTTGTCAAGAGGTTTTCTGAGGGGACATGCTGGAATAACATATTGACATAGTATATTGGTAGGTATATAATTCACTAAAATACAAGATATGGAAACGGTCCGTCTGCCGCTTGCCGAAGGGCAACAGGGAAAGGAGTTATTTTGGAAAAGGACGTCATCAAACTGAAGGCCGATTTGCTCTGCATGGGCGCCAGGGTGGAAAGGGAGACAGCGAAGCTGCTGGAAGCCGAATACCCCCGCTTTTTCGACAAGGGCTTCATCCACGCGGTGAATATCCACACCCTGGACGCCAATATCAATATCAGCGTGGCGGAGGAGTTTTCCACCGTTTCTCCCTACCTCATCGTGAAGCGGGATAGGGAATACCGCATCACCGGCAACGGCTGGGACGAGCCCATCATCTTCTATGAGAATCTGCCCCATACGGGCACGGTGCTGGACGACCTGGCCCGGCTCCACAGCCCCACCTGCATCAATATCTGGCCCAGCACCAGCTGCTGCTACGACACGCCGGAAATGAAGTGCCGCTTCTGCTCCCTGCAGGCGGAAGCGGAGAAGCCCATGGACACCACGGAGCTGAGTGAAGCGCTGAAGATCCTGCTGGCGAAGGTGCCGAAGGAATACATCCTGAATTTCAGCGGGGGTACTTATCACGACCCGGACTGGATGGCCCGCTACTGGGCGGAGTTGGCTCGGAAGATAAGGGCCTTCAGCGACGTGAGCATCACGGTGGAATTCGCCCCGCCCTCTGACCTGGGCATCCTGCGGGAGATGAAGGAGGCGGGGATCAACGTCGTCATCATGAACCTGGAGATCGCCGATTCCGCCCGGCGCCGGGAGATATGTCCCGGGAAGAGCCACATCAGCTATGAGCACTATCACGAGGCTTTCCGGGAAGCGGTGAAGCTTTTCGGCTGGGGGATGGTATCCAGCGTGCTCATCGGGGGAATCCAGCCTAAGGAGGAGATCATGGCGGAGTGCGCAGTCATGGCCTCCGAAGGGGTATTCCCCACGGTCATGCCCTTCCGGCCCATGGACAACTGTGAATACTATGGGCTGGAGCGCTGCAAGCCGGAGGAACTGGCTGAAATGGCGGACTATCTGGGCGGGCTGCTGCACAAATACATGCTGGATTACCGGAAGCAGCCGGGCTGCACGGAGTGCGGCGGCTGCAGCCTGGAAAACGACTGCTACAGGAAAAAAGAAAAGCAACTAACTGGCCAGCAATTGAATAAACCGTAAGGAGGTATAGCCATGAACACCCTGGACGCCATCAAGGCCAGACATTCCACCCGCGGATTCACCGACAAGCAGATCAGCGACGCCGATCTGGAGGCGATCCTTTTCGCCGGCGGACAGGCTGCGGTGGGCGGCGCCGACTTCAAGAGCCTGAAGATCTATGCGGTGCAGGACCCGGAGCTTCTGAAGGCCATTGACGAGTCCTCCGCCAAATCGCGGCCCGGCAGCTTCCATCCCCTCTACGGGGCGCCGACCCTGGTGGTGCTGGCCTCCAAGGAGAGCATCCTGAAGAACATCGAATTCACCAACGCGGGCTGTATCATCCAGAATATGATGGTGGCCGCGGCGGACCTGGGCATCGACAGCATCTATCTCTGGATGTCCATGTACGGCATCAACAACGATCCGGAGCTGGTGAAGCGCCTGGGCTTCCCCGAAGGCTTCACATGCGTGGGCACCGTGGCCCTGGGTTATGAAGCCAAAGAATTCCCCAAGCTCAGGGGAGACGAACAGCGCATCGAAGTGACCTATCTCCGGTAAGTGCCCGACCAGCGAACCTCCTCCGAAATCTCTGGATTCGGGGGAGGTTTCTTCTTCCGGAAACGACGCGGCGGGGAAGATAGCGGTTGATGTTGCCGCCGCGATTTGGTATAGTGTACCCGTACGGATACCCCGGCGGAAAGGACGAAGAAATTATGAAGCGTAGAGCCCTGTGCTGCATCCTGTTGGCAGCGGCCATCCTGGCTGCCCTCTGCGGCTGCGTCGGAAAGCCGGACAATCCTCCCTATGAGCCGGATACCTCTCCGCCGCCGCCCCTGAAGGGCGTCTTCAGCTCATCCGGCGGGACCATGACATTCAATGGGGACGAGCGTACCGTGGTGCTGGACCTGGAGCCCGGTTTCGCCGCCCGGACCGGATTGCCGGAGGGGCACAGCGAGGGGACCTATGTGTTCATCCAGGACCTTCCGCCCCACGGCCATGTCCCCGTGCGCTATGACACTGCCCACAATTTGGACATCACCGTCGGGGAGGGGGAGATGCGCATCTTCGTCTCCCTGGACATTGGCTTTGCCGCCGATGACGGATCCACCGCCACCGTATTCATCGGCGCCGTCACGGAGGAAGCCATACCCATTCTCCTGACCGACGAGGGCTATGAAACCGTCCTGTTCCAAAAGACAGGGCAGGGCAGCTGAAGCCGGGGGTGATCCTGTCCATCCTGTGAATTGGCTGATATTGACGAAAGTATCCCGGAAAACAGCAGAGGTTTCGGAGGCAGCAGCAATTGTTTTCGACCCGAAAAAACCGCCATTCCTAAACCGGATTGAACCGAAGAATCATTGAAGGGAGATCACAAACATGAACATGGAACTCTGGATCCGCGAGCAGATCGCGACGCAGAACAAAAAAGCCATGCCGCTCCTGTCCTATCCGTCAGTGCAGCAGCTGTTCATCACGGTGGACAAGCTGGTCAACTCTTCCACCGAGATGGCCCTGGGCGTCCGCCTCATCGCGGACCGGTACAACATGCCCTTTGCAACGACCTATATGGATCTGTCTGTGGAAGCCGAGGCCTTCGGCGCCAAGTGCACCTATCACACCGACGATATCCCCACCATCACCGGGCAGCTCGTCTCCACCCAGGAGGAGGCCGACGCGCTCCAGATCCCGGAGATCGGCGCGGGGAGGACGGGGAAGGTCCTCCGGGCCCTGGGGAAGACCCTGACCCTGGTGACCGACCGGCCGGTGTTCGCCAACTGCACCGGGCCCTTCTCCATGGCGGGCCGTCTGATGGACGTGAACGAGATCCTGCTCCTGACCTACGAGGAGCCTGAACTTGTCCACGCCGTCCTGGAAAAATGCACCCAGTTCCTTTTAAAGTATATCAAGGCCATGAAGATGATCGGCGCGAACGGCGTCATCATGGCGGAGCCTCTCGCCGGCCTGATGTCCCCCGGCCCCATGCAGGAATTCTCTTCCCAGTATGTGCGCCGGATCATCGATGAGCTGCAGGACCGGAATTTCGTCTTCTGCTATCATAACTGCTCCAACGCCATTGAGAAGAAGGTGGACGCTGTGATCGCCACCGGCGCGAAAATGTTCCACTTCGGGGATAAGGCGGATATGTGGCAGCTGCTGAACACCCTGCCCAGGGATGTGATCGTCATGGGCAATATCAGCCCCTCCGCCGTGTTCATGTGCGACAGCACGGATAAGATGGCCGTGGATACGCAGAACCTTCTGCGGCAGTGCATGGTGTTTGAGAACTTCATGATCTCCTCCGGCTGTGACATCACCGCCGCCACGCCTTTGGCCAATATCGACAAGTTCTTTGAGGTCGTCAACCTGGGCTACCATAAGGCGAAGATGTGGGGGCAGATCCACCGGTGGTATCCGCTGCCCGAAGTGTGAGTTTTCCGGTATCAGAAAAAGGATGCCGGAACAGAAGGTCCGGCAGCGCAGGGGACGGGACCGGCGGCGAGGGACGACAAAACCATGCCCGCCGCCGCAAGGATTCCGGCTGACAGCGGCAAAACAGCTGCGTACCGTGAAAGCATTATCCCGCGAAAACAGGAAACCGGGGAGACCATGGCGTCTCCCCGGTTTTTTGCAGTATAAGCCTTGAAGATGCCCGCGCAGAAATCCCCCGCCTCAAGGCCGCAGCAGCCGCCCTTCTGCCAGGTCCCGCGCCGCCTGCTCCCTGAGCTGCAGGTGCAACTTCTTTCCGGCGGCGTTCCGGGGCAGCTCGTCCACGAAGGCGTAGTAGCGGGGGCACATGTAGGAAGCCAGGTCGTCGGAGGAGGTACAGAGCCGGTTCAGCTCCTGCACCGTCAGGGCGGGATCCTCCGGCACGATATAGGCGCAGACGCTCTGGCCGCGGGAGGGATCGGGCAAGCCCACCACCATGCAGTCCCCCACGCCGGGAAAGGCGGAGATGACCTCCTCCAGCCGGGCGGGGTAGATGTTCTCCCCCATACAGATGATCATGTCGTCCTTTCGCCCCAGCAGGGTGACATATCCATCCTCGTCCCAGGTACCGACGTCCTTGGTATAGAACCAGCCGTCCCGGAAGCGGGCCTTGCTCTGCGCCTCGTCCCCCACGTAGCAGAGAGCGGATTTTTCCGGGGCGAAGATGAGGATCTCCCCCTGGGTGACCCCGTCCGCGGGCACGGTATCGGCGGGATCGGCCCCCTCCTCGCTGAGCCTTACCAGCCGCACCTCGTCCCCAGTACAGCTCCGCCCGGCGCTGCCCGCCCGTTCCGGCAGGTCGAAGGGCCGCAGGAAGCTGTTCCAGAAGGTCTCGGTGGTGCCGTAGCCGTTGAAGATGTTGGGGGTCAGCAGCTTTTGGAAACGGATGCAGTCCGCCTTTTCCAGGGGGCTGCCCATGGTGACGATGCCCTTCAGCCCGGTGAGGTCCGCCGGGTGCTTCTCCTGCCGCAGGGCCAGCTGCCGCAGGGCGGAGGGCACGCCGATGAGGAAGGTGACCCCGTACTTTTCCACGCAGTCCATGCAGGCCTTGGCGCTGAACATCCGCAGGATCACCAGGCTTGCCCCGGCGTAGAGGGCGGGGGTGACGCCCCCGGAGTGGAGGCCGCCCCGGTGGAACCAGGGGGTCATGTTCATGGTCACGTCCAAAGGGGAGAGAGGGAAGTGCATGATGGCGTCGTGGGCGGAGAGAACCTCGTTCACGTTGCACAGGGGCACGCCCTTGGGGGTGCCCGTGGTGCCGGAGGTGCCCAGTCGGGTCACTTCCGCGTACATATCCGGGGTGAAGTCCGCTTCCGGTGAAGTGTCGGGGAATTCTGCCAGCAGCCGGTCAAAGTCCCGGTGCCCCTCCGGCAGCGCAGGATGCAGGCCGCGGTAGTCCACGGCGGCGACGAGGGCGGGCCTGTGGCGGCACAGGGCCAGGGCCTTATGGGCCATGTCCTTCACGTCCCAGTCGTAGATGTAGGCCTTGGGCTTATCCCGGTCGATGAGCCGGGCGGTCTCGCCGGGGGAGAGGTTGAAATTGGCGGGCTCGTTCACCGCCCCCAGCTTCTGGGGGGCGACGTAGCAATAGACGAACTGGGGGGAATTGTAGAGCTGATAGAGGACCACGTCCCCGGCCCCTACGCCGTGGGCCTTGAGGGCGTTGGCCAGGCGGTTTGTCTCCCGGTCCAGGCGCTCGTAGCTCCAGGTTTCCTCCCGCATGGGGTCGATCATGGCCGTCTTTTTCGGGCTGCGGCCCACGCTGCGGCGGAAGCCCGCCAGCCAGGTAAAGCTGCGCTCAAAGACCCGGCGGAAATTCTCCGCGTCGTAGGTATAGCTCATTCCGCCCGCCCCACGATCAGGGAAGAATTCTGCCCGCCGAAGCCGAAGGCGTTGGACATGGCGGCATGGAAGCTGGCCCTCCGCCCGATCTCCGTCACCAGGGGGAGAGGGCAGGCTTCGTCCGCCGCCGTGAAGCCCAGGTTGGGGGGCAGCAGACCCGTTTCCAGGGCCTTTACACAGGCGATCAGCTCCGTGACGCCCCCGGCCCCCATCATGTGGCCTGTGGCTCCCTTGGTAGAGCTGACGGAGGGGACCTCCGCCCCGAAGACAGCGCGGATGGCGGCGGCCTCCGCCTCATCCCCCTTGCGGGTGGCGGTGCCGTGGGCGTTGATATACCCGATGTCCGACGGGCTAAGGCCCGCTTCCCGCAGGGCCAGGCCCATGCAGGCGGCGGCCTGCGTCCCATCGGGCCGGGGAGACACGGGATGATAGGCGTCGGTGTTGTTTCCCCAGCCCAGGAGCCGGGCCAGCAGCCGCGCGCCTCGCGCTTTTGCGTGATCTTCCGTTTCCAGCACCAGGGCGCCGCCCCCTTCGCCCAGCACGAAGCCGCTGCGGTCCGCGCTGAATGGGCGGCTCTCCCCCAGAGGAGAGAGGGCCCGCGTTTTGTGGAGACTCAGGATAGCCTGCGGGCAAATAGCCCCTTCACCCGCCATGACCACCACGGCGTCGGCCATGCCGCCCTTCAGCAGCAGGGCCCCCATGGTCACCGCATCCCCCCCGGAGGAGCAGGCGGTGCCCACTGTGAGGCTGGGGCCCCGGATGCCCCGGCGGATGGCGAACTGGGCGGCGGCCATGTTGCCCATGTATTTCGTCATGAGCTTGGGGTCGCCCCCCTTGCCGCCCTCGTCCAGCTGCTGCTGGGCGCGGGACAAGTAGTCCATGCCGTGCAGGGCGGTGCCCATCACCACGCCCACCCGGTCAGAGTCCGTATCCAGGCCGCTTTCCTCCACAGCCATGACCGCCGCGGCGATGGCATAGCGGGCGAAGGGGGCAGTGTCCAGCACCAGGGGATTGGGCATGTAGTTCCTGGGATCGAAGTCCCGCACCTCCCCGGCCCAGCGGATGGGCAGATTAGAGGCGTCGAAGCTTTGTATCTCTCCGATGCCGCAGCGGCCGGAGACGAGGCCCGCCCAAAAGGCCTCTGTGCCGGTGCCCAGGGGCGTCACCGCCCCGGTGCCGGTGATAACGATCTTCCTTTCCTCCACGGCTCAGCCTCCCACGTTCCGGAAGGCCAGGCAGGCGTTGTGGCCGCCGAAGCCCAGGGAAACACTGATCGCCGCCTCGAATTCGGCCTTTCGAGCCTTCAGGGGAACATAATCCAGGTCACAGTCCGGGTCCGGCTCCATAAGGCCGATGGTGGGCGGGGCGATCCCTTCTTTAAGGGCCAGTACGCTGACCACGGCCTCCGCCGCCCCCGCCGCCCCCAGCATGTGGCCGGTCATGGACTTGGTGGAGCTGATGGTGAGCTTCCTTGCCCGCTCCTCCCCGAAGGCCTTCTTGAGGGCCAGGGTCTCCGCCTTGTCGTTCATGGGGGTGCCGGTGCCGTGGGCGTTGACGTAGATGCGCTCCGTGTCCAGGCCCGTTTCCGCCCAGGCGTCGGCGATGGCCCTGGCACCGCCCTCCGCCTCCGGGTGGGGCGCGGTCATGTGGTAAGCGTCGCAGGTGGAGCTGTAGCCCGCCAGCTCGGCGTAAATCTTCGCGCCTCTGGCCTTGGCATGCCCGTATTCCTCCAGCACCAGCACGCCCGCGCCTTCCCCCATGACGAAGCCGGTCCTGCGCCTGTCGAAGGGCAGGGAGGCGGCCAGGGGATCGTCAGAAAAGCTGAGGGCCTGCATGCTGCTGAAGCCCGCCGCCGCCAGGGCGTTCACCGTGGCCTCCGCGCCGCCGGCGATCATGGCGTCGGCGTAGCCGTGGCGGATAAGGCGCATGGCCTCCCCGATGGCGTTGGAGCCGGAGGCGCAGGCGGTCACCGCGGGCATGGCAGGGCCCTTGCAGCCAAAGCGCATGGCGATCATGCCGGAGGCCATGTTGGCGATCATCATGGGGATGAAATAGGGGCTCACTCGCTTGGGCCCCCGCTCTATTAGCTTCTGATGCTCGCTCATGAAGGTGGCGATGCCGCCGATGCCGGTGCCGATGTAGACGCCCAGGCGCTCCGGCGCCACGGTGCCCATGAGGCCGCTGTCCTCCATGGCCTGGCAGGCGGCCCCCATGGCGAACTGGGTGTAAATGTCGCTGTGGAGCACATCCAGCTTCTCCATGTACTGCCGGGGGTCGTAATCCCGCACCTCGGCAGCCACCTTCACTTTATAGTCGGTTGTATCGAAGCGGGTGATGGGGCCGATGCCGCAGACGCCCGATTTGATGTTTTCCCAAAAGACCGGCAGGGTATTCCCCAGGGGGCTGACGATGCCCATGCCGGTGACGACGACTCGATTCATTCCTGTCCTCCATTGACCTTCTCCACCAGCCAGGAGAGGGTCTCACAGTACTGGGGCATCCGTTTTTTCAGGTTCAGGGGCTTGCGGGTCAGAGCGTCGATGAAGCAGTGTTCGCTCCTCCCCATGACGATGAGG
>JAEEGI010006226.1_pt1 | contig 27001 bp, 18 predicted proteins | sample 8958751 | NCBI WGS metagenome assembly JAEEGI01 (sample SAMN16246545, study PRJNA631951) | gut metagenome | biome: gut microbiome; feature: rumen; material: KS-attached | host: Bos | place: Iran: Karaj | collected 2018-10 | reverse complement strand
ACGGCCGCGTCGTCTACGTCTACGCTCAAGACTTCACCGTGTTTGGCGGTGCCTTGAGTGAGACCATGTCCCTCAAGATCTGCAAGGTGATGGACCAAGCCATGAAAGTTGGCGCTCCCGTCATCGGCATCTGCGACTCGGGCGGTGCCCGTATCCAGGAAGGCTCACGTTCCCTCGCCGGCTACGCTGAGATCTTCCAGCGCAACATCAACGCTTCGGGTGTCATCCCGCAGATTTCTGCCATCTTCGGTCCCTGCGCCGGCGGTGCCGTGTATTCTCCCGCCCTCACCGACTTCATCATCATGACCAATGTGGGTAGCTACATGTTCCTCACTGGCCCGAAAGTCGTGAAGACCGTCATCGGCGAGGATGTCTCGACCGACGACCTCGGTGGTGCCCGCATCCACAGCCAGAAGTCGGGCGTGGCCCACTTCGCTGCCGAGACCGAGGAGGAAGGTCTTGCCATCATCCGCCGACTCATCTCCTTCATCCCGCAGAACAATATGGAGAACGCCCCGCTCGTGGAATGCAACGACCCCATCGACCGTATGGAGGATGCCTTGAACCAGATCATCCCCGACAACCCGAACAAGCCTTACAACGTTGGCGACATCATCAACGCCATCGTCGACAACGGCGACTTCCTCGAGATCCACAAGAACTACGCCAAGAACATCATCGTCGGCTTCGCCCGCTTCGATGGCATGTCGGTCGGTATCGTGGCCAACAACCCAGCCTTCTTCGCTGGTGTGTTGGACTGCGACGCCTCGCGTAAGGGCGCCCGTTTCGTCCGCTTCTGCGACGCCTTCAATATTCCGATCGTGACTTTGGTCGACGTCCCCGGCTTCTTGCCTGGCACGGGTCAAGAGTACAACGGCATCATCGTCCACGGTGCCAAGTTGCTCTATGCCTATGGCGAATCCACTGTGCCGAAGGTCACCGTCACCCTGCGTAAGTCATACGGTGGCTCTCACCTCGTGATGGGCTGCAAGCAGCTGCGCAACGACGTCAACTACGCTTGGCCGACCGCTGAGATTGCCGTGATGGGTGCCAGCGGTGCCGTTGAGGTGCTCGATGGCAAGAAGATTGCTGAAATCGAGAACCCCGAAGAGCGCGCCGAGTTCGTTGCCAAGAAGGTGGATGAATACACCAAGAAGTTCGCCAACCCGTACGAGGCTGCCAAGTTCGGTTACATCGACGATGTGATCGAGCCGCGCAATACCCGTTTCCGTGTCATCCGTGCCCTGCGCACGCTTGAGACGAAGCGCCTCGCCAACCCCGAGAAGAAACATTCGAACATCCCGCTGTAACCGTAAATCCTTGAAACGATGAACCTGTTACAAATATCATTACTGTTGGCTCACGAAGATTGGGTCTACACCAAAGGCTGGATTGTCACCATCGCTGGTTTCCTCATCGTCATCATCGCCCTCTTCATCCTCTCGGCCATCTTTCGTGGCGTGGCTGCCTATTTCAAGAAGCAGGATGCCAAGAAGAACGAGGTGAAGGAGATCAAGCCTGTGACGGTGAAGCCTACGACCAAGCTGGCCGAGGGCGAGATTCCTGCCGAGGTGCAAGCCGCCATCGGTATGGCGCTCTACCTCTCGACCAACCTTCACGATGAAGAGAGCAACGTGATCACCATCGACAGAAGGGTGACTTCATGGAACGACAAAAATTACGGAGTTAGACACTGGAAACGTTAAATCGAACAATCATGAAAAAATTCAAATTCACCATTAGTGGTAAACCATACGAAGTAGAAGTCCAGAACATTGAAGGCAACATCGCCACCGTCAATGTGAATGGCACTGATTATCAAGTGGAGATGGAAGAGCAAGCCGCTCCGGTGATCGCTCCCGTGGCCCGTCCGGCCGCCAAGCCCGCCGCCAGCGCTCCTGCCCAGAGTGCCGCTCCGAAACCGGCCGCTGCCGCAGGTGGCGCCGGCTACAAGATGGCCGCTCCGCTTCCTGGAACCATCATGCAGATCTTCGTCAAGCAAGGCGACGCCGTGAAGAAGGGCGACAAGCTGCTCATGTACGAAGCCATGAAGATGGAAAACAACCTGCTGGCCGAAGCTGACGGTACCATCACCGCCATCAACTGCCGTCAGGGCGACAACGTGCTTCAAGGTGATACTTTAATCGTAATCGGATAAGGTCATGTTAGGCAAGAAGAGTATTTACAGAAGACCTGCGGTCATACTCGGCTCGTTGGTGCTCCTGATGCTGCTGAACCTCGCGGTCGTCAACAACCCGATGTTCGCCACCAAGGTCGCCGACCTGGGTAAAACCGAGCAAGTGAGCGAGATGACCCCAGAGGAAAGCAACGCCCAGCTGGCTGAGATGGCTGACGCGATTGTCGCGGAACAGCAAAAGTCGGCCGAATTGGGTCAACAGATTGAAAGTCTCAACCAACGCGTGACCACGCTGGAAGGTAAGAACGCCAAGCATCATGTGGCCGCCAAGGAAGAAGTTAAGGAAATGTCCACCAAAGACCGTCTGAAAGAAGGTCTGCACAACTTCTGGCTGCTTACGGGCTTCCGCAACTGCAAGCTCGGCAACATCATCATGATTCTGGTGGGTATCCTCTTCATCTTTCTGGCCATCCGCTTCGAGTTTGAACCCATGCTACTCATCCCGATTGGCACGGGTATCATCGTAGGTAACATCCCGTTCTTCCAAGGCTTCGGCGTAACCTTCGCCGATGCCATGGCCAATTTGCAAGCGCTAGATCCAGCCACACTCAATTTCGATTTGGACACGGCTAAGGCCCTATTGGTGGCTGTCTTTGGTGACAACCCAGGCGACAAGCACATGGTGCTGAGCGAAGCCATCAAGCAGGTCGAGCATCTGAACATGGCTGATTATGGCTTGGTCAACAACGACATCGAAGGTGTGAAAGGCTTGATGACAAGCGTGTTCCAAAGCGGTGAACTGAACCTCCAGACCGGTCTTTACCAGAAAGGCAGTGTGCTGAACTACCTGTACTTCGGTGTTACCTCTGGTGTGTATCCGCCCTTGATCTTCTTGGGCATCGGCGCCATGACCGACTTCTCGTCGCTCATCGCCAACCCGAAACTGATGATCCTTGGTGCCGCCGCCCAGTTGGGTGTGTTCATCACCTTCATCGGAGCCTTGTATCTCGGCTTCAACCTGCGTGAGGCTGGCGCTATCGGTATCATCGGTGGTGCCGACGGTCCTACCGCCATCTTCCTGTCCTCGCGTTTGGCCAACGGTATGAACGGCACGCGCAACCTCATCGGACCTATCGCCATCGCAGCTTATTCCTACATGGCTTTGGTGCCCGTGATTCAGCCGCCTATCATCCGTTTGCTGACCACCAAGGAAGAACGCCTCATCAAGATGGGTGCCCCGCGTATGGTTAACAAGACTGAAAAGATCATGTTCCCCATCGTCGGCCTCATCCTGACCACCTTCATCAGCCCCACGGCTCTGCCGCTGTTGGGTATGCTGTTCTTCGGTAATATTATCAAGGAGTCGGGCGTTGTAAAGCGTTTGCAGAACACCGCCTCCAACCCGTTGATTGACATCGTCACCATCGTCTTGGGTCTTACTGTGGGTGCCTCAACGCAGGCCTCCGTGTTCTTGACCATGAGTTCCATCGAAATCTTTGTCCTCGGTGCTGCTTCGTTCTGCGTGGCTACCGCTGGCGGTCTGCTCGGTGCCAAGTTGATGAACCTCTTCTTGAAGGAGAAGATCAACCCGATGATCGGTGCCGCTGGCGTTTCGGCAGTGCCGGATAGCGCCCGTGTCGTCGAAGTGGAAGGTCAGAAGTACGACCCGTCGAACCACCTGCTCATGCATGCCATGGCCCCCAACGTCTCCGGCGTTATCGGCTCGGCAGTGGCAGCTGGTGTGATGATGTCGTTCCTGATGATGTAATTACACCTTAATATTAATATCCAAAGCCCGCCTCAATCGAGGCGGGCTTTGATTTAAATCTAATAGTTATTGTTTTGTCGTAACGATATGCGTCGCTTTCTTGCTTTCATTTTCCTTTCTTTATTGTCATTCCATCTCTTGGGCGATGACGGTATCCCTAACCCTCGTTTGTTTCTAAAGGGTGTGTTTTTCCCTGTCGTTGAGACCCCTGCCGTTTTCACAAGCACTGTCGACGGCAAGGACTTTTTTGTTTTCATCGAGTACAGTGATAGTCTGACCATGAAGGGACATTATATGGCATGGGAAGAGACGATGACGGACACCCTTCCTTTCAAGTTGGAAGCCAAGGGGCGAAAAGCCATCCTTTATTACGAAAACCAAAAGGAAGTCTTCCGTCCTCGCATCAAGTCGATGGATAGTCAGCATGCTAATGGCTATGCCCGTTTGAGCTTGTTTGGCACAGCGCGTTTTCAGTTTGACATACACGAAACTCCCGACTTTCACGATTTTGAGAACAAGCGCTATCAAGACACTTTGTTTGAAGTGGAGGAGATCGATGACCTTACGTATGCCCATGTACCAGGGTTTTGGTCGGAAATGGGTGACGAAACCGATGTTACAGGCAAGATTTTCCGAATGACGGATGCCATAAGCGAAGTCCCGCTGGATCTCCATCTTGACATTTTCCGACCTCAAAACGACACGTTGAAGAAACATCCTTTGGTCATGTTAATTCACGGAGGAGCTTTTTATTTCGGGTCGAAAGACGATGCATCCATCACCCGATGGTGCCGGCATCTTGCGTCGTTGGGTTATGTGACGGCCTCTATCGACTACCGCATAGGTTTCCTGCCCTCTATGGCCAGTATCGGGCGGGCGGGTTACCGTGCCGTGCAAGATGCCCATGCGGCCATGCGCTATTTGGTTTCACATCAGCAAGACTATTGTATTGACACTTCCATGATTTTCGTGGGTGGTGCCAGCGCAGGAGCCATCACCGCGCTCAACCTCGCCTTTATGACCAATGAGGCCCGTCCTGAATACACTCATAGTGATTTCTTTCGTCCCGATCTGGGCAGCATCGATACCTGTGGCAACAATATTAGGACCCATTTCAGAATTAGGGGCATTATCGATATGTGGGGCGCCATGCCCGATACAACCCTTCTCCATAGAAGCAACATCCCGATGTTGGCCTTCCATGGTGATGCCGACAACATTGTCCCTTACGACTACGACTATCCTTTCGGCATTGCCGGTCCGTTGAAGACGCTGTTGGTCGAGCCGATGTTTGGATCGTCGTGCATTGTCGACCGCGCTCTCAAGTTGGGATACAATGCTCAACTGGTCACGTTTCGTGGTTACAAACACTCACCTCATGTAGACCCCAGCACGAAAGCCCTTAACGACAATTTCTTCATCATCCAAGATAAGATGTCGGACTTCTTCTACGACCTTGTTGTCTCTCAAAAGCCCGAAATCGTTGAAGAAACCGACCGTTATTATGTAAGGCCCTATCCTTTGGAGACCAGCTGGCAGGTCGAAGGCGGCGTCATCCTCTCTTCTGAAAGCAACACTGTGAAAGTGGTATGGATAAAAAACGCGCCTCAACATAGTCTTACGGTATCGGTACTGATGCCATACGGCGTAGGCCTTACCGAAAAAACAGTTTACTGATGTTTTTGTGTGTCCTCATTCTATGATAAAAAAGTACAAACCGAAAAAGATATCTTCGTTTTTTGTACTTTTGCACATTGTTTCATGAAAACTTGAAGAATAGATAACCAATAACATTAACCTTAATTATTTCAATCATGAAAAAAGTAGTATTAATCGCGGTGCTGTTCTCAATGGTGACCCTCAGCGCCAAAGCACAATGGTTCGATTTCTCACAAAACACGTACGATGCCACCGTCGGTGTTAACCTCGGTATGGTGGGCTATCACATGGGCAATAGCCAAGCTGAAAAGAATCTGGCTGGTTTTGGTTTTGGCGTAAGCGCTTCTTTGGTGGGTTTTTATGCCGATTTTATCTATCAAAATCCCGAACATCGTTGGGACCGCAAGGTGACCCAAGCACAGTATGATGACCATACGGCTCTTGCTATCAATGTGGGTTATAAAGTCCCGGTGTTGCCTTGGCTGAATATCATCCCGTTGATTGGCTACAGCAATGAAACCACAGGTAAGACCCTCGGTAACTCCATCGGCGTGGATACTGAGAGCCATTCCATCTACCACGACTACAATGTCGAGCACAGATACAATCACTTCAATTATGGCGTCGGCCTTTCGGTGAAGCCTATCAAATGGCTCGAAATTGGCGGTGTTTGCTCAGCCAGCGCCATCTACGGCAATGTTTCTGTTAACCTTATGAAATTCAAGGATTAAAACATCTTGTTTGACTTTAAAATAGAAGAGGTTGCCAAAAGCAGCCTCTTTTTTTTGTTCCCTTTTTTCAAAAATCCTTATTTTTGTTGTCCGTAATTGTACATACACATGAAAAAAGCCTTATTATTTTCCTTTTTTATGTCGGCATTGATGATGTTACATGCCCAATATGACACAAGTAAGATACATATTTCTAACGACACCATCCGTCCGCCCCGCTTAAAGGTTGGTGTGGTGTTAGGTGGCGGTGGAGCCAAAGGTGCCTCCCATATAGGCGTACTTAAATACATTGAAGAGATGGGCATCCCTGTTGACTATGTGGCCGGCACAAGCATGGGCTCCATTATTGGTGGCTTTTATGCCTTGGGTTATACCCCAGAGGAGCTCACCCAACTTATTTCAGAAATGAAGTGGTCGGAGTATATCGGCAATAGGATAGACCGCCCTATGTTGTCGGAAGAGATGAGGCTGCGCAATAGCACTATGGTTATGCAAGTGCCTTTCAGCCTCGAAAGTCTTTTGGACAATAGGAAGAATGCTAGTTTTATTAGCCAGTTGCCAAGCGCTTATGTCAACAATAGTTCACTTGTGAATCTGTTCAACGACTTATGTATCGGCTATCAGGAGGAGATGGACTTCAACGACTTGCCCATACCTTTCGCTTGTGTGGCCACCGACATGATTACAGGCAAAGAGGTAGTGCTGCGTAACGGTAGCATCTCGACAGCAATGCGCGCCAGTATGGCCATCCCAGGCGTGTTCTCGCCTGTTACGATAGGCGACAAGGTGTTGGTTGACGGCGGTTTGGTTAATAATTTCCCGGCCGATGTGCTTCGTGATATGGGGGCCGACATTATTATCGGTGTGGAGGTCACCTCCACCAAAACAGTCACTGCTGATGATTTGAAATCGTTACCCCAGGTGTTTGCCCGTCTGCTCATCACCAGCACGAGTGCAAAGAGGCAAGAAAACCGAGCCATGTGCGATGTCCATATCGTTCCCGACATCAGCGGCTTCGGCATGCTCAGTTTCACGCCTGATGCTATAGACACATTAGTGGGAAGAGGCTATAAAAAAGCGAATGAATTCCATGACCAACTATTGGCTATCAAAGAGGCGGTGGATGCCTCGGCAGGTCACCCTGTCAGCAAGACGCTTCGCGCCCCTCATGCCAAAAACTTGACCAACGATTCGGTTCTCCTCCGCTCCATCGTCGTCAATAATGTGAGTAATCATGATAGCCGCTGGCTTATCCGTAAAGGAGAATTGGCCGTCGGAAACAGCTATACGAAAGACGACATCGAACGCGCCATGAATATCTATCGCGGCACAGGCTGTTATGATGAAATCACTTATCAAATCAAGGAATGCGATTCTGTTCACTGGGACAGCAAGTTGTCTGAAGCCTATGACCTGAGCATTAATATGAAACCTGCCCAGCCGCATGTCTTTGGCCTGGGTATACGCTACGATACAGAGGAAGGCGCGGCGATATTACTCAATATCGGATTGAATGAGAAGAGGTTTAATGGCTCGAAACTCAATTTCAGCACGAAACTGAGTTACAATCCGCGTATCAATCTTACCTATACCTATTCAAGGTCATCGTTGGCCAACTTCAATCTGTCTTTCGACTATAGGAATGAGCATTTCCGTTCTAGAGGTTTTCATAATAAGTACGTCAACTTGCATTATCAACAAATGAAAGCCAATGCCTACATTTCTGAGTTCCACCTGCTCAATTTCAGCACTAGCGCAGGAGTGTCATACATCAATACGACATTCGACAAATCATCCTTTGATGGTAATAATGCTTTTGACTCTGTTTATTATGCGAACAATACCATGTTGGCGCCATTTGTCAAGTTTCAGTATGACAATTTGGATGACGCCTATTTTGCCAACCATGGCATCTTGACCAACTTGGGCACGCATTTCTATTACATGCCATCCACCAATGATAAGTATTTCGACTTCAGCTATGCTTTCCAATATTATTTCACTCCAGGTGACGGACGATTTACCTTCATACCACAAGTGTATGGCCGTTTTGTGACACACATCAAACCTTCCTATGCCCTTGTTGGATACTATAATATTAGGAATACTTGCGGTGGGGAGATTGCCGGCCGCCACTTTGAAAACCAAATGCCTTTTATCGGCCTGACCAGCGTTGAAGATGCTTCTGTTGATTTGACGCAAAACGCAAGTATTTTCCGTTGTGATTTGCGTTATAACTTCTATGGCAAGCATTACCTGACGGCGATGTATAATGTCTCAATGCCGTGGGGACTGTTGGGTACCGGTGGGATGGCTTTTTCCGATATAATTCATTTCATGGCACAAGGTGCAGGGTTGAGGTATTCCTATAACAGTTTCCTGGGACCGGTTTCATTGACCGCTCATTGGTTCAACAGCGACGAGAATAACCATTTTGGAGCCTATTTCTCATTCGGTTACACTTTCTGAGACACCGTTTGCTAACATAAACTGACGGATTTCATTGGCATGCCGACCTCGCATAATGACGTGGTGGTTGCCGATGGAATGTTGCAGCAGATAAGGCTTCAGGTTTACAATGAGCGTGATTTGCGTGCGGCAGAAATGGTTACTGTATGGGGCCTCGATGGACTTCGCTTCGGTAACGAAATAACGGTCCAGTTTCGGGCCGCCCCATTTAAGTAATGTATAGTCGGTCAGAGGCAACAAGCCTTGGATAGCCACACCAATACCCGACTCGAAATGCGACCGGACAATGGTCTCATCACACATTGTCAGCGGGATGGTGCAATGCGCCAACATGGAGGTATCATCAGTAAGTTGCGAAGGATTGGCCATGAAGGCCGCCTCGCCACATAAACGTTTGGCTAGATACATGCTCATCAGCGTTTGCATGTCGCCCTCGCAGCCCGCCACAATGCCCTCATCATTGAGCAGAGCCAAGGCCAAACAACTTGTCGTGCCACAGGCTTTCACGATGTCGAAGCAACGGATGGTCATGGCATCCAAACGCTCTTCTTGGCAGATGCGTTTGATGGCCACATAGGCCTTTGCGGCTTCCAGCATGTCGGCATCCGAAGGCTCCACAACACCTTTGGCGCGTTTCACCATGGCCTGTGCCACCTCCTCGGCCTCGGTTTGCGGAATGTTTTTGATGCCGTCGATGAGGCGTTGCAGGTCGATGTCGATAGTTTCGATGCCGTAGCGTTGGCGTAGATAATCGCGGTCCACGCCGCTGGCAATCAGCCAATCGGAGGGTTGACCGAACAACCCGATTCGTCCCTGTAGAGACGCGACATGGCACGTCTCTACCACGGCCGATATAATTTCATCATTCGTCCCATGCAAAATCTTTCCTTCCACCCCGATATTGCCCAGATAGGTCAGTATTTCCAATGAGGCAGCCAACGAATTATTACGCCCATCGGCAATCATCATGACGTTTTTTTGGCGCGTTGGACCACACATCGTTTCAACGTCGATGGCCGACCAGATGCGTTTGAACAGGTTTTCCACGCCACCCGTGGCGATCATAAAGGCATCGGGTAACGATTGTAGAGACGCGCCATGGCACGTCTCTACCGATTCGTCACCGATGATGTTGATTTCCGCATTACATTCGTTTTCCAGCCTTTGAATCAATTCGGCATATTCATTTCTGACGAATTCATCCGTCTGGAACGAGGAACGAAGGATGGTTATTCTCATGGGGTATAGGTCTTAATTCCCCTTGTCCTCATTGCGGGCTTGCCCCGCCATCCCTCGTGCTTTTGGATGACGATTCTGCACGAGGGATGGCGGATGTTCCTCCGCCATGAGGACAAGAGGCGTAAGGGTGTCTATTCTGGTTTAATGTCTCACCACAAATCGCAGTGTTGTTTCACCGGCCTTAACCACATACACACCGTTCTCATAGCCTGTCGTGTTGATACGGAGTTCGCTGCCGTTGGCCTCGAATTCGTCCACCTTCTGACCGAGGGCGTTATAGACGTGCACCGTGCTGAGGCTTTCGCCACTAAGGGTCACGAAGTCATTGGCGGGATTGGGGTAAACTACGATGGTCGGGTCGTCGTTTTGGCTTACGCCGTCTTCGCAATCATGCTGTTCGTATGCTTCAGCTTCCATGGCATCGATGATGTATTCCAACGTGGGCGGATAGATGTCGCGGTTGGCGAAGGTGTGGTCGGGACGGATGAGCATGATGGTGGGATAGTAGCCCACGGGGATGTCTTGTACAATCTGATTGCCACCGCCGTCGCGGCTGATGGTGGGATACTGCACACCGAATTGGTCGACCCAAGCATGGCACTCGTCGTCATGACCGTTGGGCGAGATTTCCATGAAGAACACATCGTTTTGGTTGCAGCCATAGAGACGGTAGGCTTCAACGACATCAGCCATGGGAGTTTCGCTGTACGGATCGCCTGTAAGGAAGAAGTTGATGAGCACGGCCTGGCCGGCGTCGAGGATGTCGTAAAGGTGGATTTCGTTGCCGTCGATGTCGGTGGCGGTGAAGTCGGGCATGATTTCAGAAGGACCACTGGGTGTGGTGGTGACAGGCTCTTGTACGACTTCGCCGAGGTTGCCGTCGATGTCGGCAGGCACGGCATAAATTACGTATTCCGTGTCAGGCGTCAAGTCGCTGAAGGTGTTGGAAATGATGTCGGAACCAGGCATGCCGTAAGTCCAGAGGTATTCGGGAAGCTCGAGGCCTGCAATGCCCATCCATTCCTGGATCTCGGCTTCGGTGGCCATCATGTAGGCATAGGAGGCGCAGTCTTCATTGGGCGTGAAGGTGGCCGTGACTTCGGTCTCCAGCACTTGGTCAACAGTGATGCTCACCTGCGGGTCATAGCTTGGCGCATTGCAGTCATGCTGTTGTAGGCCGAGTTGTTCCAAAGCGTTGATGACGGTCTGGGCGTTGTTGATGGGCCACAAGTCGTTGATGACGATGGAACGGTCAGGGGCGATAACGATGAGTGTGGGATAGGCACCGATTTGATACTGGCTGCAAATGCCTGTACCGCCAGCCTGCCCGCTGATGGTGGGGTACTCCACGCCGTAGGTGTTCACCCAGTTGAGGCAAGCCGCATCGCTGTCGCCTGTAGCGATTTCCATATAGAACACATCATGCATGTTGCAACCCATGGCGTAATAGGATTCGACAACTTTCGGGGTGGCCTGCTGGCATGGGCCGCAGGTGGTGAAGAAGAAGTCGATAAGCACATACTGGCCGCCGTCGAGGATGTCGAACAGGTGGACTTCTGTGCCGTGAACGTCAGTAGCCGTGAAGTCGACGGCTTGTGTGAGAGGACATTGCGCTTTCAAGCCAAAACCAAAGGCCAGCGCGAGGATAAGGGTAAATAGTTTTTTCATAATGAAAGGTATTAATTTGTTGTGATTCCGATGCAAAAGTAAAAAAAACTCTAAACTCTCAACTCTAAACTCTCAACTAATTATCACGATAATCCTTCTTCTTCTCATACTTCAAATCCTTCAACGCCTGAGCCTTCACGTTGATGGTGAAGTTCCAGCTCTTATAGCTGCCGATAGGAATCCAATTGAAACGCATCTCCCAGCAGTGCAGGTCGCGGTAGACGCTGAGGTTGGTATAGGAGATCTTGTTGTTGACGAAATCCCAGCCCGTCGAGAAGGTGAACTTCCATTTGGGTGTTAGGCTGATGTCGCCATTCAAGCCTATGGTATGCACGTAAGTGTTGGTGGCAATACCCATGAAGGCGGCGTAGGCTAAGGATGTCGTGTAGGTAAGGTTGTAGCTGAGCGAGAGCGACCAGGGAGTGGTCCAGTCGATGTAGGCATTGGGATTGCCAAGGATCTCATTGAGTTCGTCGGGGTCGAACATGCCCGATTGTCGGGCGTTCTGGTTGATCTCGTTTCGGAGGTCCTGGCTCCCTTTTTTGCCTTGCAATTTCTTGAGGTCGTTTTGGTTGAAGCTGTAATTCAGGCTGAAGCGCCACGACGAGCCCGTCTTTCGGAACAGCCTTCCATTGTCGATGACTTCGAAACGGTTGATGCGTCGGCCCAAAGAGTCGGCGGCATAGGGGTCCCACGAGCTGCTGTAATTGATGCCCAATTTCTTGAATAAAGTGGTGCGCCCATTGACAGAGATGGGGGAGAAATTGACGGAGTCTTTGGTGATGTCGTAGTTGCCCGAGATGCTGAAGGATTCCAGAATGGGGATTTTCTTGATACCGGTGATGGTGTCGCTACGCGAGGGCACTTTGATCTCCAAGTTGTTTCCCAAGCTATAGGTCAGTAGGCCTTGTTGGTTTTGCGACGGCGTGCCATAGAGCGCCTTTTCATATTTGTTGTAGACCTGCTCCTTTCCATCGCCATCGATATAGGTGCCGTAGACACCCCATCGTGGGTCGCTGAAGTCGGGACGGTAGGTGAAGCCGATGGTGGGGGTGAACACATGTCGAATGGCGCGGATAGGACCGTTGGCGAAGTTCACCATACCGTAGATTTTGGTGGTGAGGTTGGTGCTTGCACTGAAGTCAACCAGGTTGCGGAAGCCGTGGATGGTGTCGATCTGCACGCTGTCCTGAACCCATTGCTGCTCGATGCGTTTGAAGTACATGTAGTCGTTGAAGGTCAGGTTATTGGTCCACGAGAAGTGTTTGAACAGCTTGATGGTTGCGTTGATGGGAATCCTATGCGAGATGCCTGTTTGCACATGGTCGCGTATCATCGTTCGGGCCCAACCGCCAAAGTCATCGGTGAAGCCGCGGAAGAGCGCGGTGTCCGCATCGTTGATATACGCCTTTCCGTTCATCGTGTAGCCCATGCTGAGGCTTTGGTACCAGTGTTTCTTGCCCGCCTTGCCCACGTTTTTCAAGGGGTAGAAGGTGTTGACGGTCAATGTCATCTCGGGCAGTGATGCGGTGACCTGACGCGTCAATGTGTTTTGGCTATGGCTGGCGTTGAGGGTGAGATAGACCTTGCCAGCGAAGTTGGTTTGATAGGCGATACTCGACCTGAAGGTGTTGCTCAGCTGGTCGGTGGCGGTTTGAGCGTTGTATTTGTTGAAGTTGGAGCTCACGATGTTCACGTCGGCAGAGAAGTTGCGCCGCGGATGCGACTTGGGGTCTTGTTTGTGAGTCCAGTGAATCTTGAAGTCGGTGCTCTCCTGATAGTCGGCAGCACCTTTGGTACCGAGTTTATTCACGGCAAAGCCCAAGGCCATCGAGCCATTGAAGCGATACCGTTTGTTGTAACGGAAGGTGGGCTTGATGCCCCATGAGCCACGGGTGTAGATGTCGCCCAAGATCTGCAAGTCGTAGTTGTCGTTGATGGCCCAATAGTAACCACCGTTTTCGAGGTAGAAACCACGGTTGGCCGACTCGCCATAGGTAGGTATGATGAGTCCCGACTTTTTGCCTTTGGTGTTGGGGATCATGGCGAACGGCAACACGATGGGCAGGGGGATGTCGGAGATGGTCATATAGATGGGGCCTGTGACGATCTTGTCGTCAGGGATGACCTTGGCCTTGGTGAACTTGAACTGGTAATGCGGATGGTCCTTGAGGTCACAGGTGGTGTAGCCGCCCGAGCGTATGTTGATGCTGTTGTCATCCATGCGCTTGATGCGCTCGCCATGCAGATAGCCACCGCTTTCCTCTGTCCACACCTTGCTGATGATGCCTTTCTTGGACTTGAAGTTATACGACATCTCCACAGCTTCAAAGGTGGACTCGCCTTGGGTGAAGACGGGACGGCCTTGTATTTTTCCTAATGAGTCGACGGAGCCGTGTGCCTTGCACGTGCTGGTTTCGAGGTCGAATTCCAGATAGTCGGCCTTCAAGACGATGTCGTCGTATTTGGCCTCGGCATTGCCGTAATAGAAGATCTTCTTCTGGCCCATGTCGCGGTACACCGAGTCGGCGGCCGAACAAATCACCTTCGTCTCGATGGCTGACTCAGAGCGGTGAGGCGTGATGTGGCGGCGCGTATGTTTCAGGGTGTCATATCGGAGTGTGTCGGCTTCGTTGATGCTATCTTTTAGTGGTATTATCGAGTCAAGAGGCGCAATCGTGTCAGTGATGAACGTGACAATCGTATCAAGGTGTGCTGAATCTGAGACGATAGGAATGGTGTCAACAATACGAATGGGGGTGATGACAGTATCGCTCTTGGGTGGTTCGGAAGTGTGTTTATCTTTCTCAATATGAGACATTTGCTTACAACTGCAAAACAAAACCACGGTCATTGCCAATAGGCAAATGGCTACGTGTAGAAAAATATTCTTATATGTTTTGCGTTCTAACAAATTGAAAACAATTACTTTTGTACACTTGAAATCCGCTGCAAAGATAGTTTTTCTTCGCGCATAAATGAACGAACTCAATATGATACAACGAAAGATTTTCCGATTTGGTGTTTTTATCCTGCTTTTTCTGATGCCGTTTGTGACCGTTGCCCAAAAAGGGGAGAAGATTCAAACCATTGTCATCGATGCAGGCCACGGAGGCAAGGACACGGGAGCCTTGGGCAAGGTGACAACGGAAAAGGCACTCAATTTGGCCGTTGCCTTGAAATTCGGCAATTACATCAAGGAGAATCTGCCCGATGTGAAGGTCATCTATACTCGCGATAAGGACAGGTTTGTTGAGTTGAGCGAACGCGCTGCCATTGCCAACCGTAACAATGCCGACGTGTTCATCTCCATCCATTGCAATTCCACTGAAGGCAGCACTACGGCAAACGGCGCGGAGACTTTCGTCATGGGTGAATCGAAAAATGAGAAAAACCTCGCCATAGCAAAGAAGGAAAATGCCGCCATCTTGTTGGAAGACAACACGGATGCTTACGACAACTTCGACCCCAACAGCACCGAGGCCTATATCCTCTTCTCGCTCTCACAAAGCATGTATCAAAAACAAAGCCTCGACCTTGCCGCCAAAGTGCAGAAGCAATTCACCCAGAAGGTGGGTCGCCATGACCGTGGCGTGCAACAGGCCGGATTCCTCGTGCTTTGGAAGACTTCCATGCCGAGCATCCTCGTTGAATTGGGTTTCATCAACAACACCAAGGAAGAACAATTTCTCAACTCCGAGAAAGGCCAAACCCAGATGGCGCTGGCGCTTTATCGCGCTTTTGAGGAATACAAACGTGAGTTTGAGGCAGAGAACCACACCTCGGGCCAGCCCGAAGTCAGCGAGAAGCCTGCCAGCAGCAATGTCGGCGACACCTATTTCGCCGTGCAGTTTGCCAGCCGCGACAAGAAAGTGGCTTCTACCGACAAGGCCTTCAGCGGCGTGAAAGAGGTCGATGTCTATGAATACAACGGTGCTTTCCGTTACATCTCAGGCAAGTTCACCAGCAAGGATGCGGCCATGAAACGCCAATCCGAGGTGCGCGCTTTGGGCTACAAAGACGCCTTCGTTGTCGCCTTCATCAACGGCGAGCGCGGCACCATCAAACAGGCCGAGGAGGCGCTGAAGAAATAATCACCAAACCGGAAAACTAATCACCTTATCGTTGCTGCCAGCCACAAGGCCGAAGCCGTTCTTCACATTGGAATATACGCCAACGGGCTCACTGTAGTATTGTGACAGGCTATTGCCCGAAGTGATGGTCGTGTAGTAATTGTACGCCCCTTCGGTCAAATGCCTCAACTTTATTTCAACGAAGGCATTGATGCTGTCGTTGGCCTTGAAAAGCGTATTGGTGACCAAGGGGATTTCCATGCGATAGCTGCCGCCATCAAAGGTAGCATCGTTGAAAGTGCTTCTTGAGCGGTTAGTCAAACCGACGTCGATGCCGAACTGGTCTTCCAATTGCACCGTTGAGGTGCCGATGATGGGGTCGTTGAAATAGACTTGGTATAATTCAGCGGGCTGCTCGTAGTTTTCCCGTCCATCGGGATAGGTCCAGTCGCCTTCGGTGCGCATAGAGGCTTCAAGGCAATAAAGATCCAACACGCCCGGATTAGGGTCGGTGATTTCTATCGTGACGGTGAGGTGTTTTCGGTAGTTTTTCAGCCATACCAATATGGTTGAGTCAGTGCCAGGTACGGGAACATTATAGCCGCTCGCGCTCGTAGTGTCCCATTTCGTGATGCGGGCGTCTTCAAAACTACCTATGGGCTCATTCGGTAAAGCCTCCGAACTGCCTTCTATCTCGTCAAACCCAGGTGCCGTGACGCTGATTTTGACCACATCGCCGATTTGCGGCACATAATCGTGCGTGAAATAATAACTGACAAAGAACATAGGAGGATTCAGATAGTCATAATAGGTTGTGTCACCGTTCAGCTGCATCTCGCCTTTGCTTACGCCGTTTACGAAAAGGAAGGCTTGTGTACCCTCTGGCATTTCGTAGTCAGTGATGGTGTCGAAAACGAAGTCACTTTTGTAAACCTTCGCCATGATAGGTTCGCCAGGTATGGCGATGCAGTTAACAACCAATTTTGGGTCAACATATTCGCCTTTGAATTTCAGAGGCTTGGTGCAGGCTGAAAACAGAACCATGCAAATTATTGGGATTAATGTTTTTTTCATTTGAATTGTTGTTGCTGGTAGAGACGTAGCGCGCTACGTCTCTACAATGATGGTTAGAATTTATAACTGTACGAAACTGAAGGAATAATCGGGAAGATGCTGACCTGTTGTAACTGCGGCAGTCCCGTGTTTTGGTCATAGCCACGAATGACGATGAAGGGGTTCTGACGGTTGTAGACATTGTAGATGCTGATGTTCCATACGCGCTCGCCGTGCTTCTTCTGCTTGCGGAAGTTCATGCCGAGGTCGAGGCGGTGATACACGGGCATCCTGAAGTTGTTGCGCTCGACATAACCGATGTTGGGCGTGCCAACCACGCTGCCACCATATTGTGAATAATAGGTGATAGGAATGCCTGGATATGCTTGTGTGGGCAAGGTGCCGCAATTGCCGCTGCTGATGACCCAAGTACCCGACAGGTCGAAGCGGTCGCTGAACTTGTGCTGCACGGTGATGCTGAAGTCGTGACGGCGGTCATATTTGGCGGGGAAGGGATTGCCGTTGTTGATCACCATGCCTTCGCGGTCGAATTTGCGCATGGAACGCGCCCAGGTGTAGCCAACCCAGCCCGTGGTCTTGCCAAAGGAGCGTTGCACAAGCAGTTCAACGCCGTAGGCCCAGCCTTTGCCCATGTTCACCTTGTCTTCCCAGCCCTGGCTGGTACCGAAGAAACTGGTGCCGTCCTTGTATTCCAGCACATTGTCCATCGTCTTGTAATACCCTTCCAGCGAGATGTCGAACAGGTTGGGCAATTCATAGAAGCCGCCGAGCGAGAACTGATGTCCCTTTTCAGGTGCAATCCGTGCCGTGACGGGCACCCAAAGGTCGGTGGGCATGGTGATGTTGCTGTTGGATAGCAGGTGGATGTATTGTGTCATGTAGGCATAACCCGCCTTGAGTGAGAAATGGGGTGCCACCATAGCGCTCATGCTGAAGCGGGGCTGCAACGAGTGGTAGAAGTTGCCTTGCACCGCAAAAGCGGAATAGTGCAGTCCGACATTCATCTTGATGGCTTCGTTCAAAGCAATGTTGTCCTCAACATACAGCATGGCTTCGTGGGCATGCACGTCGCCAGTGTTGGCCACGGTGTCCATATTGGATTCCGCTTCAGTGAAATTAAGTTTCATCGATTGCACCTCGGGGCGGAAGAAATGATAGGTGTAGCCGCCGCCAAAACGGATATCGTGCCTCGGGTTGGGCGCGTAATGGAAATCGGTGCGCGCCGTAAGGTCATGGATGCCCGAATGGAAATTCATGGCCATCTCGTCGGTGGAGGTGTAGGTGTTGGGCTTGAACTCCTCGTAAGTATAGTTCTGGCTCATACCGAGGTCGTGGCGGTATTGCGTGTAACTCGCCGAAGCATCCATGAAGAGTTTGGGCGAAATGATGTGGTTCCAACGCAGCGCGCCCACCTTGTTGCCCCATTTCCAGTTGAGGCCAAGTTTCTCGTGGTCGGCGTACATGTCCTCATAGGCGTAGTCCCATTTCACATTGGCGTAGATCCTGTCGTCGCCGCTGTACCAGCTCAAATACAGACGGTCTTTGTCCGAAATCTTCCAGTTGAGCTTGGCGTTGAGGTCGTAGAAATAATAGCCCAACGAGAACTTGTCGATGCTCGGGTCGGCCAACTTTCCGATGAGGCCATAAAGGTTGGTGAGGGCATCGGAATAGGTACGGCGAAACGACAGGTTAAACGACAATTTATCTTTCACAATCGGTCCTTCCAAGTTGAGTTTTGAAGAAATCAATCCGATGCTGAAGTTGCCGTGGTATTTCTGCATGTCGCCGTCTTTCATGCGCACATCCACCACCGAAGAGATGCGCCCACCGTAACGGGCGGGGAAACCGCCTTTGTATAAGGTGACGTTTTTCAGTGCATCGGGGTTGAAGACGGAGAAGAAGCCGAACATGTGGTTGACGTTGTAGAGTGGCACACCGTCCATGAGGAGCAGGTTCTCGTCGGGACCGCCGCCACGCACATAGAGTCCGGCCGAGCCTTCCGAGCCGTTCTGCACGCCAGGCAGCAGCTGGATGGCTTTCAGCACGTCGGCTTCGCCCATCAGGGTCGGAATGCTTTTGATTTGCTTGATGGGCAATTCGATGACGCTCATCTGTGGATTGTTGGCGCCTACCGTGGCGCGGTTGGCCTCAACGGTCACTTCCTGCAGCTGTATGTTGCTGCTCATCTTCACCGTGATGAGGGTGTCGGCGACCAAATTGAAGGCTTGGTTCACGGCATCATAACCCACAAAGGAAAACTGCAGGTCGACGGGACCTTCGCCCAAGGTCAAGGAATAATAGCCGTAGTTGTTGGTGGCGCAACCTTGCCCTGAGTTGCGGTCAATCACCGTTGCCCCAATCAAGGTCTCACGGCTGGCGGCATCCATCACATAGCCGCTGATGCAGTGCTTCTTCTGCGCCATCGCCGACAACGACAGCAGCAGAAGGAATAAAAAAGGAATTGTTTTTCGCATGAATGCTTGGTTTGGTTAATTGTCATTTTAACCCCTTTACCTAGCATAATATTGTCTGAAAACGGCAAAATAGTTATTTGGGTGTTCCAATGGTCAACAACCTTTCCCGATGGTTTTGCGATGGGTGGTTTATTCATTTCACCTAAACATCTCTTTCTAGTGGATAGGTTATACACCCTCCTTCACTTATCGCTTTCCCACCTGCTCATCCCGCCGTGCAACACTTTCCACCGCCGCACTTGCTCATTTAAGGCCTCCACCGAGTCTTTTTTCAGGCTGTCGGCAAGCTCCTTACCGCTTTGGATAGCGGTTTTGGCAGGCCTCTTTTGGTCACTTCGCTGGCATCCTGCCAGCAGCAGGATGACCACCACAGAAACCAAACTGAAAAACCTTTTTATTCTCATAGGTTATTGTTAGCCAAACTTTAGCACTTTTAGTCACACTTGAACACTACAGCCTAAACATCACCGTACCCACAATAGGCCTGTTGATGCGCAAAGGATATCCTATATACTGTGCCGTATAATCCTTGTCAAAATGGTTCAACAAGCCATAACCTGACGAGATCTTGAAGCAAATGTCGTTGTATTGGATTCCGATACCGAGATTCCACGACAGACCAATCCAATGCCATGTGGGTTTCCCGCTGTTTCCAAGCGGACTCCCAAAGATATAGCTGCCGCTTCCTGATATAACTCCTGAAGCATCCGTTTTGCGGAAAATCACCAAATCCAGACTTGGACCCGTAAAGAGCTGAAGCTCGGTGTGGTCGCCCAACTTGTCATGGTATTGCAACATAACAGGAATCACCCCAGTAAGGTCGTGGGCTTTCACCTCGAGAGTTTGTCCCTCTTCCTCGAATTTGGCGTAGGGGCGGCTATACTCCATGCGGATGCCTGTCACAATTCCCAGAGGCGTCTTGCCTAACATGTACTCGCGGTCGTATTCCACACCAAAGGCAAAACCCATCTTGCCTTGTTCCGAAGCGATATACGACATGCTGATGCCGTTACACTGCATCGTCTTGCCCATCATGCAAACACCTAATGTGTTATTGACTCTTTTTGTGTTCTTGGTTTGTTGTGCCGTGGCCGACACAAGGCAGCACATCAAGGCTGCAATAATCAAAGATTTTTTCATTGTATTAAAGTTTAATTGTTCGCTTTGCAATTTTGTTCCACAAAAGTATAGCAAAAAATCGCTGTTTTTTCAAGTCCAAAGGCCATTACAAACTTTTGCAAAGCCAATTCTTTGTTTTACAACACGTTGCAGTTCCAGATTACAACATTTCATTTATCGCTCTCCCACCTGCTCATCCCACCATGCAGCACCCTCCACCGCCGCATTTGCTCATCGAAGGCCTCCACCGAGTCCTTTTTCGGGCTGTCGGCAGGCTCTTTACCGCTTTGGATAGGGATTTTGGCAGGCTCCTTTTGGTCATTTTGCTGGCATCCCGCCAGCAAAAGAAGTGCAAGTAGGTTTACATTTTACTTTATCCCCCCACCATATAAATCTCCAACCTCGAAATGGTCCGAGGATTGAAGGAGGCATCGAACAATGTGGTGTTGTCGATGTAAAGCCTTTCAAGACGTTGGCAGTTGCGTAGGTTGGGGATGACGAGCATGCCGCCACTACCTGCCACATTCAGTTCCACCAACTCCGTGAGTTGGGCCAGCCCGACGGGTAACTCCTGCAGCAGGTTGGTGCCGATGTAGAAAAACTCCAACGACTCCAATTTCCCGATGTCATTCGGCAAGTGATGTAGCGCGTTGTGCGTGACAGAGAGATAATTCAGGTTCTTCAATTCGCACAGTTCGTTGGGCAAGGTCTGTAGGTCGTTGTAGTCCAGTTCCAAGTGTTTCAGGTTTTTGAGTTGGCCTATCTCTGGCGGCAGCGCCTTGATGTCGTTATGCTTGAAGGAGATATATTCCAGTTCGGTGAGTTCGCCGATGACTGGCGGGATGTAGGTGAGGCGGTTGGAACTGACCACCAGTTTCTTGAGGTGTTTCAGTTGTCCAATCTCCTCGGGAAGCGAGTCGAGGCCATTGCGGAAGAGGTAGAGTGTCTCGGCATTGGGGTTGGCCTCGATTTTCTCCACCAGGCGTTTGGCGCTGCGGTAGGTGATACGGATTTTCTTCTTGCCCTGTGCTTGGACATTGCCGCCTATGAGCATCAAAGCGGCGAGAAAAAGGATGATGGTTGTTTTTTTCATGTCGGTTCTTTTTTATTCTTTCACAAATTTTCCCGAGGAAAGCGTTTTCTTGTCGTTCTGTCAATCTACCACCACCAACCGCACATCGCTTTTGATCATGCCTTGCTCCATCAGCAGAAACACCCGCTTCGTCTTGTCTGAATTATAGCTTTGGGCAGCAATGCCAAATTCGCCCTTGCCGTCGATGACATTCACCGTTTCATTACCCTCTTGATCCAAGATGATCTCGCGGAGCTTGGTCTGCAACAGCCGCGGGTCTTGTGAGGCCGCAGCGTCTGTCTCAGAGTATTCATACTTGCTGCAAACCATCGAATAATAGCAAAGATTGCCCTGCAAGTCGAACACGGCATCATTGACGGTCTCTTGGGGACCGACAATGTTATTCCTATAGGGCTTTTTCCATAGCAGTTTTCCATCTGTATCGAACATGCTCAAGTTGCATCCTTTTTTCCCGAACCAATAATAAACACCCGTATGCGTGCTAATGGTTTCCGTATAGTCATACTCGCCTTTCACACAAACACGACCATCATTCATGAGAAAAGGATAAAAGTCTATCCAATGGACCTCGTTGTTTTTGTTCTTGCCTTCCTTGGCATTGATCAATACACCTACGTCTTCTTTTGTGAAAGGATACTCGTCAGAAGTGACGACAGCTTGTTCGTTCAAATCAAACAAGGTGACATACATTCCTGAAAGGGCAGCATTCCTGTTGAACAAAAACATCCAGTCACCGTATTTCTCGCCTTTCAGCGAACCCGTAACCCAAAGACGGTCGCCGTTCAATGTAAGTTCCGCACTCCCAATGTTGACGGGCAGGGGAAACGACATCAGCTCTTCACCGTCATTCGTCATGACCACGAGAGCCGCTACCGCCTTGTCTTTGGAGTCGGCGAGATAATAGCCCACCAAAACGACTTTGCCATCATCGGTAATGACATAATCATGGAAATGAAAATCCGTATCCCTGCTCCATAGTGTCGCATTCGTTGTATTATCCAACACTGCAATTTTCCATGTACCAGGAACTCCATTTTGGCATTCGTCCAATCGCACCAGCGCACGATAGGATTGATTGGGTGAGGTCTTGGAGGAAACCGTAAGCATTTCCTTCAGTTTGACAGGATCCATATTGCTGAAATGCTTTTTCCCATCTTCGAAAGGCGAGAATCCGAGGTCTTCTGTCGAGGTCAGCGTCATGTCCGACTTTTTGAATGTGAGTTTTTCAAGACGATAGCCCTTAGCTTCATGCTTTACAGTAAGCACTTCGATATTCTCTCCATATATCCCGCCATAAATGAGCAAACGCATTGACATCTTACCCTTAAAATCTTTCTCGGTTTTAAGTGACAAATCGGTTTTGTCGAAACTAACGAGGGTGATTTTACTGTAATAATCAAAGAAATAATAACAGGACTCGTCCTCTCCAATATACAAGGCCTGATTGGTGAGTTTTACGCCTTTGGCCAACGGGCCTTGCTTGATAGTCGGCATTTGGGCGAATGAAAAGCATGTGTAAAACATGCCCAATAGAAATAATACCTTTGTTTTCATATTTTGATGTAAATTTTCTGTGTTATGCACGCAAAATTATTCAAAAAAACACCAAAAAAGCCAACTGTCAAGTCCTAAATTGGTTTTGTCCCTATTATTATCGATTTCGAAATTACCAATATATTGACATTCAAATATTTATGGAAAATCGGTTTTTTGGTTTGTCCATGTTTTTTTGGTTTAGGAGACCATTAAAATGCGGTATTCTTATTGTCTGAATCGAAAAAAATGGCCGCACTTGCAAAGTACGGCCATTCAGAATAACAGATGTGGGTGATTACTCCACCACAACCAAATAATAATTCTTCTTGCCCTTTTGCACAAGGATGTACTTGCCGTCGATGAGGTCGGCGGGGGTCATCACCTTGTCCAAAGTGACCTTCTCCTTGTTGACGCTCACGCCGTTGGCTTGGGTCATCTTGCGGGCCTCGCCCTTCGAGGGGAAGATCTGCGTGTTGACGGCCATGAAGTCGACAATCGGGATGCCGGCTTCGAGGTCGGTGCGGGCGATGTGCTCCTGCGGCACGCCGTCGAAGATGTCCAAGAAGGTGGCTTCGTCGAGTTTCTCCAAGCCTTCCTTGGTCGACTTGCCGAAGAGGATGTTGGAGGCCTCGATGGCGGCATCCAAGGCTTCCTGCGAGTGCACCAACACGGTGACTTCCTGAGCCAAACGCTTTTGCAGCACACGCATGCCCGGGTCTTTCTTGTGCTCTTCGATCAGGGCATCGATGGTCTCTTTATCTAAAGAGGTGAAAATCTTGATGTATTTCTCGGCATCCTCGTCGCTGACGTTGAGCCAGAACTGGTAGAATTTGTAAGGCGTGGTGCGCTTCGGGTCGAGCCAGATATTGCCACTCTCGGTCTTACCGAACTTCTTGCCGTCGGCCTTGGTGATGAGCGGACAAGTCAAGGCAAAGGCCTCGTTCTCGAAGCCTAAGGTGCGGCGAATCAACTCCGTACCCGTGGTGATGTTGCCCCATTGGTCGTTGCCGCCCAGCTGCAGCTTGCAGTTCTTATGCTGGTAGAGCCAGAGGAAGTCGTAGCCTTGCAGGAGCTGATAGGTGAACTCGGTGAAGCTGAGGCCGTCGCGGGCGGTGCCGTTGAGGCGCTGCTGCACGCTGTCCTTGGCCATCATGTAGTTCACGGTGATGTGCTTGCCCACCTCGCGGGCGAAGTCGAGGAAGGTGAAGTCCTTCATCCAGTCGTAGTTGTTCACCATCTCGGCGGCGTTGGGTTCCTTCGATTCGAAATCCAAGAACTTGGCCACTTGTGCCTTGATGCACTCTTGGTTGTGACGCAAGGTCTCTTCGTTGAGCAGGTTGCGCTCTTGGCTCTTGCCCGAGGGGTCGCCAATCATGCCCGTGGCACCACCCACCAGGATGATGGGCTTGTGGCCGCAGTGTTGCAGATGGCGGAGCATCATGATGCCGCAAAGGTGTCCGATATGTAAGGAGTCGGCGGTCGGGTCGGTGCCGAGGTAGGCCGTTACCATTTCTTTCTGGAGGAGTTCTTCCGTGCCTGGCATGATCTGTGCCAGCATTCCGCGCCAGCGGAGTTCTTCAACAAAATTCTTCATTAAATGCTTTGGTTATTGTGGACTCTAAATAAGAGGTGTTTTGCTTTGTTATTGATTGTAATGTCTCAACCTGCAACGCATATTCTTGACGACGTTGCCGCCAAAGAGCCATGAGTCGGCGAAGTGGAGGTTGCCGTAGGGGAAGATGTCGGCATAAACCTCATAATAATACCTCGACACAAAGGTTGAGTCGAAATCTGAACAAACCATAAAGTGATCGACCAGTTGTCCCCCTGTGTAGGGAGCAATGTAGACGATGCTGTCGCGAGAGGTGTTATACTTAGCAACACCGAGATGCAGAGACTGGTCAACCATTTCGGTGCCTTCCGTCCAAGTCAGCGGGTTGATGCCCACCACGGTGTTTTTCATCAAAGGCGATGCAGCTTCGATGTCGCTCACGGAGTTGAAAATCACGACACCCTGCATACAGCTGTCGACAGCAGGTTTCAAGGCTTCGGGATATTGGGCCAACTCTTGGTCAGTGATTTGGAAGCCGATGCAATAGGCCGCCACCATTTGCTGACGTTGTTTCTTGGTCATGCCGTTTTTCAGCAGTTCGATGAGCATCTGCGAGCCTTGGCTATGTCCTACCAGGAAGAAAGGACGACCGTGGTTGTAGTGGGTCATGTAATACTGGAAAGCGTCTTCGATGTCAGTAAAAGGCGTTTGGGCAATCTGTTCCAGATTATCTTTCGGTTGCCTATAGGCGTCGAATATCATCTGACGATAATAGGGCGCATAAAAGTTGTATTCGTAGTAGAGCAGCTTGTTGAATTTTTGGTTGCTGTTGGCTTCTTCTCTCACCTCGGGCAAGGTAATGTCAGTATACCACGATGAATCATTCTCCTCATAGGAGACGGTGGCAACCGTGGGGTAAACATAAAAGACGTCGGCTTCACGGCTTTCATCTCCAATGCTATACCAATAGGTGGGATCGGCATAATTGATGTGAGTGATGTTGTTTTTCTCTTTGGTGCAAGAAGTAAACATAAAGGCTAAAACAGCCAAAATGATCATGCTAATCTGTGCTTTTTTCATAGGATAAGTATTATTTGCGGCGGCAAAGGTAGTAAAAATCCTTTTTTTTGTCGCAGACTCAATTATTTTTTGCAAATTTGCAGCTCCAACGATTAACATAAACAATCAACATAATTCAACATGAAAAGAGACGAAAAAATCTTTGATCTGATTCGCCAAGAGAAAGAGCGTCAGATGCACGGAATCGAGCTCATCGCTTCTGAAAACTTTGTCAGCGAGCAAGTGCTGGAAGCCATGGGTTCAGTCATGACCAACAAATACGCCGAGGGTTATCCCGGCAAGCGTTACTACGGCGGCTGCCAAATCGTCGACCAGAGCGAGCAAATCGCCATCGACCGCGCCTGCCAGCTGTTCAACGCCACCTTCGCCAACGTGCAGCCCCACTCGGGCGCACAGGCCAATATGGCTGTGATGCAAGCCCTGCTTGAACCCGGCGACACCTTCATGGGTCTCGACCTCTCGCACGGTGGTCACCTCTCACACGGCAGCCCGGTCAATGCTTCGGGTATGCTCTACAAGCCCGTCGCCTACCACGTGGCCAAGGAAACCGGCCGCGTCGACTACGACGAGATGGAGAAGATTGCCCTCGAATGCAAGCCCAAACTCATCATCGCTGGCGCTTCGGCCTACAGCCGTGACTGGGACTACAAGCGTATGCGTGAAATCGCCGACAAGGTGGGCGCCGTCCTCATGGCCGACGTCAGCCACCCCGCTGGCCTCATCGCCAAGGGCCTGCTCAACGACCCGTTGGACTACTGTCACATCATCACCACCACGACCCACAAGACCCTCCGCGGTCCCCGTGGCGGCATGATCCTTATCCGTCATGACTTCGAAGACCCGCGTGGCCGCAAGACCCCGAAGGGCGAAACGAAGATGATGTCAGCTTTGATCAACAGCGCCGTGTTCCCGGGCATCCAAGGTGGTCCTCTGGAGCACGTCATCGCCTCCAAGGCCGTTGCTTTCGGAGAAGCCCTCAGCGACGAGTACATGGAGTACATCCAGCAGGTGAGAAAGAACGCCGCCTTCATGGCCAGAGCCTTCATGGATAAAGGTTACGATGTCATCAGCGGTGGTACCGACAACCACTCCATGCTGATCGACCTCCGTGGCAAGTTCCCGGAGATCACCGGTAAGATGGTGGAGAACACCCTCGTCCTTGCCGACATCACCGTCAACAAGAACATGGTACCCTTCGACACCCGTTCGCCTTTCCTGACCTCTGGTCTGCGCGTCGGTACGCCCGCCATCACCACCCGTGGTCTGAAACAAGACAAGATGGCCGTCATCGTCGACATGATCGACGACGTCATCAGCGACATCAATCCT
>JAEEGI010006223.1_pt1 | contig 27009 bp, 20 predicted proteins | sample 8958751 | NCBI WGS metagenome assembly JAEEGI01 (sample SAMN16246545, study PRJNA631951) | gut metagenome | biome: gut microbiome; feature: rumen; material: KS-attached | host: Bos | place: Iran: Karaj | collected 2018-10 | reverse complement strand
TTAAAAGTATAGCCGTCTTTCTTAAAGCGCATACCCTGTAAGTCTTTCAGGTCTTTGCTGGCATTCCGTCTCATGACAAGTTCCACTTCCACGCCATTTGCTTTTAGGTGATTCACGAACTCAGGCCATGACTTGCAGCGCAGTAAGCCTGTACCAACGGCATGGTATATCTCGTATTTCGTCTTCTCTGTTCCCCTTAATCGTTCGGTTTTAGTACGTCCTTTACCCTTTGAAAACGTAAGTCCATACTTTCGCTTAAGCAGTTTTGTCACCTGTTCGTTTCGCCTAAAATCATTCTGGTCTGTGATGGTCTTACCCTCGTCGTTGATGCGGTTATAGACCAGATGACACGCTGGCGAGCCGGCATATCCGTGCAGCCAGGGATTCGGCTGACTTGGGTGTGACAGTCTGCTATAATACGGTGAAGGACGTGAAATACGTGATTCCCGTACTGGCAGAGACCTGTATGGGCATCAATCCTGTGAACTGGCGTACGGACGACACGCCAGCCATGCTGCATGATACGATTACCGTGCGGCTCGACCCACAGCGCCACGTACTGGTGGTGAAAGGCTATAGCGGCAAGGAGTATCCTTCGTACAAGGGATTCCTCAATGTGGGCGACATTCACAGTTGCGAACCGTGGCTCTACAGCGAGTGTCTGAGGCGGAATATAGCCTTGCGTATCAGGGAGTGGAGAAAGAAAAACGGAAATTAATTTGGTTTTCTGCACTTTTATTACTACCTTTGCACGCTCAAAACGAATATTATAAATAAATAAGGTAACAATAAGATGAATATTTCATTTGAAGCTCCCGACAAGATTAATGGCTTGATGACCATTACGCTGGAGAAAGACGACTATCAGGGCGAGGTAGAGAAGACCCTGAAGGATTATCGCAAGCGCGCCAACGTTCCCGGATTCCGTCCGGGCATGACACCCATGGGACTGATTAAGCGCCAGTATGGTGCTGCCATCAAGGTGGATGTTGTGAACAAGATGCTGGGCGAGAAACTCTACGAGTATGTTCGCGAGAACAAGATTCAGATGTTGGGCGAGCCATTGCCCAGCGACAAGCAGGAAGCGCTCAATTTCGAGAGCGACGAGCCTCTGACCTTCGTGTTCGACATCGCCGTAGCCCCTGAATTCGAGGCTAAACTGAGCGCCAAGGACAAGATTGACTATTATAACATTACCGTTGACGACAAGTTGATTGACCAGCAGGTGGAGATGTACCAGCAGCGTGCAGGCCACTACGACAAGGTGGAGGCTTACGACGCTGAGCAGCGCGACATGCTGAAGGGCGACCTGCGTGAGCTGGACGCCGACGGCAACGTGAAGGAGGGCGGTATCGAGGTGGCTGACGCCGTGCTGATGCCCCAGTATATGAAGGTGGACGACCAGAAGAAACTCTTCGAGGGTGCTAAGCTGGGCGACATCATCACTTGGAATCCCCGCAAGGCTTATCCCGAGAGCGACGTGGAGCTTTCGTCACTGCTGAAGATTCAGAAGGAGGACGTGAAGGACCACGAGGGCGACTTCACCTATCAGATTACCGAGATCTCACGCTACGTGAAGGCTGAGATTGGTCAGGAGTTGTTCGACCAGACCTTCGGCGAGGGCAACGTGAAGGACGAAAAGGAGTTCCGCCAGAAGATTAGCGACATCATCAGTCAGCAGTTCAAGGCCGACAGCGACTATAAGTTCCTGCTCGACGTCCGTGCCCACATGGAGAAGAAGGTTGGCAAGTTGGAGTTCCCCGAGGCTCTGCTGAAGCGCGTGATGCTGAACAACAACAAGGACAAGGGCGAGAAGTTTGTGGAGGACAACTTCGAGGCAAGCATCAAGGAACTGGGTTGGCACCTCATCAAGGAACAGCTGGTGGCTGCTCAGGAAATCAAGGTGGAGGACGACGACCTGAAGCAGGTGGCCAAGGAAGCCGCTCGTGCACAGTTTGCACAGTATGGCATGTCGAACATCCCCGACGAGTATCTTGACAACTATGCACAGGAGATGCTGAAGAAGCGCGAGAATATCGACGGACTCGTTGATCGTGCCGTTGACCTGAAGTTGACAGCAGCCTTGAAGGGTGTAGTCAAACTGAACGAGAAGGACATCGCGCTGGAGGACTTCCAGAAAATGTTACAGGAAAAGTAAGCTGTTGGCAGGCGGCTAAAATCAAGAGCTGACGGCAAATTATAATTCTTTAACCAAAAAAAGAGCCGGAATGTGTTGCATTCCGACTTTTTTTTGTAATTTTGTATCTACTTATTGAATGAATATGAATAACGATTTTAGAAAATATGCTACCAAGCATTTAGGAATTAACGGTCTCGTGCTCGACGAAGTGATGAGCGCACAGGCCCAGTATCTGAACCCTTACATCCTGGAGGAGCGTCAGTTGAACGTGACGCAGATGGACGTTTTCTCACGACTGATGATGGACCGCATCATCTTCCTGGGAACCCAGATTGACGACTATACTGCCAATACGCTGCAGGCACAGTTGCTGTATCTTGACTCCGTTGACTCGGGCAAGGACATCAGTATCTATCTGAACTCGCCTGGCGGCAGTGTGACGGCAGGACTCGGTATCTACGACACCATGCAGTTTATTTCGAGCGACGTAGCCACCATCTGTACTGGTATGGCTGCCTCGATGGCCGCCGTGCTGCTCGTGGCAGGCAAGGAAGGCAAGCGTTCGGCATTGCCCCACAGTCGCGTGATGATTCACCAGCCTCTGGGCGGTGTGCAGGGCCAGGCTTCGGATATCGAGATTGAGGCCAAGGAGATAATGAAATTCAAGAAAGAACTGTACACCATTATATCTGAGCACTCGCACACGCCATATGATAAGGTATGGAACGACTCAGACCGCAACTATTGGATGACGGCAGAGGAGGCTAAGGAATATGGTATGATTGATCAGGTGCTGGTAAGGAAATAATGAAAAAGAAATGTAACTTCTGCGGAAGATCTGAAAAGGAAGCAAAACTGCTGATAACGGGGCTGGACGGCTGTATCTGTGATAGTTGCGCCCAACAGGCCTACGAGATTCTCAAGGCGAACGGCTACGGTCCTGAGGGGCAAAAGATACCTAAGTCGCTTGACCTGAAGAAGGTGCCCAAGCCCAAGCAAATCAAGGATTATCTCGACCAGTATGTCATCGGGCAGGACGAGGCAAAGCGTTTCCTCGCTGTTGCGGTGTATAACCACTACAAGCGTCTGCAACAGCCTGTTGACGAGAGCGGTGTGGAGATAGAGAAGAGCAACATCATCATGGTGGGTTCGACGGGAACAGGTAAGACGCTGCTTGCCCGTACGATAGCCAAACTGCTGGACGTGCCCTTCACCATCGTTGATGCAACGGTGTTCACTGAGGCAGGTTATGTGGGCGAGGATGTGGAGAGCATCCTGTCGCGCCTGTTGCAAGTGGCCGACTTCAATGTGGAGGCTGCTCAGCGGGGTATCGTCTTCATCGACGAGATTGACAAGATAGCCCGCAAGAGCGACAACCCCAGCATCACGCGCGACGTGAGCGGCGAGGGAGTGCAGCAGGGACTGTTGAAATTGCTGGAGGGAACGATCGTCAACGTGCCACCGAAGGGTGGTCGAAAGCATCCCGATCAGGACTATATTCATGTGGACACCCGGAACATCCTGTTTATCTGCGGCGGTGCCTTCGACGGTATCGAGCGCAAGATTGCCCAGCGCATGAACACCCACGTGGTGGGCTATAACTCGGTGCAGAACGTGCGTAAAATAAATAAGGATGAACTGATGCAGTATATTCAGCCGCAAGACCTGAAGTCGTTCGGACTCATCCCCGAGATTATCGGTCGTCTGCCTGTGCTGACCTACCTGAATCCATTGGACCGCAAGGCATTGGAGCGCATTCTGCTGGAGCCCAAGAACTCCATTGTGAAGCAGTATGAGAAGCTCTTCGAGATGGACGGCATCACACTGACCTTCGAACCGGACGCCCTGAAACTCATTGTTGACAAGGCAGTGGAATATAAACTCGGAGCACGCGGACTGCGTTCTATCGTTGAGAGTATCATGATGGACGCCATGTTTGAGGTGCCCTCGAAACGTGTCAAAACCTTTAAGGTGACAGCCGAGTATGCACAGCAGCAGCTCGACAAGTCGCACTTACAATAAATACCGAAAGCCTATGGTAAAGAAGAAAATTAATTTGAACGAAGCCCTGAAGAAATATTTCGGCTTTGACAAGTTCAAAGGTGACCAGGAAGCCATCGTGCAGAACGTGCTGGACGGCAAGAACACCTTTGTGCTCATGCCTACCGGAGGGGGAAAGTCGCTTTGCTACCAGTTGCCGTCGTTGCTGCTGGATGGTACTGCCATCGTCATCTCGCCTCTCATAGCACTGATGAAGAACCAGGTGGATGTGATCAGTGCCATGAGTGAGGAGGGCACCGCCCACTATCTGAACTCGTCGCTGAACAAGTCGGCTATCGACCAGGTGAAGGACGACGTGAAGGCAGGGCGCACCAAACTGCTCTACGTGGCACCTGAGTCGCTGACGAAAGAGGAGAATGTGGAGTTCCTGAAACAGGCCAAGATATCATTCTATGCGATTGACGAGGCTCACTGTATCTCAGAGTGGGGACACGATTTCCGACCCGAGTATCGTCGCATCCGTCCGATTATCAACGAGATAGGTAATGCGCCTATCATCGCGCTGACGGCTACGGCAACGGACAAGGTGCGCACGGATATCAAGAAGAATCTGGCAATTCTCGACGCTGACGAGTTCAAGAGCTCGTTCAACCGTCCGAACCTGTATTACGAGGTGCGCCCGAAGACGAAGGATGTGGATAAGGACATCATCAAGTTTATCAAGCAGCACCCGGGCAAGAGCGGCATCATCTACTGTCTCTCGCGTAAGAAAGTGGAGGAACTGGCTGAGATTCTGCGTGCCAACGACATCAAGGCGCAGGCCTATCACGCAGGACTTGACTCGACGCTGCGCTCGCAGACGCAGGACGATTTCCTGATGGAGAAGATTGACGTCATTGTGGCTACCATAGCTTTCGGTATGGGTATTGACAAACCGGATGTGCGCTTTGTCATCCACTACGACATTCCCAAGTCGCTTGAAGGATACTATCAGGAGACGGGACGTGCCGGACGTGACGGCGGCGAGGGCTTGTGCATCACCTTCTATGCCAATAAGGACCTGCAGAAGCTGGATAAGTTTATGGAGGGAAAACCAGTGGCGGAGCAGGATATCGGGCGACAGCTGTTGCAAGAGACGGCTGCCTATGCCGAAACCTCTGTCTGCCGTCGTAAGATGCTGCTGCATTACTTCGGTGAGGTGTATGAACAGGACAACTGTCATAACTGCGACAACTGTCTGCACCCGAAGACCAAGATAGAGGCGAAGAACCAGCTGATCATCGTGCTGAACACCATTCTCGCCATCAAGGAAAATTTCCGTGCCGACTATGTGATAGACTTCATCGAGGGGCGCGAAACGGAAGAAATCATAGCCCATAAGCATCAGGACCACGACTTGTTCGGTGCCGGTGAGGATGAAGACAATAAACTGTGGAACCCCGTCATCCGTCAGGCACTGATAGCCGGTTATCTGAAGAAGGACGTTGAGAACTACGGACTGCTGAAGGTGACGTCTGCAGGTAAGAAATTCCTGAAGCATCCCGAGTCGTTCATGATAGTGGAAGACAAGGAGTTTAACGAAGACTACGAAAGCACCGCCGAGCAGGAAGGCGGTACCAGTGCTTTGGACCCCACGCTGAATGCCATGCTGAAGGACCTGCGCAAGAAGGTGTCAAAGCAGATGAACCGTCCACCTTACGTCATCTTCCAGGATGTGTCGCTGGAACAGATGGCAACCGATTATCCCGTGACACTGGAGGAACTGAAGAATATCCAGGGAGTGGGCGAGGGTAAGGTGAAACAGCCCTACGCAAAGGAGTTCGTTGATTTGATTAAGCGCTATTGCGAAGAGAACGATATCACCCGACAGGCTGACCTCCGCGTGCGTACCGTTGCCAAGAAATCGATGCTGAAGGTGAAGATCATACAGGGCATCGACCGGCAGGTGGCACTCGACGATATTGCCAATGCCCAGGGACTGGAGTTTGAGGAGCTGCTCGACGAAGTGGAGGCTATCGTATATAGCGGCACCAAGTTGAATATCGACTATTTCCTGGATGAGGTGATGGACGAAGACCATGTTGACGATATCTATGACTATTTCTCGGAAAGTGACACCGACTCGCTGGAAGCCGCTCTCGACGAATTGGGCGACGAGTGCTCGGAAGACGAGATACGACTGGTGCGCATCAAGTTTATTTCGGAAATGGCCAATTAAGTGTTAAGAATGAATAGTTAAGCGTTAAGAATTAAGAAAAAATGCAGGGTTGCATCGATTTTCTTAATTCTTAATTCTTAATTTCTAATTAAAATGAGTAATTTTGCACGCAATAAAATTTAAAAGGAGTTTTTTATGTCATCATTTATTGCAGATAAGATTGTGATGGACGGCTTGACTTTCGACGACGTCCTGTTGATTCCCGCTTATTCAGAAGTACTGCCAAAGACAGTAGAGTTGCAAACGCAGTTTTCGCGTCACATCCGATTGAATATCCCCTTTGTGACAGCAGCAATGGACACTGTGACAGAGAGTCAGATGGCTATTGCCATTGCCCGTGAGGGAGGTATTGGTGTGATTCACAAGAACATGTCTATCGAGAACCAAGCCCGTGAGGTGGCTATCGTGAAACGTGCTGAGAACGGTATGATTTACGACCCCATTACCATTCCACTGGGTTCGTCAGTGGCACAGGCACTCGACATCATGGCAGAATACCATATCGGTGGTATCCCAGTGGTGGATGATGAGAAGCACCTGATGGGTATTGTCACCAACCGCGACCTGCGCTTCGAGCGCCGTCTGGACAGACCCATCGAGGAGATTATGTCGAAGGAAAACCTTGTGACCACCCATCAGCAGACCGACTTGTCAGCTGCTGCACAGATTCTGCAGGAGAACAAGATTGAGAAACTGCCGGTGGTAGATAAGGACAATCACTTGATTGGTCTGATTACCTATAAGGATATCACAAAGGCAAAAGACAAGCCAATGGCTTGCAAGGACGAGAAAGGTCGTCTGCGCGTGGCTGCAGGTGTGGGTGTTACGTTCGATACGCTCGACCGCATGCAGGCACTGGTGAATGCAGGTGCCGACGCTATTGTGATTGATACGGCTCACGGTCATTCCAAGGGCGTTGTGGAGAAACTGCGCGAGGCGAAGGCCTCGTTCCCCAATATCGATATCGTTGTGGGTAACATTGCTACGGGCGAAGCTGCCAAGATGTTGGTGGATAATGGTGCTGACGCCGTGAAAGTGGGCATCGGTCCCGGTTCTATCTGTACGACACGTGTGGTTGCCGGTGTGGGTGTTCCCCAGTTGAGCGCCGTCTATGATGTGTATAAGACACTGAAGGGCACTGGTGTTCCATTGATTGCCGATGGCGGTCTGCGCTATTCGGGTGATATCGTCAAGGCTTTGGCTGCAGGCGGTTCGTGCGTGATGATCGGTTCGCTGGTAGCCGGTACAGAGGAGAGTCCTGGCGATACGATTATCTATAACGGTCGTAAGTTCAAGAGCTATCGTGGTATGGGTTCGCTGGAGGCTATGGAGCATGGTTCAAAGGACCGTTACTTCCAGGCTGACACGAAGGATACCAAGAAACTCGTACCAGAGGGTATTGCCGGTCGTGTACCTTATAAAGGAACTGTTCAGGAGGTGATTTATCAGATGGTAGGCGGTTTGCGCTCAGGTATGGGCTATTGCGGTGCTTCTACTATCGAGAAGTTGCATGATGCCAAGTTCACCCGTATTACGAATGCCGGTGTCAACGAGAGCCATCCGCATGATATCACTATCACCAGTGAGGCTCCTAACTATTCACGTCCAAACGATTAAGATGAAGTCTCTGCTACTGTTCGTCTTGACGATGCTGACTCCTGTAGGGGTGGCGGCAGCTGAGGATCCGATACTGTTTATGGTGGGTGATATGCCTGTCACACGTACGGAGTTCGAACAGTCGTATCTGAAGATGGTAGGCTTCGGACAGGCACCTCAGTCGGTGGCTGACTATCTGGAGTCGTATATCGTATATAAACTGAAGGTGAAGGCAGCACTTGATGCACATATCGATGCTACGAGTGCCTTCAAGGCGGCATACGCACAGAGTGTGTCGGCAAATACTCCGGTGCAGCAGACCGTTGCCGTTACATCGACGGGGCGGTTGACAGCACCGGCTTCATCAGTCAATGCACAATACGAAGAGCTCAGACGGAGAGCCGGTGCCGATGGACTGATATGTCTCTCGCAGATATTCATTCCTGTGGCCCAGAAGGCAAGTAGGGAGGAACAGCGTCAGGCTCAGCAGCGCATGGAGCGAATATACCATGAGTTGCAACAAGGTGCTGACTTCGGACAGTTGGCGCGACAGTATTCACAGGATGGGTCATCGGCACAGAACGGCGGTGAGATGGGGTGGTTCAGTCGTGGACAGTTGTTCAAGGAAATAGAGGATGCGGCCTTTGGAATGAAGAAAGGGGAGATGAGTCGCCCCCTTCTTTCAACCATCGGTTACCATATCCTGCTGTTGAAAGACAGGAAACAGCTGGCGCGCTTTGACGCGCTGAGGGGTGACCTGGCTGCGGAGGCAGAGCATAGGCAGATTCATCAGTTGACGACAACAGCCCCATTGCAAGGTGATATCATTGAGCGACAGGAGGCAACTGTTGTGGTGAGTGATGTTCAGATGCCCGCAGACCCCTTGCAGCGTGAATACTATGAGGGACTGCTGCTTTTCGAGCAAAGTAAGCAGTCGGTGGGCAGGCATGCTGCAGAAGACGAGGAGGCCCTGAAGTATTTTTTCAAGAAGAACAAGAAAAAATATCGTCGTAAGGGTTTCAAGCCCAAAGACTATACCGAGGTGCGCGAACTCGTTGTCGCTGACTTGCAGGAAGAGATGAACAAACACTGGGTAGCCGATTTGCGGAAGCAATACCCGGTAAGAATAGATAAGAAAGTATTAAAGACAGTAAATAAGCATCATTAGAATGAAGATACGAAGCATTATTGCAATCATGTCGCTGTGGCTGGTCTTCCCTATACAGGGAAAGGCTGTTAATGACAGTATTCAGAGTGTTGTGGATGAAGTAATCTGGGTAGTAGGCGATGAGGCTATTCTGAAGTCGGACGTCGAGGCCATGCGCATACAGGCGCAGCAGGAGGGTGTTCGTTGGAAAGGTGATCCCGACTGTGCCATCCCCGAGCAGATAGCTGTTCAGAAACTGTATCTGCATCAGGCCGCTATCGACAGTATTGAGGTGACGGAGGCGGAAATCACTCAGGGTATTGAGCAGCAGATTGAGTATATGATCTCTGTGATAGGCTCCCGTGAGAAACTGGAGGAGTATCACAAGAAGAACATGACGCAGATTCGTAATGAGCTCCGTGAGTCATACCGTGAGCGACAGATGGTGCAGGAAATGCAGCGCCATCTGGTAAAGGATATTTCGGTGACTCCTGCCGATGTGCGTCGCTATTTCGCTGATCTGCCTCAGGACAGTGTTCCCTTTGTACCTACCGAGGTGGAGGTTCAGATTATCTCGCAGATGCCCCGCGTGGATCAGGAAGAAATCAACCGCGTGAAAGAGGAACTGCCTGACTATACCGATCGTGTGAACAAAGGCGAGACATCGTTCCAGACACTGGCCCGTATGTATTCCGAAGACCCGGGTACGGCTCGTCGCGGAGGTGAGTTGGGTTACACGGGACGAGGCACACTGGACCAGGCTTTTGCCAATGTGGCTTTCAATCTCACCGACCCCAAGAAGGTGTCTAAGATTGTGGAATCGGAATTCGGTTTCCATATTATCCAGTTGATTGATAAGCGTGGTGACAAGGTGAACGTGCGCCATATCCTGCGTAAACCTGTTGTCAGCCAGGAGGCTATTGACCGCTCGCTGGCGCGTCTTGATTCCATTCGTACGGAGATTCTGGACGGGAAATTCACGTTCGAGGCTGGTGCTTCTGTAATCTCAGATGATAAGGATACGCGCAACAACAATGGTCTGATGGCTAATGCAACCCAGAGTGGTCGTACCTCGCGATTCCGCTTGCAGGACCTGCCTTCAGAAATAGCCCGTGCGGTGGATACACTGCAGGTGGGAAACATCTCACGTCCTTTCCAGATGATTAACGAACGTGGTAAGACAACGTGTGTGATTGCCAAGTTGAAGAGTCGTACGGAAGGACATAAAGCCACTATCACGGAAGATTTCCAGGTGATGAAGGATGTCGTGATGGAAAAGCGTCGTCAGGAGAAACTGCACGAGTGGGTGGTCAATAAGATTAAATCGACCTATGTCCGCGTGAATGACAGATACCGCGACTGTCAGTTTGAATATCAAGGGTGGATTAAGTAGTTGAGCGTTGAAGAGGACCCTGTTTGTTCTGATAGGTTTGTTGGCGCTTGGCATGATTCTGGCTATGTCGCCTGCCAAGCGTAAGACGACTCCCCGTAAAAAGGTGGAGGATAAAAGGGTGTATCTTGTTCATTCCGACCAACTGCGATATGACCAGTATCGTAATGGCGACGCACAGATTCTGGTGGGTAATGTGCATTTCCGTCACATGGGGGCTAACCTCTATTGTGACAGTGCCAATTTCTTCCAGCAGACAAACTCCTTTGAGGCTTTCGGACATGTGAAGATGTTGCAGGGCGATACGTTGAAGTTGTTCAGCGACTATGCCTACTATGACGGAAATGCCCAGATTGCCCAGGCACGCTATAATGTGATACTGAAACACCGTGAATCGACGCTATATACTGACAGTCTCGACTACGACCGCCTATATAATTTCGGTAATTTCTTTGAAGGTGGAAAACTGGTGGACAACGGTTCTACGCTGACCAGCGACTGGGGGGAATATCATACTGATACCAAAATGGCTATCTTTTATTATGATGTGCGCTTGCGCGACAAGAACTTCTACCTGACTACCGACTCGCTCTATTATGACACGCAGACCTCGCGTGCGCATATCGTAGGACCATCGAATATTACATCAGGAACCAGTCATATCTATAGCGAAGACGGCTATTATAATACCAAGACGGAGACATCCGAGCTCTTCGGGCGTTCCGTGATGCGTGATGAGGGACGAACCATCGTGGGAGACAGCGTTTACCACGATGCTAAGAAAGGAACCAGTTATGCCTATTGGAATGTGGTTTACACTGACTCCGTCAATAAGAACGCGTTAACGGGCGACTATTGCGAATATAATGACTCAACGGGCTATGCGATGGCTACCAATAGGGCAGTGGCAATGGATTTCTCGCAGAAAGACACGCTCTATATGCATGCTGATACGTTTAAGTTGTTTACTTTTAACATCCATACTGACTCTGTCTATCGTAAGATACATGCGTATAATAAGGTACGCGCGTACCGTATTGATGTACAGGCTGTCTGCGACTCACTGGTGTATAATTCTCAGGATTCCTGTATGACGATGTATCGTGACCCCATTGTGTGGAACGGCAGTCAGCAGTTGTTTGGTGAGGAAATCCGAGTTTATATGAAGGACTCCACCATCAACCGTGCACATGTCGTAGGACAGGCTTTCTCGACGGAACAGATGCCTGATACGGTACATTTCAACCAAGTATCGTCCAAAGAGATGTTTGCTTTCTTCGAGAAAGGGGAAATACGTGAGACGGATGCGGTGGGCAATGTGCTGATTGTCTATTATCCTGTTGATGAGTCAGACAGTTCACTTATTGGACTGAACTATACGGAAACACCTAAGATGAAGATGTTTCTCGCAAACCGTAAGATGCAGAAAATTTGGATGGAGAAACCTGTAGGTACACTTTATCCGATGACTCAAATACCGCCGGCTAAGTATTTCCTGCCTCAGTATGCATGGTTTGACTATATACGACCACTGAATAAAGCCGATATCTTTAATTGGCGCCCAAAGAAAGCTGGTCAGGAACTGAAGGAAATCAAGCGACGTGAGGCTCCGATACAGAAGATTGGCAGAAAGGAGGGGTGAGTAGTCGATGAAAGATGTCATACATTTGCTGCCAGATGCCGTCGCCAACCAGATAGCAGCGGGTGAGGTGATTCAGCGCCCAGCCTCTGTCATCAAGGAACTGATTGAGAATGCCGTTGACGCTGGAGCCAAGACGATACAGGTGTTGGTGGTTGACGCAGGTCGTACGTCAATACAGGTGATTGACGATGGTAAAGGTATGTCGGAAACGGATGCGCGTCTGGCCTTCGAACGTCATGCTACCTCTAAGATTCGCAAAGCCGACGACTTGTTCGCCCTTACAACGATGGGCTTTCGCGGGGAGGCCCTGCCCTCTATTGCTGCTGTGTCGCAAGTGGAATTACGTACCAAGATGGCTGGCAGTGAACTGGGAACCTATCTGACGCTTTCGGCTTCGAAAGTAGAGGCGCAAGAACCTGTCAATTGTCCAGTAGGCAGTAATTTTAAGGTGGAAAACTTGTTTTTCAACGTCCCCGCCCGTCGTAAGTTCCTCAAGACGAATGCCACCGAATTGAATAATATCCTGACTGCTTTCGAGCGCATCGTGTTGGTGTATCCCGACATCAACTTTACACTGCATAGTAATGGGCAGGAATTGCTGAATCTGAAGAGCGGGTCGCTGCGCCAGCGTGTGGCAGATGTCTTTGGTAAGCGCTTCAATCAGGATTTGCTGGATGTGAAGGTTGAAACTGCTATCTGTAAGATTATGGGCTTTGTGGGAAAACCGGAGTCTGCTCGAAAGAAAGGTGCTCACGACTATTTCTTCGTCAATGGGCGTTTCATGAAACATGCATACTTTCACAAAGCGGTCATGCAAGCTTTTGATCGTATGGTGCCTGCCGGTATGCAAGTACCTTATTTTATCTATTTCGAAGTGGCTCCCTCGGATATTGATGTGAACATCCATCCAACGAAGACCGAGATAAAATTTGAAAACGAACAAGCCATTTGGCAGATTCTACTTGCTGCCGTGAAGGAAGCTATCGGTAAGTTCTGTGAGATTCCTCAGATAGATTTTGATACCGAGGGGCGTCCGGACATTCCCATCTTTAATCATGACGAGCAGGTGGCTCCTCCGAAACCCTCTTACAATTCTTCCTATAATCCGTTCCGACAGCCACAACCCGTGGAGCGTCCTCGCAAGTCGGTGGAAGGGTGGGAGAAACTTTATGAACAGCTACCCAAAGAGGCTCCTCAGGAAATGGAGGCTTTCGTGGCAGAAGAGAAATCTCCTGTACATTATCAATATAAAGGACGGTACATTATGACTGCTGTCAAGTCGGGACTGATGATTATCGATCAGAATAGAGCTGACGTACGCATTCGTTTCGAACGTTATCTTAATCAGTTAAGTTCACAGACAATTAACAGTCAGCGTGTGCTATTCCCGGAGGTAGTCCAGTTTGCTCCTTCTGATGCTGTCATCCTAGAAAAGATACTCCCTGAACTGCATGCCATGGGATTCGAATTGAGCGACCTCGGGCAATATAGCTATGGCATTATTGCTGTTCCGGCAGGACTCGACGGACTGAACTATGTGCAGTTGGTAAAGGATCTGGTAGATGATGCCGTTGAGAAGGGTAAGGGCGATTTGCAAGAAATACACTCAGCACTTGCTTTGAGTCTTGCCCGTCATGCTGCTATTCCTCAGGGACAAATCCTCAATAACGATGAAATGGAAAATATAGTCAATGAGCTCTTTGCCTGCTCGAACGTCAATTATACGCCTGACGGAAAAGCTATACTCTGTATACTCCCTCAAAAGGAGATAGAACAATTATTAGGATGAATTTAGCTTTTTTAAATATGTTATTCGGCATAATTACTGATAAAAAACAATTTTTTTTGCCAAAAAGTGCAATTTTTTGCCAAAAATGTTTGTAGATATAAAATAAATGTTTACTTTTGCAGACAAATTGATAAAAGTGAATATCATTTTACATTAATATTTAGTATAGGTATGAAAAAGTTATTAATGGTACTGGCTTTTGCCGGTTTGACAAGTGCCTCTATGGCACAGGACGCTGATCCTACATTGAAGTACAGCGTAGCAACAAATTCATTCTGGAGCAACTGGTTTGTTCAGGCTAACCTTGTTGGAACTGCTTTCTGGGGCAACCAGGAGGTTCAGAACAACTTCAGCAAGAGCCCTCTGAAAGGCTTCCGTAACAATCTTGGTTTCTCAGTAGCTATTGGTAAGTGGTTTACTCCTGGTATCGGACTTCGTACAAAGTTCAACGGTATCTGGGGTCGCACTGTTATCTCTGAGGATAAGAAGACCAATGCTTCTAAGTATTGGACTCTGAATGAGCAGGTTCTGTTCAACCTCAGCAACATGCTTCTCGGTTACAACGAGAACCGTCTTTGGGATCTCATTCCTTATGCAAGTGTTGGTTTGGAGCGCAATATGAGCTACAACCGCTACTCTCCAACATGGGGTATTGGTATCCTGAACCAGTTCAAGATTAGCCGTAAGGTTGCTATCAACCTCGACATCAACTACAACCTCTTCTTGTCAAAGTCTGATGGTGTAACTGGTCTGCTGCCTGGTGCAAAGACTTACAAGCCACGTTCTTTCAAGGGTCTCATTGCTAACCACGATCGTAACCTCAACATCGAAGTTGGTTTGACTTACAACCTCGGTAAGGCTACTTGGAGCAAGACTCCAGACGTAGAGGCTATCAAGGCTCTCTCTCAGGGTCAGATCGATGCTCTGAATGCTCAGCTTGCTGACGCTAACGCAGAGAACGCTCGTCTGAACAACATCATCAAGAACCACAAGTGCCCAGAGGCTAAGGGTGGTGAGACAAAGGTTGTTGAGAAGGTTATCTCTACTCCAGTATCTGTATTCTTCAACATTGGCAAGTCTAAGATTGCTTCTCAGAAGGATCTCGTAGCTGTTAAGACTATCGCTGAGGCTGCTAAGGCTAACAATGCTAAGATTCTCGTTAAGGGTTATGCTGACAGCAAGACTGGTAACGCTAACCTGAACCAGAAGCTCTCTCAGAAGCGTGCTGAGGCTGTTGTTGCTGAGCTCGTTAAGTACGGTGTTGATCGTGCTAACATCGAGACAGAGGCTGAGGGTGGTGTAAACGACCTGTCTCCAATCAGCTTCAACCGTCGTGCAACTGTTGAGTTGAAGTAATTTAGAAATTATTCCCTAACAATAAGTCCCGAGTACTTCCGAGTGCTCGGGATTTTTTTTAATTTATGCAAATATTCGACTTTTACTGAAAATTTTCAATTCTCAATTCTGAATTCTCAATTAAAAATTGTACCTTTGCATCACACAGAACTATAACACAACTTAGAACACGAACAAAAAAACAAAAGAAACAATGATTTGGAATGAAACTGTGGAATGCATGGATCGCGAGCAGTTGCGTGAGATTCAGAGCATTAGATTAAAGAAGATGGCTGAGTATGTTTATCACAACACGCCATTCTATCGTAAGAAATTTCAAGAGATGGGCTTGGAGCCTGGTGATATCAAGGATATTGACGATATCGTGAAGTTGCCTTTTACCAACAAGCTTGATCTTCGTGACAACTATCCCTTCGGACTCGCTGCAGTGCCGATGAGTCAGATTGTGCGCATCCACGCATCGTCAGGCACAACCGGTAAGCCCGTAGTGGTTCTGCATACCCGAAAGGATATTGCCATGTGGACGGAAGCTATTTCGCGAGCTTTCACGGCTTATGGCGCATCAAAGGACGACATTTTCCAGATATCATATGGTTATGGACTGTTTACTGGTGGTCTGGGGGCTCATGACGGAGCCACCAACATTGGTGCCAGTGTCATTCCTATGTCGAGTGGTAACACGCAGAAGCAGATTACGCTGATGCACGATTTCGGGGCGTCTGTACTCTGCTGTACCCCCAGCTATGCCATGTTCTTGGGTGAAGCCCTTAGGGAGTGTGAGTGGCCTCGCGACGAGTTCAAATTGAAGATTGGTGCCTTCGGTGCAGAGCCTTGGACAGAAGAAATGCGTCAGAAACTGGAATCATCTCTGGGCATTAAGGCCTATGATATCTATGGACTTTCAGAAATTGCGGGTCCTGGTGTGGGCTTTGAGTGCGAATGTCAGCATGGTACTCATCTGAATGAAGACTATTTCTATCCTGAGATTCTCAATCCTGAAACAGGTGAACCGATGCCAGAAGGACAGTTGGGCGAACTTACCTTCACCCATCTCACAAAGGAGGGTATGCCATTGCTTCGCTATCGCACCCATGACCTTACGGCGCTCCATTATGATAAGTGCTCCTGTGGTCGTACCTTGGTACGTATGGATCGCATCCTGGGTCGTTGCGACGATATGCTGATCATTCGTGGTGTCAATGTGTTCCCATCACAAATTGAGTCTGTTATTCTTTCCTTGCCTGAGTACGAACCTCACTTCCTGTTGACGGTTGATCGTGTCAATAATACTGATACGAGCGAGTTGAAGGTGGAAGTCAAGGAAGAGTATTTTACTGACGATATGGCTACAATGGTTGGGCTCCAGAAGAAACTGGAGGGTGAACTCCGTTCCGTTATCGGTCTGGGCTTCAAGATTAAACTCGTTGAGCCAAAGGGAATTGAGCGCTCGACAGGTAAGGCCAAGCGTGTCATAGACAACCGTAAATTCCAATGATTTTAAAGACAATAAAAAACTTACAACAATGTTAGCAAAGCAATTATCTATTTTCTTGGAGAATAAGTCAGGACGCCTTACTGAGGTTACTGACGTGTTAGGAGAGGCAGGTGTCAATCTTTCTGCCATGAGTATTGCCGACAACTCTGATTTCGGAATCCTGCGCTGTATCGTCAGCGATCCTGACAAGGCCTATCAAGTGCTGAAAGCTGCCCATTTTGCCGTAAAGATTACTGATGTCATAGGTTTTGTATGTCCAAACACCAGTGGTTCTCTGGCTAAGGTGCTCAAGATGTTGTCGGATGCAGGTGTTTTCATTGAGTATATGTATTCGTTTGCCAATGGAGACGTAGCTCATGTCGTCATTCGTCCTACCGATTTGGAGAGCTGCGAGAGGATTCTTGCAGAGAAGAAAGTCGATTTGATGGCTGCCAACGACTTGTACAAACTTTAAAAAATGTGAAAATTTGGGGCAAAGGTTTGGTGGTTTCAAAAAAACTCCTTACCTTTGCACCCGCTTACAACAAGTAAGGGCGCTTAGCTCAGCTGGTTTAGAGCATCTGCCTTACAAGCAGAGGGTCGGGGGTTCGAATCCCTCAGCGCCCACAAACAAGAAAGTTCCGAAATTTTTCGGGACTTTTTTCGTTTTTAGGCATTCTCTTTGCCCGGCTTTGGCATTCAAAGCAGATAGCACTTGAAAATTTAAATAAAATAACATATATTTCTTTGCTATTTGCTCACTTATTCGTACCTTTGCAGTCGCAAAAACAGATATAGCTATATTATTGTAGAATTTAAGGTATTAAGAAAGCATGGAATTAGATGTTTTGACAGCCATTTCGCCTATTGATGGCCGTTATAGGAACAAGACAGAGCAGTTGGCAGGATATTTCTCGGAATATGCACTCATTCGCTATCGGGTGCGCGTAGAGATAGAATACTTCATTACTCTTTGTGAGCTACCCTTGCCCCAGTTGGAAGGTTTCGACCATAACTTGTTTGAACCACTTCGTAATATCTACCGTAATTTCACGGAAGAAAATGCTGCACGTGTTAAGGAAATCGAGAAGACGACTAACCACGACGTGAAGGCAGTAGAGTATTTTATTAAGGAGGAGCTCGACAAAATAGGTAACTTTGAAAGTTTTAAGGAATTTATCCATTTCGGACTGACGTCGCAAGACATCAATAATACCAGTGTGCCCCTCTCAGTAAAAGAGGCACTGGAGCAGGTGTACTGTCCTATGGTGGAAGAATTGATAGAACAGTTAAATGACTATGCTGAGCAGTGGAAAAATGTGCCCATGCTCGCGAAGACACACGGACAGCCCGCCTCGCCAACTCGTCTTGGCAAGGAAATCATGGTGTATGTGTATCGCTTAGAGGAGCAGATGCGTGGTTTGAAGGAAATCCCCATCACGGCTAAGTTCGGAGGCGCTACTGGAAACTATAATGCGCACCATGTAGCTTATCCGCAGTATGACTGGCGCGAGTTCGGTAACCAGTTTGTCAGCGAGAAACTGGGCTTGGAGCGTGAGCAGTGGACTACCCAGATTTCGAACTACGACTGGCTGGGTGCTATCTTTGATGCCATGCGCCGAATAAATACGATCATCATCGACTTGGATCGTGATTTCTGGATGTATATTTCCATGGAGTATTTCAAACAGAAAATTAAAGCTGGCGAGGTAGGTTCAAGTGCAATGCCTCATAAGGTAAATCCAATTGATTTCGAGAATTCTGAGGGCAACCTTGGTATAGCCAATGCTATTTTGCAGTTCCTGGCTCAGAAATTGCCAGTGAGTCGCCTCCAGCGCGATCTGACCGATTCTACTGTGCTGCGCAACGTGGGCGTACCAATGGGACATGCCTTGATAGCTGTGCAGAGCACATTGAAAGGTTTGCGTAAACTGATTCTGAACGAAGATAAACTGCAGGAAGACCTCGATAATACATGGGCTGTAGTTGCCGAGGCAATACAAACCATCTTGCGCCGTGAGGCCTATCCTCACCCTTATGAGGCACTGAAGGCACTGACGCGCACCAACCAAAAGATGACCCCGGAACTGATTCATGAGTTTATTCAGGGACTTGCAGTCAGTCAGGATATTAAAGACGAATTAATGGCTATTACGCCAATGAATTATACAGGTATTTAACCGAAATTATTAACAACACAAAGGGAGCCGTGAGGCTTTCAGGTAAAAAATTAATTAAAAATTAAAGCATTAAGATTATGGAATTAGAGAACGAAAAGAAAACAGAAGAACAGTCCACAGAGCAAAACGTAAGCCGTGAGGGCTATTCACAGTCAACCAGTGGTTATCAAGGTTACAAGCCAGGACGTTCACCACGTCCACGTATTCATCAACAGACACGACCTTACAATCAGGGTGGCTATAATCGCAGTCAGAACAATGAAGAAGGCGGTTTCCGTCCGGAGGGCTTTGGTGCAAGTTTACAGAGCGGTGCTCCACAGCGGTCTCAGGGCGAATACGGTCAGTCACGTGGTGGCTACCGTCCGCGTTACAATTCAAATAATGGTGAGCAGGGTGGCTACCGTCCTCGCAACAATTATGGTCAGCAGGGCGGTTATCAGTCTCGCGGTGGCTATGGTCAGCAGCGTGGTGGCTATGGTCAGCAGCAGGGCGGCTATGGCCAGCAGCAGGGTGGCTATCGTCCACGTTATAATCAGCAGCCAGAAGGTGAGGAGGGTGGATATCAGCCTCGTCAGCAGCGCGGCGGTTATGGTCAGCAGCGCGGTGGCTATGGTCAGCAGCGTGGCGGTTATGGTCAGCAGCGCGGTGGTTATGGTCAGCAGCGCGGCGGCTATGGTCAGCAGCGTGGTGGCTATGGTCCACAGAAACAGCGTGGCGGTTATCGTCAGCATACTGCCGACTACGATCCCAATGCAAAGTATAGCTTGAAAAAGCGTATAGAATATAAGGAGGAAAACTTCGATCCAAACGAGCCCGTTCGTCTGAATAAGTTCTTGGCTAATGCCGGTGTTTGCAGCCGTCGCGAAGCCGATGAATTCATCCAGGCCGGTGTGGTAACAGTCAATGGAGAGGTGGTGACCGAACTTGGTACCAAGATTCTGCGTACAGATACAGTGATGTTCCACGATACCCCTGTCACCCCAGAGAAGAAGGTTTATGTATTGCTCAACAAACCGAAGGACTATGTTACAACCAGTGACGATCCCCAGCAGCGCAAGACTGTAATGGATTTGGTAAAGGGTGCCTGCCAGGAGCGCATCTATCCTGTAGGACGTTTGGACCGCAATACGACGGGTGTGCTGCTGTTGACGAATGATGGCGATATGGCTTCGAAGCTCACACATCCTAAGTTCTTGAAGAAGAAGATTTATCACGTTTATCTCGATAAGAACGTTACGGCTCATGATATGCAGCAAATTGCTGAGGGTATCATGTTGGACGACGGTGAAATCAAGGCTGATGACATCCAGTATGCCGATCCTGTAGATAAGAAACAGGTGGGCATTGAGATTCACTCGGGTAAGAACCGTATCGTGCGTCGTATCTTTGAGAGTCTTGGCTACAGAGTGACTAAGTTGGATCGTGTTCAGTTTGCCGGTCTTACAAAGAAGAACTTGCGTCGCGGTGACTGGCGTTACCTCACAGAGGAGGAAGTTGACCGTCTGCGCATGGGAGCCTATGAGTAATTGACAAGTGAAGATTTACAATGAACAGAACAAAGATAATTGATGTACTGAAAAGTACAGAATATGGAAAAGAGGTTTGTGTCAAGGGTTGGGTAAGAACTCATCGCTCATCAAAAGCTGTTGATTTCATAGCCCTCAATGACGGTTCCACTATCAAAAACATACAGGTGGTGGTTGACCCTGCAGACTTTGACGACGAACTCCTGAAACAGATGACAACGGGTGCTTGCATCTGTGCTATCGGTAAGTTGGTGGAGAGCCAGGGGGCTGGACAGAGTAGTGAGATTCTGGCTACGGCACTGGAACTCTATGGTGCTTGCGACAATACCTATCCCATGCAGAAGAAAGGGCAGTCGTTTGAGGTAATGCGCAAGAATGCTCATATGCGTCTGCGTACCAATACCTTTGGTGCTGTGATGCGTATCCGCCACAATATGGCGATGGCTATCCATACCTATTTCCACGAGCATGGCTTTGTCTATTTCCACACACCACTCATCACAGCCAGCGACTGTGAGGGTGCAGGAAACATGTTTCAGGTAACCACCAAGAACCTTTATGACTTGAAGAAGGACGAAAGTGGTAAGATTATCTACGATGATGATTTCTTCGGCGAGCAGACCTCATTGACGGTATCTGGTCAGTTGGAGGGTGAGCTTGGTGCAACAGCACTGGGGGCTATCTACACCTTTGGTCCTACTTTCCGTGCCGAGAATTCAAACACTCCCCGCCACCTGGCTGAGTTCTGGATGGTAGAGCCTGAGGTTGCTTTTCTTGATCAGGAGGAACTGATGGACCTTGAAGAGGACTTTATCAAATACTGCGTTCGTTGGGCTCTTGATAACTGTAAGGATGATTTGGAGTTCCTGAACAAGATGATTGACAAGACGCTGTTGGAGCGTTTGGAGGGTGTGCTGAAGGAAACCTTCGTGCGTCTTCCTTACACAGAGGGTATCAATATCCTGCAGGAGGCTATCAAAAATGGTAAGAAGTTCGAGTTCCCCTGTAACTGGGGCGATGATTTGGCATCAGAGCATGAGCGCTACCTCGTGGAGGAGCACTTTAAGAAGCCAGTCATCATGACTGACTACCCACGTGCCTTCAAGTCGTTCTATATGAAGCAGAACCTGGATACTGCTGATGGCGGTTCTGTAGGTTACAAGGGCGCTGTTGCCCCTGGTCCGACGATGCAGGGCACTGACGTGCTGTTCCCTCAGATTGGTGAGATTATCGGTGGTAGCGTCCGTGAGGAAAGCTATGACAAACTGATGGCTGAGATTGATCGACGCCAGATGGACAAGACCCATTTGTGGTGGTATATCGATACCCGTCGCTGGGGTTCATGTCCTCATGCAGGCTTTGGACTCGGTTTCGAACGCCTTATCCTGTTTGTTACCGGAATGCAGAACATTCGCGACGTCATTCCGTTCCCACGTACACCAAAGAGTGCAGAGTTCTAAACGAGGGCGATGCCTTCATCGGAAATAGTAATCAATCGGCGGCGGTAAAGGTCGCCGATTGCTTTTTTATATATCTTCTTCGACACGCCGAAGCAAGCCGCTATCTCGTCAGCAGGACTCTTGTCGCCCAAGGCGCAGTGCCCGCCATGCTCCTGAAGGTAGCGTAGCAGTTCGTCGCTGAAGTCGAGGGCACGCTGGTAGCCGTCGTGTTTCTGATAGCGTTCCACTTTGGCGGTGGCCATGAGACGGTGGGTTTTCTCGTCTTCCATGATATAGACATAGTATCGCTGTCCCTTCTGCATACGCTGTTTCTGTTCACGGAAAGGGCAGAACAGGTCTTTCATCAGTCCCCAGTTGAGGAAAGCGCCGTATTCATTCGTCCAGGCGCACTCCAACCAAGCAAAATCGCCCACTTTTGCAAGTGGCTCTTGGGTGGTGGCAACGAGTTTCTCGTCTTGGTCCAGATAAATAAAGACAGTGATGTCGTCCCCAATGTTGAGACCTTTGGGCACGTAACGTTTGGGTAGAAGTATTTCGCCTTCGTCGCCTCCGTCTAAATAAAAACCGAAGTCCACGCGCTTCACTACGCGCAGGGTGTTATAGTCGCCGAGTTTAATCATTTTCAGTAGAGATTATAGGGTCGATAGGGGATTCCAGCATACCGTCTTTTAGATGGATGGTACGATCGGTAATACTTGCCAACTGTTCGTCGTGCGTCACAATTACAAAGGTCTGCCCGAATTTGTCGCGCAAGTCAAAAAAGAGTTGGTGTAGTTCTTCCTTGTTTTTTGAGTCGAGTGAACCGCTGGGTTCGTCAGCCAGGATGACAGCAGGCTTGTTGATGAGCGCTCGTGCAACTGCCACCCTTTGCTTCTCTCCTCCACTCAGTTCGTTGGGCTTATGACTCGCGCGGTCATTGAGTCCCATGAATTCGAGCAATTCCTGCGCCCTTTGTTTTGCCTCACGTTGTGAGACGCCAGCGATATATGCAGGAATCATTACATTCTCGATAGCAGTAAACTCTGGTAACAGTTGATGAAACTGAAATACGAAACCTATGTGCTTATTGCGAAAGTCGGAGAGACGTTTCTGCGAAAGATTGGTGACGTCGATATCGTCAACAAACACAGAGCCGCTGTCAGGTCTGTCCAGGGTGCCGATAATCTGGAGCAGGGTGGTCTTGCCAGCTCCACTTGGTCCCACAATACTCACCACTTCGCCACGATTGATGTGCAAGTCGATGCCTTTCAACACCTGAAGTGAACCAAAACTCTTGGTAATATTTTTTATGTCAATCATTTTCTGAATTTTTCTAATTTTCTCATTATATAGTCATAGATGCTGCTTTCCTCCTGATGTTGTGCTTCAGTGAAGGTCATGCGGTCTTCTTTCTGGTTGCCATACTGGTCAGGGAAAATAATCATCAGATTTTTCCCAGAGTAGTGTTGCATCAGTTCGTTGGGCAATCGTTCCAGCGCATTCTTGTAAGAGATGGTACCTTTACGTGCTGTAATGACCACGAACAGATGGTCTTCTTTAATCGTCTCTGCCAACTTGGGCAGTTCGTTCCAATGGGCCATGAAGGTGTATTCGGCACGTACGGCAGGATGCAGATTATTGATGTATTCACGGATTAATTCCAAACTTTCGTTTCGTCCGTGAAACTGGATGCGGCAATCTAAATTGTCTGCCATTCTGCTCAGACGCTCTAACCAACGGTGGAAACCTGGCTCAAACTCTGCTCTTGAGGGAACCACCACTTGTATGCGTCGTAATGTGTTCAGTGGTTGAACGAAACGGCTGAGGATAATCTGGCGGTTCAGACCATTGTAAAGACTCTGAATGAAGTCACCCCAGAACTTCGAATTGGCTTCGGTATGTACGTGCATACCCATAATGATTTCAGATCCGGCAAACTCACGGAAAGCATGCTTGATACCATTGGCAATATTGGTTGCCAGACGTACCTGCGTCTGCATTTTTACCTCACTTGCACTGGCTTGTTGCTCCAATCGTTCAAGCAGTTGCAAACCACGTTCCCTGTTCGTTGCAGCATTGTTGTCGTCATACACCACATTGAGTGCAACAAGTCCTCGGTTTAGTTTCTGGTTGCGAACCATAATGGCCAATTCGAGCAACTGCGGCGCTATTTCCGGATATTTGACGCATAGCAGAATCTTTTCGTCGTCGCGTTGGTTGCTATTGGCTGACAGTTGCTGGCTGCTGGCATTCAGCACTATCTGTCGGGCTGCATGGGAAGTCATCAGTGTACTGATAATGCAAGTGACCAGTATCATAATAACCACACCGTTCAGAATCTCGTCGTTGACCAGATAGACGCCGGGACTTACCTCCAAACGCATCCCCACCATTACCATAGCGATAGCACCGGCAGCATGGGCACTGGTGAGTCCGAACATCATGTGTCCAGCCGACTTCGGCAATCGGAACAGCAAACTCGAAACGTAGGCAGCCACAGCCTTGCCAAAGGTGCCGAAGAAGGCAATCAACACAACTATCCATAGCATGTGAATACTTGTGAAGAGTGAACCGAGATTGATCAGCATACCAACACCAATCAGGAAATAGGGGATGAAGAGTGCATTGCCGATAAACTCAATGCGGTTCATCAGGGGTGATACATGTGGGATGTATCGGTTCAATATCAATCCAGAGATAAAGGCGCCGACAATGCCCTCTACACCTACTGCCTCTGATACTGCTGCACTGAGGAACATCACTGCTAACACAAAGATGAATTGCATCACAGCATCAGAATATCGACGTAGGAAATAACGGGCTACTTTGGGAATGAGCCAAGCGCTGGCAACTAAGAATACACTGAATTTCAGCAGGAAGAACAGCCAAAACCAGATGCCGGTGCTCTCGCCATAGGAAGCTGCCAATGCCGCCAGCATAACAAGCGCCAGGAACAGTGATATCATGGAAGAACCCACCCCCAGCATCACACTTGAGTTGCGTTGCAGTCCGTAGCGTCCTACAATGGGATAGGCTATCAGCGTGTTAGATGCCATGATACATCCCAAGAGAAAAGAGGCCTGCGGCGAGTAGTCAAGCATCCACATGGCCATGATGTAAGTCATGAGAAGGGGAATGAAACAGGTGAGGAGCCCGAATATCAGGAATCGTTTGGAATTCTTCTTCACACTCTCCAAGTCCATTTCCAGTCCAGCCAGAAACATGATATAAAGCAATCCCACTTTGCCGAAGAGCTCAAACGATGAGTCACGCTCCAGAATGTTGAGCCCATATTTGCCAATCATCATACCTGCCAACACCATTCCAATGATATGAGGGATGCGCAGTTTACCCATGATGATAGGGGCAAACAGAATAATTATCAACACGACGAAGAAAATCAGCGTCGGGTCCGTAATCGGGAAATATGATGTCAAAAGTATCATATTGTTTGCAAAGATACGAAATAATTGACAATTGATAATTGATAATTGAGAATTTTTTGTAATTTTGCAGCCAAATTGGTGTATTAATAATAAAAAAGAAAGATGAAAGTAGCTATCGTTGGCGCCTCAGGTGCCGTAGGTCAGGAGTTTCTGAGAATCCTTGACCAGAGAAATTTTCCGATGGACGAACTCGTACTGTTTGGTTCAGAACGCAGTGCAGGAAGTAAATATACTTTTCGCGGCAAGGAACTGACAGTGAAGTTGCTCCAACACAACGACGACTTTAAGGACATTGATATTGCCTTCACTTCTGCTGGAGCCGGCACGTCAAAGGAATATGCTGAGACAATCACCAAATACGGTTGCGTGATGATTGACAACAGTTCTGCATTCCGTATGGATGATGACGTTCCCTTGGTGGTTCCCGAGTGTAATGCGGAAGACGCGCTGAAGCGTCCTCGCGGTATCATTGCCAACCCTAACTGTACCACTATTATGATGGTGGTTGTATTGCAGCCTTTGGAAAAACTGTCTCACATCAAGCGCATTCACGTCAGTTCTTATCAGAGTGCCTCTGGCGCAGGAGCCGCTGCTATGGCTGAACTCCAACAGCAATATAAGGAAATGGTGGAAACAGGCGAGGTTAAGACCATCAAGAAATTCCCTCATCAGTTGGCATATAACGTGATTCCTCAGATTGATGTATTCCAGCCGAATGGATACACAAAGGAGGAAATGAAGATGTATAACGAGACACAGAAGATAATGCATACCGATGCCAAATGCTCGGCTATGTGTGTACGTGTCAGTTCATTACGCTCTCATTCCGAGAGTGTTTGGATTGAAACAGAGCGCCCACTGAGTGTTGAGGAGGCACAGAAGGCTATTGCTGCTGCTCCTGGTTGTACACTCGTTGACGATCCTGCCAATCTTGTTTATCCCATGCCTTTGGAGACAGCTGGCAAGGATGATGTCTATGTAGGTCGTGTTCGCAAAGACCTTTCCGATGAGAACGGACTTACCTTCTGGCTTTCTGGCGACCAAATCCGCAAGGGTGCAGCCCTGAATGCCGTCCAAATAGGAGAATATCTGGTGCAAGAGAGGGATTTACCATGCTTTGCATGAGGAAATCCGAGCGCAGCAAGATATCACCGTAGGTCAGTATCCAAAAGCGGGAGTCACGTGGCTTCCGCTTTTCCTTTTTTTCGACACCCCTTCATTCTGATTCTTTACAGTGACGTTGTAACTTTTTAATCCCTTTTTAACGTTTTAATTCTCTAGAGAATTTGACGGCTAACAAGCCTTTCAGCAACAATAAACTAGGGATTTACGTTTATATTCTCTAGAGAATTTAGGCGTTAACTTCCGCTTAAAAACTTCAAACATCGGCTTTTCATGTCGCTCACCTGCCTTAAGAATCCTAAGAATATGTATGCTTTTTGCCCAAAAACAGGTATATTTTATGTAGGCTTATGTAGGCTATATGTAGGCTTGCGAATGCGTAAAAACTCGATAAATACAGGCTTTTCCCGTGTTTTTATGTAGGTATGTAGGCTATACATAGCATTCTTAAAATTTTTATAGAAGTGTATAAAGGGAATAATCAACTCTTTTAATCATTTATTAAAAATAATGAATATTTTCCCAACTTTTGCCTCAATTATA
>JAEEGI010006222.1_pt1 | contig 27011 bp, 21 predicted proteins | sample 8958751 | NCBI WGS metagenome assembly JAEEGI01 (sample SAMN16246545, study PRJNA631951) | gut metagenome | biome: gut microbiome; feature: rumen; material: KS-attached | host: Bos | place: Iran: Karaj | collected 2018-10 | reverse complement strand
GTGCGGTCAAACAGGCCGTCCACGTTCAGGTCAATGCCCAGGGAACCCACCTTGCCGTTGTAATAGGCATTGAAAATGTGCTTCCTGAAACGGTCGTGCTGCTGGACATCACTAACCGAGCGCTCGGTGAAGACGCCATTCACATAGCTATCGGTGATGAACTGGTCATGGAAATCGGCGCTGGGATGGCGGTCATATTTGTAAAAGGCTCCAAAACTGTGGTTATCGTTGACCACATAATTCACCTGAAGTTGGGGCGACAGGCCTTTCCAGATGTTCTTACCATCCTGCGTGACAAGGCCCTCGACCCGGTCAGGGCCCAAAAAATAAGACAACTGGTTTTCCTGCAGCATCTTGGCGTGCCCGAAGCGGCCGCACCAGAACGAAGCGGTGATGTCTAATCCACCCGTGCGGTAGTTCAGGTCCAGGTTGTTGGTAATCGTGTGGCCATACTGGTACATGCCCATCAGATTGTCCTGGAAACTAAAGCCGTCACCCTGCGCCTTCTTCAGCGTGATGCGCACGACGGCCTTGGTCGAGGCGGCATAACGGGCGCCCGGGTTCTGGATGACATCCACGTGCTGGATCTGGTCAGAGCGCAGGCGGGACAATTCGCTCACGTCCTGCACTTTGCGGCCGTTAATATAGACCTCGGCCTCGCCGCGTCCCAGCACCGTCACGGCGCCATCGCGCTTGGCCTCTAACGACGGCACGCGGGCCAATGCGTCGGCCACGGTACCGGCCTTCTCAAGGATGGTGCCCTCGACGGTCGTGCGCATGGCCTCGCCCTTGACGCGTGTCTTGGGCAACTGGCTCTTCACTACCACCTCACTGAGCAGCAAGGCGTCCTCTTTCATCTGAATGGTCAGCCCTTGAGCGACATTCAGGTATTGCGTCTGATAACCGATGCACGACACCTTGATCAGGGCACCGTTATCACGAGTTACTATCTGGAACTTGCCCTGGTCGTCGGTCATCGCACCTTGCACGAATGCTGAATCGGGCAACGACAGCAACACCACATTTACAAAGGGCATCGGTTCCCCCTTTTCATCAACTACCACACCGCCCACATCAGGCGTCTTGGCTGTAGCGCTTACTGCCAGCGCCAGCACAGCCATCATGGCTAATAATCTGAAACTCATCTTTTTCATATCCTTAATTTATAGTATTACTTAATATTTTTTCTCTCATTACTCATTTACCCTTTGACGGTTACACCGCCCAAAAAGTTGCTTGCCGTGATGTGAAGGGTACGGGCACCCTGGTCAATACACTTCCCGGTCTCATCGCTGACGCCGCCAATGAAACTATGGCTCTTGACAATCACGTTAACATTGTTAGGCACCAACAGTTCCACTCCACCGAGAAATGTGTGGATGTCTATTTCCTCATCCTCGCTGATGACCGCATTACGCAAATCCAACCGCAAGCCGCCACAGAAAGCATCCAACCGAGCACCATGGAATGTCTCGCCTTGATAAGCATACTCATCGGCGCCTAAACGCACGGCGCAACAGATGCGCTTGCCGTCCTCGCCCTGTGGCACTGGCCGATGCAACCACTGAGACGGATTGTGGTTGAAACCGTAAATGACGAGTTCTGCTCCTATATATAGAAGGAGAAGAGGGCCGAAGTACTGAGTCCAGGAATGATCCCAATTCAGATGACAAACGCCCCACATGTCTGCCAGCTTGAGCAAGGCAGCCACGATGAAAATAATTCCGATTATAGTTCTGCGTGTCATAACTTATTTTTTAATGATTAGTTTTATACCATATTTTAGCCTTGACACCTGTCAGCAAGGCGCCGACTTTGTTTTTGGCTGCAGCAAAATAACTGCCAATTCCCCCGCCCCACAAGTTTCTGGGATATTCTGCAGGTTTATGTGATGAATGGCAATGAAATGAGGGATAAATCGCATATTTGTGATGAATGGTTTGGTCATTCCGACGAATAACAGTACTTTTGACACCCGAATGAGCCAAGGACAAAAAGACACAATTACGACCCGTATCGTCAGCACCGTTTTTACGGTACTGGCGCTTGCGATTTTCAAGCCATTCGGTCTGGAAGCCTGGCAGTGGACGGCGTGGGTCCATCTGCTGGCAATGGGTCTCATGGGTATCATATCATGTACTGTGACCGAGGGTATCCTGAAGTATGTCCTTAAGAAGCCCAGGTCCTACGAGCACGGGGTTGATTACATTATCCGCCGCAACCTGTTGTTCCAACTCATCAACACCCCTCTGGTATCACTGCTGATTTGTCTATACCGCCATTTTGCCATGAGCGATGTGGTTCCCGGCAATGTGCTTTCCTGGACCAATTTCCTTGAGACGCTGTTGATTATCGCCTTCTGTTCCTTTGCTATCGGCCTGTACTGGCGTTTTAAGTTCCGCAGCAGATACCTCGCAGCCGAACTGGAAGAGACACGACTACTGAACGAACAGCTGCGGCAGTTGCAACAAGAGGAGACTCGTCGCAACATCACACAAGCACCCGAGGACAAGGTCGTTGCAACTGACAAATCCAGCCAAGTCTCAATTCCCGCCGAAGGTATAACCCAAGACACAGTAAATTCCGAAGAACTCCCTTCGACAGTCGTTCTCAAGGGCAGCACCAGTGAAACCACTACAGTACATATCCCTAACATTCTATATATAGAAGCAGTGGGGAACTACGTTAAAATCTACCAATTGCGTGACGGAAAAGTGTTTAACGATATGCTGCGAGCCACTTCCAAGCAGATGGAGGAAGACTTGCGCCCCTATCCAATGATTGTCAGATGTCATCGTGCGTTCCTGGTTAATCTGCAACAAGTAGAACAGATTATTTCCCAAGCTGGAACTATGCAACTACGCATCAAGCATTGCAACGAGATGCTCCCCGTGTCACGCAGCAATATGGCACAAGTTAAGAATGCCATCAAAGGGGAGTGAGAAGTGATGAATTAGTATCGAACTACTGAAAACTGACGAGAGTAAAACAAGGACTAATTTTTTTTGAAAAAAAAGTGGTGTGTTTGCGTTTGTAAACCAATTTTATTTTGTAATTTTACACCCCCAAAAGTAATACGATAGCAAAAATGAGTAAGAATAAAAGCAAGCAGAACAGACAAGTAAGTGATAATCAGGGTTATTTTAATCCTGACATCAGTGGTGTACAGCAGTCAGAGGACTACCGCAGGAGACTTGAAGCCGAGGAAGCCATAAACAAGGAGAAAGTGACCAAGTGGCAACGCTTCATGGCCTTCTTCCAAAATGGGAATTTCAAGTTTGTTTCCGGAATTATCATGGTATTTCTGGGAATCTATCTCCTGATTTCCTTCCTGTCGTTCTTCTTGTCGGCGGGAATGAGCGACCAAGACCGCATCGCCAACTACTCGATGATCGAGAACGCCCAAGTTCCTGACCAGATACGCAACACCGGCGCGGCACTTGGTGCCTCACTGAGTGATTTCTTCATCTCAAGTGGCGTTGGTGTCGCTGCATTCATCATTGTCTTGTGGTTCATCACAATAGGCATGAGATTGATTCGCAAGAAGAAGACCCATTTCTTCTCTTATACCTTTGTGTGCCTGTTCAGCATCTTCACCTTCTCGATGGTTGTCGGTGCAGCCACCTATTTCATGAAACCCATCACCTTCTTCCCCTTGGGAGGCTACTTCGGTTTCTATGCCAACAAGTGGCTGATAGGGTTAATGGGACTTTATGGCATGGTGGGAGTGAACCTCATTATCTTCATGCTGTGGATATTCCTTACCTACCAGACGTTCTCTGCACTGTATCAGCAGATACAGCAGGAATTTGAGAAAAAGCGTAGCCGCAACAAGGAAGAAGCCGAGAAGGTCGTAAGCCAACCCGGAGAATCAACCTTTCTAGGCAGTGAACAGCTGGTAAATGAAGATAAGCACCCCGATGAGAACGATTCCACCGTGAAGCCTTCTCCCATCAGCAGGATGCGCACCCGTAAACCCAAGACAGATTCCGCCGAAGTCGGCAATGGCGAGACCGCCCACCTGAAGCCCATTGCTGCCAGTACCAACGTCACAAATCCCCATGACCCCACAGGCGAATACCGTCATTATCGCTTCCCTACCCTGGACTTGCTGCAAGACATCCGTATGAATCCCAACAGTGTGGACAAGCGTGAACAGGATGAGAATAAGGAGCGCATCCGCGACACTCTGAGCAAGTATGGTATTGAGATCAAGGAAATCATGGTTCATGTGGGACCCACGGTGACACTGTTTGAGATTGTGCCTCAGGATGGTGTGCGCGTCAACAAGATACGCAATCTGGAAGATGACATCGCCCTGAGCCTCGCAGCCTTGGGCATCCGCATCATCGCTCCCATGCCTGGCAAGGGAACCATCGGTATTGAAGTGCCCAACCGTGACCCGCAAGTGGTACCTATGCGCGAGGTGCTAGGATCCAAAGCCTTCCAGGAGACACGTGCCAAGCTGCCGATGTGCCTGGGCTGCACGGTGAGCAACGAGGTCTTCATCGCTGACCTAACCAAGATGCCACACCTGTTGGTGGCTGGTGCTACCGGTAAAGGAAAATCAGTGGGACTGAATGCCATCATCACGTCACTTCTCTACAAGAAGGGTCCTTCGGAACTGAAGTTAGTTCTCGTTGACCCCAAGCGTGTGGAGTTCAGTGTCTATGCTGATCTGGAAAAATACTTCTTTGCCAAAGCTCCTGGCGAGGAGAAGGCCATCATCACCGACACCGACCGCGTTATCAAAACCCTCAATTGCCTTGTACAGGAAATGGAAAACCGCTACAAGGTGTTTGAGGAAGTGAAGGTGCGTAATGTGAGCGACTACAATGAAATGTGGCGTCGCGAGTTGCGGGAAGTCCGCGATGAGCACGGCGAGAAGAAATATCAGTACATGCCCTATATCGTGGGTATCATCGATGAGTTCAGCGACATGATCATGACCGCCGGCAAGGAGGTAGAATCTCCTCTGGTGCGTATCGCCCAGAAGGCTCGTGCCGTCGGTATCCACATGATCATTGCCACACAGCGCCCGTCATCCAAGGTTATCACTGGCCTGATCAAGGGTAACTTCCCTGGCCGCATAGCCTTTGCCGTCGCCCAGCGCATTGACAGCCAGATCATCATCGACCGTTCTGGAGCACAGCAACTCATCGGCCGTGGTGACATGCTGTTCCAGATTGACGGAGAATTGACACGACTGCAGTGCCCGTTTGTCGATACCCCCGACATCGTGCGCATTAGTGACTTCATCAAGGAGCAGGAGGACAACGACCGAGACATCAATCACGAGGAACCTTACATGCTGCCCGAGTACGTCGGCAAGGACGAGGGAGGCGGCAGCGATGCCAACGTGGGCAACGTCAAGGACCGTGATCCGTTGTTTGAGGAGGCAGTGAGGTTTGTCGTCATGGGCAACACGGCCAGCACTTCATCACTGCAACGCCGTTATGAGATTGGCTACAATCGTGCCGGACGCCTCATGGACCAGATGGAACATGCCGGTATCGTGGGCCCGGCTCAGGGGAGCAAACCCCGCCAGGTGCTCGTCAGTCCCATGGACATCGATCAACTGTTCTCTTGAGAGCCACAATCTGTTGCCAGCCCCAAAGGGGTTGGCATCATTTTTGCAACCTTGTGCATCTAGTAGCTATTCTAGAGAATCTAGATGTTCTAGCAAAACAGTATTAATTGATAATCAGTTTAATTATGAAGAGAGTATTTATTGCCATCATCACCATACTGGGCACCCTCACTGCAATGGCTCAGACACCGAGTGCGATGCTTGACAAGTGTGTTGCCGCCATTAATTCCCATGGTGGCGTGACAGCCAACTATAGTGTTACTACGGCCCAGGGTACCAGCAAGGGCAGCATCGCCATGCAGGGCACCAAGTTCCGTGTCATCTCACCTGAAGCCAAGTGCTGGTATGACGGCAAGACACAATGGTCTTGGTCTCCTGTCACCAGTGAGGTGAACATTACGTCCCCCACTCCTGATGACCTGCAACTGACCAATCCCATTGCCGCAGCACAACACTTCAAGGCCAACTTCAATATGAAGAAGGCCAAAGCCAAAACCGCCAATACCTACGTCATTAAACTCACTCCCAAAAAGAAAAAAGATGCCGTCAAGACCTTGTGGCTCTACTTCGACGAGAAAACGTCACTGTTACGTACTGCCCGCTTTGAGATGAGCGACAATTCGGTCTATACCGTAAAGATTACCGATTATAAGCACAAGTCACTACCGGCTGGCACTTTCACGTTTGATAAAACCCAAGTGCCCACGGGAACGCAGGTCGTAGATCTGCGGTAAAAAGAAGAGTGAAAACAAAAACTGAAGAAAATCATGCTACATTACTTGATCGGACCAGCTGTGGGTGCCGTCATCGGCTATATTACTAATGATATTGCCATCCGCATGCTGTTCAGGCCTCATCAGGCCAAATACATCCTAGGAGTTCATGTACCCTTTACCCCAGGCATTATCCCCAAAGAGAAGGCACGCATAGCAGGTGCCATCGGCAAGGCCGTCAGTGAGAATCTGATGAACCGTGAAGTATTGGAAAACAGCCTGCTAAGTGATGACATGATGTCAAAGCTGAGTAACGCCATCGATGAGTTTGTTGCCACTCAAAGCAAAAACGAGGAAACCATCGAAGAGTTTGCCCGACATTATTTGACTGAGGACGACATCGCTTCTATGCGCACAAATATTACCGATGGTGTTGTCAAGATGATAACCGGCAAACTACAAAATAGCCAGTTGGGCGAAAGCATCGCACGCATGGCAACCCAGCATGTCATGGAAAAGACCAGAAAAAGCATTGCCGGAAAATTTGGTGCCGACATGCTACTTCAACCCATAGCGCAACTGGTAGAAGGAATCCTGGCCAAACATATTAATGAAATACTACACAACAATTCTCAACAAATGGTGGAAGGTCTCGTGCACGATGAGTCTGAACAACTCTTGTCCATGACCATGCGCGATCTGATGACAGGTCATGACGATCAAGTCGCACAAATCAAGGGTGGCATCCTCAATGCCTATCGTGTCATCATTACCGAGCACCTACCACGCATTCTGCAGGACATCGATATCAGTGGCATCATTGAGAATCGCATCAACGAAATGGAAATGGCCGAGGCCGAGGCCATCATCCTCGACGTAATGAAAAAGGAGCTGCGTGCCATTGTGTGGCTCGGAGCCCTACTGGGAAGCATCATGGGTACAATTACGTCAATTATATAATTTTATTTTACATTCTTTTGGTTAATCTTGCTTATTTACAGAAAAACTGTTAATTTTGCGAAACGAAAAGTCCATAATCAAGTAAATCATTAGTTATTTGCTTGATTCCTAAAGAATTAAACTTTGGTTTTATTTATTTATATTTTTAAATCACTTATTTTTTATGAAAAAGTTTTTTACTTTGATTGCTGTGGCTGTTTTGGCATTTGCCGCTCAGGCCACCGAGATGACCGTTTGTGATGGTACCGACACTAACAACTACGTTCCCATCTACGGCTTGTATGTTGACACCGATGGTACCTTCGGTCAGATGATCTACCCTGCCGACTTGTTGACTGACATGGTAGGTAAAGAGATCACTGGTGTGAAGTTCTACTCTCCCAGTATCAATTTCTATGATGCTACGCTGCAGCTGAGTATGGCTATGACCGACAAGAACGACTTTGAAGACTATGTGGCCATTGAGGGCGCAACTGCTCTTTGCTCGATTGTTCCCAATTTTGGTGATACCGAGATGACGTTCGTATTTGACGAGCCCTACCTGTATGAGGGTGGTAACCTTATGGTCCAGGTACTCGTTACCGAGGTTGGCACATGGAAAGGCACCTCATTCTATGGTGTAAACATGCCTTACTACTACAGCCTCTATCAGTATCAGTCAGCTTGGAGCAGCACTCCCTCGAAGTATCATGAGGCTTTCCTGCCCAAGGCTACCTTCACCTATGAGGGTGGTGGCGATGTTCCTCCCGTAGTTGATCCCACCGAAAAGACTGGTGCTCCCACCTTCCAGGGCTTCACCGAGGACGGTATCCATGGCTACTTCGTAGAGATTATCCCCACCGAGGAGAGCGTAATCTACTACCGCATCATCTATCCTGACGGCACCGAGACCGAATGGACTGAGTATGAGGAGATCCTGAGCTTCGAGGGCGACGGCAAGTACCGCGTTGAGGCTTATGCTGTAGCCGATGGCAAGCTGCCGAGCGAGGAGATCGCTTATGAGTTCGTTGTAGCTCCCATTACCGGCATCGAGGAGATGATGAGTGGTAAGGAGGTTGCTGGCGTACGCTACTTCAACCTGGCTGGCCAGGAGATGCGCGAGGCTAACGGTCTGACCATCGTTGTTACCACCTACACCGACGGCACCACCAGCGCTGTTAAGGTTGTGAAGTAAGCTATTAGACTTTAGCTGAAAGTTAACGAAAAAAGTGGAGATGCAAACCTGTTTTGCGTCTCCACTTTTTTCATGGTTTTGTCCGATATCCAGCTTCTGCAGCAATCATTCTTACTGCTATGATTTTGGACCTATATTTCTATCTTCCTGCGGATATATTTCTCATTAAAGAAATAAATTATAAATAATTATAAATTTATACTTGTGGTTACTTAAATTTGTTGTAATTTTGCAGTGCAATAAAGAGTTTTTTTGAGTTTATTTTATATGTTTAATCTTTAATTTTTTTAGTGCTTATGAAGACTAAATTCTTTTTCTTAGCATTAGCTGCTGCTTTGTCAATGCAGGCAAACGCTGATCAGGCATTCCGTCACGCTGACAATGTAATGGCTTCAACTCCTACCATTACCCGTGCCACCATCAACGCCAGTGAGATTCCCGCTGGTATGGCACTTGTATCACTGGAAGCCCACGACGTTTGGGGTGATGGCACTGGTTATCAGTTGCTGCTCGATGCTGACGCCAACGCTTATGGCAATCTCATTCCCGAAACTGGTGCTCTGGCTTTGTATACCAGTGTTGCTGATGAAGTGTATGCAGAATTTGAGTACAAGATTCCCGAGAACGCTGATGGTTCACTCTACACCGAGAACGTCGTTTATGATGGTATTATCAGCATCCTGGTTCCTGCTGGTACCTATGACTGGTGCATCACTAATCCCGAGCCTGGTTATGCTATGTGGATTGCATCTGACTATGGTATGACCCCTGGCCGCTATGACGACTACCAGTTTGAAGAAGGTAAAGAGTACCACTTCAGCGTTTACATGACTTATTATGGCTACGATGGTGTAGATCTGGAGGTCATCGACGGCACTCCCGTAACTCCTCCCGTTGATCCCACCGAGAAGACTGGTGCTCCCACCTTCCACGGCTACACCGAGGACGGTATCCACGCATACTTTGTAGAGATCATCCCCACCGAGGAGAGCGTAATCTACTACCGCATCATCTATCCTGACGGCACCGAGACCGAGTGGGCTGAGTATGAGGAGATCCTGAGCTTCGAGGGCGACGGCAAGTACCGCGTTGAGGCTTATGCAGTAGCTGATGGCAAGCTGCCGAGCGAAGAGATCGCTTATGAGTTCGTTGTAGCTCCTGTTACCGGCATCGACGAGATGATGAGCGGCAAGACCGTTGCTGGCGTACGCTACTTCAACATGGCTGGCCAGGAGATGACCGAGGCTAACGGCCTCACCATCGTCGTTACCACCTACACCGACGGCACCACCAACGCTGTTAAGGTTGTGAAGTAAGCTATTAGACTTTAGACTTTAGGCTTTTAGACTTTAGCTGAAAGTTAACGAAAAAGTGGAGATGCAAACCTGTTTTGCATCTCTGCTTTTTGTCAATATGCCTGATTGCTTAAACTGAAAATAATGTGAGTTCGACGAAATACTCTTTTAGTCCTCACCTTTTGTCCGCTGAGCCTCTTTTTGGCCTCAGCGAGTCAGCCACTAGATGACCTGTAGAGACACAAAATCATGCTTCTCCCATCGTTAAACATTACCAAATGCTGCCCTGGAGACGCAAAATTTTTTGCGTCTCTACATAGCGGATGAATTGAGTATCAACGCTTTATTTTCGTCGGACTCTCGTTAAACAATTCAGGCGGCCTCGATGATGAGGTCGCCTGAGTTGTTTACAGTATTCAGCTAATTTTGCTAAAGCCTTATTCCACTTGCCAGGTATCGCCAGCCATGATAACGTCTTCAAGACAAGTGAAGCCGTGCTTGGCCTTGGCCTCCTCAACTTGCTCGGCTACTGCCGTCTCATAGGTGGGAGCCTCAACGGCGCGGATGACACCGAGTGCAACGGGCAAATCGGTACCGTCCATCATTGCTAGCATCTGATGCAGGAAGAAGCTCTCGCAGTGTGCATCATGAACAAGCACATCATCAATGGTGTAGCCATCTTCGCCGATGGTTACTGCCTTGAGGCCGAAACCATCCTGCACAAGGCCACGGTTATTGTCCTTGCCAAAGATCATCTTCTCGCCATGTACGAGGTGGATGGTACGGTCAGGACGATTCTCGCGGTCGGTAATGTAGTTGTGGATGCCGTTGTTGAAAATCATGCAGTTCTGCAAAATCTCAACAACTGAGCAACCCTTGTGCTTGGCAGCAGCCATCATCACTTCCTGACTGATGTCTAATGCCACGTCAAGGCTGCGGGCAAAGAAGGTGCCGCGAGCGCCGAAAGTCAACTCAGCGGGAATGAACGGATCCTCCACCGTGCCATAGGGCGATGATTTGGACTTGAAACCACGGGCACTCGTGGGTGAGAACTGACCCTTGGTCAGACCATAGATGCGATTGTTCAGCAGCAACAGGTTGACATCTATGTTGCGACGTACTTCATGGATGAAATGGTTGCCACCGATAGCGAGACAGTCACCGTCGCCCGATACCTGCCAAACAGTCATGTCGGGGTTGGCAGTCTTGAAACCAGTTGCTACAGCACCGCCACGACCATGAATGGTGTGGAATGCATAAGTGCGTGTGTAATAAGGCAAACGCGAACTGCATCCGATACCTGAAATCACAGCGGTCTTCTCGGGAGGGATATTCAGTTGTGCCATGGCCTTGAGTAGGACATTGAGCACAGCGTGGTCACCACAACCGGGACACCAGCGCACGGGCTGATTATTCTTGAAATCGAGAGGCTTGTGAGCCATTGGTTGATTGTTATTGTTCTGTTCCATTAGATTTCCTCCTCCATCATGATGTTTTTAACTCCGTCAACAATCTCCTGAACCAGGAACGGCTGTCCCTGCACCTTATTGATGTGGCAGATGTTCAGGTTAGGAATCTTACTCTGCAGGTAACTTGCCAGTTGACCAGTGTTCAACTCGGCGACAATCACCGTCTTGAAGCGGCTCAGCAACTCGGCGGTATTCTTGGGCAGCGGGTTGATGTAGCGGATGTGGGTCATTGCAATCCTGAAGCCCTCGGCGTTCAAGCGATTCACGGCATCAAGGATGTGACCATAGGTGCTACCCCAACCCAGGATGATGGTGTCGGCACCGCTGTCACCCTTGAGTTTGAGCTCGGGGATGTCGTTAGCCACATTGGCAATCTTCATGCGACGGGTCTCAACCATGTGAGCATGGTTGATGGGATCATTGCTGAGCACGCCCAGGTTGTAGTCCTTTTCCAGACCGCCCACAACATGCTCCAAACCAGGAGTGCCGGGGATGGCCCAATATCGGATGCCGAGCGCATTGCGCATGAACGGCGTCCAAGTGGGCTTCAAGGCTTCAGGGACATAATTGGGCTTGATTGCAGGATACTCGCCCTCCTCGGGGATGCGCCATGCCGACGAACCGTTGGCAATAAAGGCATCAGTGAGCAGGATAACGGGCGTCATGTGCTCGATGGCGAGGCGGGCTGCCTGGAACGCCATCTTGAAGCAATCGGTAGGAGATGCAGCTGCCAGAACAACCAGCGGGCTCTCACCACTGCGGCCATAAAGGGCCTGCTGCAAGTCGGTCTGCTCAGTCTTGGTGGGCAGGCCCGTCGAGGGACCACCACGCTGAACATCAACCAGCACGAGAGGCAACTCGGCCATAACGGCCAGTCCCAGAGCCTCGCTCTTGAGAGCCAGACCAGGGCCTGATGTAGTGGTCACAGCCAGATGTCCTGCAAATGCAGCACCAATGGCTGAGCAGATACCACCGATCTCGTCCTCCATCTGGATGGCCTTCACACCCAAATCACGGCGCTTGGCCAGTTCATGCAGGATGTCGGTTGCGGGAGTAATAGGATATGAGCCCAAGAACAGGGGACGACCACTCATCTCAGAGGCCTTAATCAGACCCCATGCAGTAGCTTTGTTACCACTGACGTCGGTATAAGTACCAGGACGCACCTCATCACTCTGGATACGGTAGGTCGATACTGTAGCGTGGATATTGTGGCCATAGTTATAACCGCCCTTGATGACAAGTTCGTTGGCGGCATAGACATCGGGCTTCTCGGCAAATTTCGCCTTGAGGAACTTCAATGGAGCCTCCATGGGTCGGTTAAAGAGCCAGCAGACGAGACCCAGGGCAAACATGTTGCGGCACTTCAGTTGGGACTTCAGGTCCATGCCAGTGTCCTTGAGTGCCTCCTTAACCATCGTTGTAATGGGAGCTTCAATGACCTGAGCCTTGAGATTCAACTCCTCGTAGGGGTCATTGGTTGTGTAAAGGGCTTTGTCGAGTCCTGCCTGAGTGAAGGTGTCAATGTCAACGATGGCAGCACCACCCTTGCGCAGGAACTGTGCGTTCTGCTTGAGCGCAGCAGGGTTCATTGCTACCAGTACATCACACTCGTCACCCGGGGTGTGCACACCGTGACCGATGTGAACCTGAAAACCCGAAACGCCACCCAGAGAGCCCTGCGGTGCACGCACCTCGGCAGGGTAATCGGGGAATGTGGAAATGCGGTCACCAAGGCCCGCACTCACGTTAGAGAAAATGTTGCCAGCCAACTGCATACCATCACCGCTGTCACCTGAAAAGCGCACGACGATACTCTGACGGAACTGGACTTTTGCTTTTTCTGCTTTTTCTGCCATGTCAAATGATACAATGATTAGTAAACCGCTGCAAAAGTACTACTAATTTCCCTACTAAAAGAGAATTAATTGAATAATTTTGAGAATAGACTCATGGTCATTGATTAAACACTGTGAAATGACATATTTTTTTCAATACTTTTTTATTAATAAGGTGATTTTTTACCTTCTTTTTCTGTTCAGAAAAAAATTTTCTTTTTAATTTTGCAGGTTGAATGTTGTGTATTATTGTCTCTGCAGATAATTTTACACCCTTAAGTGATAGATAGCGAGTTTTTATTATCAATAGTATTATTAATTTTTTAAACGTTTAATCTATGAAGAAAGTTTTTACTTTACTGACAATGATGGCAGCGTTTGCCTTTACATCACAGGCAGCCTACTATCTGGTGGGTAATGCTCCTTTCGGAAACGGATGGGATCCGTCTGACGGAGTGGAGATGACCCAGAACGCTGATGGTACCTACAGTTTCACTGGTACTATCAACGGTTCTATCTGGTTCGTGTTTGCCGACGCGCTCGCTGAGTCGAGCAGCGACTGGGCAACGTTCAACAGCACGATGCGTATTGGCCCGACCGGTGGCGACGTGGAGGTCACCGCTGGTGCTTGGGTTCCCTTCCAGAAAGCTGGAGGTGACAATGGTGCTTACAAGTTTACCGGTAGCGGTAGCGAGTACACTGTCACGCTGAACCCCTTCAGCAACAAGTTCAAAATTGACGGTTATGTAGAGCCCATCGTTATCGAGACCTATACTGTTGCAGGTACCCCCGTTTCAGTATTCGGCACCGAGTGGGATGCTACCAACACCGACAATGACATGGTGAAGCTGGACAACGGTATGTACCAGCTCGACAAGCTGGGTTGTGAACTGGGTGCTGGTTCTGAGCTGCAGTTCAAGGTTGTGGGCAACCACGACTGGGGCAATGCTTGGCCCGCTGAGAACCGCACTTTGACCCTCGACCAGAGCGGTATCTACAACCTGCGTTTCACCTTCGATCCCACCACCACCTTCTGCGGTGTTCAGGCTTCGCTCGTTGGCGATCTCGACACCCGCACTGGTGACCTGTTCATCCTGGGTGAGGTTAACGACAACCACTGGGCAGCCAATGTTGGTCTCCAGATGGATACCGAAGATGAGAACATCTTCACTGCCACCTTTACAACCAAGGGTGAAACAATCGACGAGACCGACGGTATCGGCTACAGCTACTTCTCATTTACCACCATGCTTGCTGAGGATGAGGACTGGAGCACTATTCAGGCCTATCGCCTGGGTGCTTCGGATGAGAACTTCCTGCTGAGCGATGACATGATGGGCGTTGAGCTGCCCTTGGGTGCCAACACCAACAGCTACAAGATCCCCGCTGGCGAGTATGAGGCAACCGTTAACCTGGATGCCATGACCGTGGTTATCACCAAGGCCGTTAAAGAGACTACCGCTACTCCCGTGATCTCCTACGAGGTAACCGAGGACAACGTTATCATCACCGTAACCGGTGACGGCGAGGTTCACGTCTATGTTGATGGCGTTGAGGTTGAGAATCCCTACATCATCCCGCGTGGTGAGGAAGACGTAACCGTTGTTGTTACCGCTACTGCTCAGGAGGATGGCAAGGAAATCAGCCAGACTGCTACTGCTGAGGTCGTTGTTCCTGCTAAGGTTATGGAAGTAACCGCTACTCCCGTGATCTCCTATGAGGTAACCGAAGATAACGTTATCATCACCGTAACCGGTGACGGCGAGGTTCACGTTTATGTTGATGGCGTTGAGGTTGAGAACCCCTACACCATCGCTCGTGGCGAGGAGGATGTAACCGTTGTTGTTACCGCTACCGCACAGGAGGAAGGCAAGCTCATCAGCGAGACCGCTACTGCTGAGGTTGTTGTTCCCGCCAAGGCTGGTGATGAGCCTGGTGATGGTTACAAGATTGAGCCCGTTTGGGTTATCGACGACCTGTCATTCCTGCCCACCGCTGACGTACGTCAGGGCTTCGGTATGGACGGCGTGTTCTACATCAACAACAAGGCTGACCAGAAGGTTATCGTTGTTGACGAGAACGGTCTTTCCAACATTGAGTATCCTGGTGGTGCCAACTGCGGTATCACCCGTGACGAGGCCGGCAATATCATTGTCAGCAACGCTACCTTCCCCGATCCCTGGGCCGAGGCTACCATTAAGGTGATCAACCCCGAGACCAATGAGGTTAAGGAATACACCGTACCTGAGGAGTGTGGTCTGATGGGCCGCTGCGACTTCCTGGGCTTTGCCAAGGGCAACCTCATGGAGGATGGTGTTCTCTACCTGACCGGTGGCACCGTGAATGCTAATCCCGAAACCAGCCCCTTCAACACTGGCGTTGTAATCCTGACCATCAGTGGTGGTGAGGTGAACGTCGATGAGTGCTACGAGGCCACTTGCGACGGTCTCTCTTCAACCACTTCGACTGTAATCAACTACTACGTTGACCTCGCTGGTGAGGAGTCTCTGCTCTATGTAACCCGCAACGCTGCCCTCCAGAAGCTCGCTGCTGATGGTGACAACTTCGTTGCTGAGGCCATGACTCTGCCTGGCAAGGGTGCTTGCAACGGTACCTTCGCATTTGTTTGGGACAACAAGGAGTTCTTTGTATATCCCACTCTGCCCAACTACCTGAATGGCTTTGCTGTTGCTGAGGCTGGTGCCGAGGCTCCCATCGTGGAGGTTCCCGCTACCGCTGCTGCCAACGCCAATGCATATCAGGCTGACTGGCTGAATGCCGAGGTTATCAGCGAGACCGAGGTGCTCATCTATCAATACTATCCCGGTGGCAACATCGCCGTTTATCGCTTGACCAAGGTCGGCGGTGGTATTGAGGAGCTCATCAACGACAACGACAAGGTTGTTGCTGGCGTACGCTACTACAACATCATGGGCCAGGAGATGAGCGAGGCCAACGGTCTCACCATCATCGTGACCACTTACACCGACGGCACCAGCAGTGCTGTTAAGGTGCTGAAGTAAGCAATTAGCTTATCACAAACAAAAAATAGAGACGCATGATTGTGCGTCTCTATTTTTTGCATTAGCTTGTCCAGTAAAGATATTCAACATCTGCATAATTCACGATATATGAGTTGAAAAAACATTTCTGCTGTATCATGGACTTGGCTTTTGCCTCGTAGAGGCAGGTCGGGTCGAAGACTCGACTTTTATGGAAAACACCATGCAAGTTCATCGAAGATGAGCGCAGCTTGGTGGTAGTCATATCAAGTGGAAAGTGCGTCGTAGACGAACTTCTACATCCGTCAAAAGCCTCTCAATCACAAAGTTCCTCTTCGAGGCACTTGCAATGTTCGGCTCATGGACCAAGCTGCGAACCTCTTCGAGGTTCTTGCATGGTCTTTCTCATTGAAATCGGTCCTTCGAACCGCTAACATCATCGATGTTTCTCAGGACACTAATGCTTTTTTGCATCATGTATTGGGGAAAAGCAGTGAAGGATTACTTCACGGCCCGATAGGTGTCATCATCAAGATGCTCGACAAAGCCTTCGTCAACAAGGAAAGAAAGCATAGATACGACTTCATCCTTAGGGAACGACAAGGTGTTGATGAACTCATCCAGGCGACGAGGGCGCAATCCAGCCATATAAAGGATGCCCTGCTGCACGTCATCAGGAAGATGGTCAGCACGTTTACGACGGTCAATGCACAAGTCACAATGGCCACACTCATCCTCGGACTTCTCGCCAAAGTAGCCCAACAACATGCGTTCACGACAGCCGATGTCGCTGTAGGCATAGTTGATGGTGGCCTCAATGCGGTCGGTCATGCGCTGACGCAGGTCTTCATAGACGACCTTGGGGATCAACACATGCTGTGGCTCCTCACGAGATGTCGTATATATTATATAAGGTGTCCGCTTGCGAGGCACATAGTGAAGAATGTGCATGCGGGTCAACTCAAGCAACGAGTTGTAGATGGTCTCCTGATTTAACCCAGTACGGTAAGCGATGACATCTTCGTTGATGAAGACATAGTCGGCAAACAGGCCCGTATAAAGCCTGAGAATCGCTTGCAGCACTTGATCGGCGCCAGGAGTCACGGTTTCCAGGTCATAAAGCTGCTCCTTGCGCGCAAGAATCATCACGCGGGACTGGGTCTCAATCTCTTCAACAAACTCGATGTATCCCGCCTGGGTAAGAATTTTCAAAGCATTGTGGGTGGGCAACACCGGCAGGTCGAACGTGCGACAGAACAGGTTGAAATTGAAATCAAACATCTGTTGGTAGCCCTCACCGATACTCACGCCCAAGAAGTTTCCCACACGTTCATAGACGCTGCGGATAAAGTCTTTCTCGGGGAAGGCTTCGGTGATGTGGCGTCTCAGCACACGCTGGTCGGTGTGCTTGACCAGCAGCACGGCATAGGAACGCTTGCCGTCTCGTCCTGCCCTACCCGCTTCCTGGTAATACTCTTCAAGCGAGTTAGGAATATCAACATGCACGACGAGGCGCACGTCAGGCTTATCGATGCCCATGCCGAAGGCATTGGTCGCCACCATGACACGGCACTCGTCGGTAGTCCATTTGTTCTGCTTGTCTTCCTTGTCCTCGACATATAGCCCGGCATGATAGAAGTCGGCATGGATGCCCGCACGGTTAAGTTCATCGCTGATTTGTTTGGTACGCATGCGTGAGCGAACATACACAATCGCCGTGCCTGGTACCGAACGCAGGATATGAATAAGTTCGGCATTTTTTTCCTCGGTAGGTCGAACGACATAGGACAAATTACTACGGGAAAAACTCATCGAGAACACATTGGGTGCCTTGAAGTTAAGGCATCGCTGGATGTCCTCGACCACAACAGGAGTAGCGGTTGCAGTAAGCGCCAATACAGGGACGGATGGGAAAAGCTTGCGAACAGTGACAATCTTCAGGAACGATGGCCTGAAGTCATAGCCCCACTGAGAAATACAGTGTGCCTCGTCAACAACAATGAGCTTGACGGGCATCTGACGCAAGCGCTCAAGAAATGACTGGGATTGCAGGCGTTCGGGTGACACATAGAGGAACTTGCAGTTGCCGTATAGGCATTTCTCATAAGTGCGATTCACCTCGGCACGCGTAAGCCCGGCATAGAGGTAAGTCGCCTTGATGTGTAGGGCACGCAAGCGATCCACCTGATCCTTCATCAACGAGATGATGGGCGTGACGACAAGTGCCATGCCATCAATGGCCATCGTGGGAACTTGAAATGTTATGGATTTGCCGCCACCTGTGGGCATCAGGCCCAACGTATCACGGCCGTCAAGAACCGATTCAATAATGTCCTGCTGAAGCGGCCTGAAGGCATCATACCCCCAGTATTTCTTGAGGATATCAAGAATTGGTCTGGAATGACTCGGCATCGTCGTGCATTTTTATAGCCTTCACCATAAGTTGCACCGAGGTGTTCATGCGATGCCTGGTCTCCTCGATCGTGTAGCAGATGTCAATAGCCTTGCCCGCCTTGAGTGCATCATTGAACTCAGCCAGTCCAAAGGCTATCGCATTATTCACCTTGTTGCCCTCCTCATCACGGAGGTCAAGCTTGATATGCTCCATCTTCCTACCTACCACCTTGCTCGTTCCTTGGTCATAGACCTTGCGGGTGATAAACACAGGTTTGCCGTTTCCTGGGCCATAGGGATTGAGCATTCGCAAGTAACGCAACAATGCGCCATTGATGTCGCTGAACTTGATTTCACAGTCGATATCCATAGCCGGCGTGACTTGCTCGTCCTCAATGTGGCTCTCGACATATTCGGTCAACCTGCGGCGGAACTCGGGAATGTTTTCCTCCTTGATGGACAGGCCGACGGCATTGGTATGGCCGCCGAAAGTCTCCAAGAGGTCTCGACAAGACTTGATAGCTGTATAGACATCAAAGCCGCGCACTGAGCGAGAAGAGCCAGTAGCTATACCATCGGCATAATAGGTCAGCACTACAGAGGGGCGGAAATACAACTCAGCAAGCCTTGCTGCCACAATGCCGATGACACCCTTGTGCCAGTTGCGGTCATAGATGACGATGGGTTTCTTGCCGTCAAGCACCTGTGCATGGCGATCAATAATCTCGTTGGCCTCGACAGTCACCTGGCTGTCAAGCTCCTTGCGGTTACTGTTATACTGGTCGATTCGCTTGGATATCTCCATTGCGCTCTGCATATTGCGGCTCACCAACAGCTCAACGGATTCTTGTCCTGACTCCATGCGGCCCGAAGCATTGATGCGGGGACCTATCTTGAAGATAATGTCGTTGATGGTCAAGTCATGACGGTTCAATCCACAGGTGCGGATGATGCTTCGCAAGCCCACATTGGGATTGTTGTTCAACCGGCGCAGGCCATAGAACATCATCACCCTGTTCTCGCCTGTCAGCGGCACAATGTCGGCTGCGATGCTCACAGCAACAAGGTCCAACATGGCCTCGAGGTTGTACATCGTTCCCAGTCCATTGCTCTTGGAGAACGCCTGCATGAACTTAAAGCCAACGCCACACCCCGACAAACCTTTGTAGGGATAGGTGTCATCAACGAGTTTGGGATTAAGAATTGCCGAAGCAGCGGGCAACTCATCGTCCGGGACATGGTGGTCACAGACGATGAAATCGATGCCCTTCTCCTTGGCATACGCAATTTCGTCGATTGCTTTGATACCGCAATCGAGCACAATAACCAGCTTTACTCCAATAGAAGCTGCATAGTCGATGCTCTGCAGGGAAATACCATATCCGTCATCATCGCGTGTCGGAATATAGTAAACCAGATTGGAGTAAATGTTCTGAAGATACTTATACACGAGCGCTACAGCAGTGGTACCATCCACGTCGTAGTCCCCGTAAATCATGATCTTCTCTTTTGCCCCTAACGCCTGGTTGAGCCTTGCCACAGCCTTGTCCATGTTCTTCATCAAGAACGGATCGTGCAGCTGCTGGAGTGACGGGTAAAGGAAGTCGTGGACGTCGTCCGCGGTCTTCAAGCCCCTGAGCACCAACAGCCGAGCGATGGTGGGGCAATTGGGGAACTGGGCCGCCAACTGCTCCTGGGCAATGCGTTCGTCGGATGTTAGAGGTAAGTAATTCCATTTACTTATCATTTATGTATATTTTTTAATATGCAATAACAGGGGCTCATTGCCGCAGAGCAGTGAGCGCGTGGAGAATGGGTATATATTATTGGGGTTCAGTCACTTGAAGCATCGGTTTTCAAAAAGCCCCATTGATAGGATGCCACCAATAGCTTCTTAATGCCCCTATTTAGTGGCACAAAATTACTGCAAATGGCAGATTTTTCAAAATAATGCAGCAAATATTTGAAGACTTATCATAGGTTTTTATAGATATTTAACAACTTAATTTTCCATTATGCCACGCGATTTGCCCTCATCAGGATACGCATTATTTCAAGTATTACTTTATTTATTAAAGTATAATTGTATGTATTTCTTTATATTAAATAGTTTATAGTATATTTTTGTGTCAATCATGGTAGCTACATTAAAAAATCACCGGCTGAACTTTTCAGTCGGTGATTTTTCTGGAGGTCGCTAGCGGACTTCAAAATATTATATTCTGCTTTTCTTCATTTATCCATAATTCATCATTATTTCTTTGTATTTCAGTAGTATATAAATCAAACAAGATAAAATAAATGAAAACAAGATATAAATTTTGTGCAACTTTTGTGCAATATTTCAGATATTATTTGTACCTTTGTAGAGTAATAGAAACACTTAAAACTACATAATAATGGCAAGTTCAAAATACATCATCGGCAAACGCGGCGGGGATCGTCCCGAAGTTACTATCAAGCTAACCGTCAATAACCAGCTAAGAGTTCAAACCAAAGTGCCCGGTGTTCTCGTCTATCGTCAATATTGGAGCGACGCCAAGCAGTGTAATGATCTATCACGCAAGTTTATCAAGCCCTGGGAACGCGAGGAAATGACTAATATAAACACCACCCTTAACGGTCTTTCAAACGAAGTGCTGGCCAAAGCCGCGGCCACCAGCGAAGCCGAAATAACAAAGGCGTGGTTAAACGAGGTTATAGACAAGTACCTGCACCCCGCCAAGTTCGCCCCAAAGGTAGAGAAGCCGCTAACACTGATGGATATAGTAAGTACCTTTGTCGAGGATGCCGAGCAGGGCAAAGTCCTTAACGATGGGGAGAAGCTAAAGACCGGGACGGTCAAGACCTACCGACAAGTGTATAACTACCTTGTGAAGTTTGCCGCAAGCGAGAAGCGCAAGGACTACGAAACCGACGAATTAACGGCTATCTGGTATGACCGTTTCGTGTCGTTCCTTTACGGCCAGGGCATGAACAAGAACAGCGTGGGCAAAGAAATAAAGTGCCTAAAGACCATCTTAAACAAACGCATACCACACGCACAGCGCGCCGCTTGTGAACTTGTGGAGCGTGGCAAGTGTAAAGTCTTAAAGGAAGACGTTAATAACGTCTATCTCAACGAGGAGCAGTTACAAGTCCTTGCGGCTCATCCGTTCACGGGTAGCCTGGAACGTGTGCGCGACTTATTCCTAATATTGGCATGGTCGGGGCAAAGATATAGCGACCTGGAGCAGCTAACAGCCAAGAACATACACGCCACCGGGGACGGCAAGCACCGATATTTTAAGGTTAGGCAGACAAAGACCGATGCCGTCGTATTTGTCCCCATCGTGCCGGAACTAGAGCAAGTGTTAGCCAAGTATAACGACAACCCACCCGCCCCGATCAGCGACCAAAAATTTAACGACCTTATCAAAGGGGCTTGCAAAGCTGTTGCCCTAACTGACGCGGGCAAGGCTGCGGGCTTTGCCGATAACGTGGAAATAGAGCGCACACGCAACGCCGAGAAGCAGACCACCGTTAAACCGTTCTATGAGTGCGTGGCCAGTCACACGGGGCGAAGGTCATTTGCTACTAACGGCTACCGTCGTGACGTTCCCCTACCCCTGCTGATGAGCGTAACGGGGCACACCAGCGAGGCGATGTTCTTTAAGTACATCAAAGAGGATCCCGAACAAGGCCGAGAAAGAATGTTAAATAATTACTTTAGATTATTAGATACAAAATAATGATTATTAACTATATTATCAATTAACTAAAACATTATGGAAGCAACAACAAGAAAAGAAATCATCGAATTACTAAACAACTTCACGGCTGTTAATCTTTTGTCGGACGAAGGTTATTACAGTGTTGAAAAGTTTGGCATTGCAGATAGTTTTGCGGCACTCACCGACGAAGAAAGCGGCATTTGCTTAAGTGAGGAATCACGGGACACCATAAGACGCGCCCTAGCGAGATATAACGACCTCCTGGACGATGTACAAGCGATTTTGCATAGCATAAAAGAGAATAAACCCCAATAACATAATCATGAGTGACGAGGAAATGAGGGCTTTAGCCAAAAGGATAGCCGAAGGCATATTCAACAATAAAGAATTGCGTGAGCGGTATTTGAAACTGCGAGAAGAAGCCATAAGGCGCAAGCGGTTAGAGGAGGCTATCTTTGTCGAGATACTAGCGATAAGCTACCAGTTAGCACAAGGCCAGCAAGTACGATAATTGCATTATCACCTAATTAACAACTAATTAAAGGGGCTACTCAATCGGTAACCCCTTTTTCAATCAAACAAAGCCATACTTAATACTTAAGACCGATTAACAAACTGTTACACAATAAGTTAATACTTAAGTAGTCTTAAGTGGTTTTTTGCGCTCTACTGGTGCATCCATTGACTAACCGCTGCATCTGATACACGGAGCAGCCGTGCGACTTCGGCCTGCTTAACGCCTTTCTCGTTGACAAGAAACCTTGCTACCTGGGCATTTGATAATTTAGTGTCCGCTGGCTTAATTAACTTTATCGCCCATTGTATTTGGTGGTTGAGAAAGAACTGCGTACACTCCGCCGCATACCTCATCGCTGGAGCGTTGATAACATCCTCATCCATGAGAACAGCGACAACCATAGCAAGCCGATAAAGTGTGTAGCTTGCCTTGGTGTAGCATGAGCCTATAAGTTGCCCCAGGAACTCGTCGTCCTCGCTATTCTCTACGCTGTCGGCGCAATCTGCCCAATAGTCCTCTGCTCTAATCCGCCATTCTGCGGCCTGCGGTAGTTCTTTCAGTTCTTTGCGCTGAAGGTAGAGCATCCTATCTATATACTTACTCCATATCTCGCGTGACTGCGGGCTTATCGTGTGCCTTTCTCGCTTTTTGCAGCACTTGACCTTATCGACACTCACGGGGAGAAACCTCTCAAATAGCCCGCCATTGTCGGCCAGGAATGATCGCATTATCCGCGCGAAATTAGTCGGGTTAGTGGTGGCGAATAGTGTTAATACGGGGTTCTTGATTGAAGCCGTACCTCGTGCAATAGTGGATACCTTTGTTTTCTGCTGGCTAAAAATACTTTCAAGGATGCCAAGTATATAGCCGTTGCCGTTCTTTGCATACCTGCCCCAGCTGCCCGCCATCGTTGCGAACTCGTCAAGACGCAAATACCCTACACCGTTATTTTCTGAAAGTATTTTTAGCATAACTTCATCGCTCGCGCTACCTATGCCGTGCTGGTGCAATTTAGGCTCTACACCTTTGCGCCCGCCGTTGATCCAGTTGGCCAACTCTGAGTTATATGTGTTTTCCGCGTGTTCTTCGTGGTAGTCCAGACGTTCAAAGAAAAAAGAGGAGGGGCCGGACTTGCTGGTAGATGGTGAGCCGATAATCAGCGGCCACAAAGACGGGTAATTGTGGTGGTTGTCGATGATGCTAAAAACACCCTTACCGATTGCCGCCGCCGCGGCTGCAAGCATCGCAACCGCTGGAATCGTTGGCGAACACTTGAAACCCTTGGCCACATCCATAATGATTTCTTGAAGTTCCTGGGGCAGACCCCAAACGGGGAACTCTTTCAAGCCCTCGGCTGGTGGCGGGAAATCGAGTGCGCCGTGTTTGGGTTGATAGTTACCTGATAGAACGGCGCCAAATGGAACGCGATTCTCGTTCACTTTAGGTTGCGCCCCTGCGAAGATTTCAGTAACTTTTTTACCGTTTTCCTTTTGTGTTTCAAATGATTGTGCTATATTTGCACTGTCATTAATTCTTCCCTTGCTTGCGGCCTCCTGGGTCGCTTTTTTTGTTTTCATAGTGTTTTTGTTTATTGTTTACGGGCTAATGCCTCAACGTCTGCACGACGATAACGCACAAGTCGCCCAACGTGGATAGATTCCAAGTAACCGAGTTTAGCCCAGTTGCTAAGTGTGGTCTTGGTGACACCAAGGAGCTTTGCAACCTCATCACGGGTAAGAAGGTCGTTGCCGCCATCGTCGGCGGTCTTGACCTCTGCCTCCTGGGTCTTAGATAGATACTCTTTGACGATTCCCTCAACAAACTTGGGAATGTCCGCTGCTGCGATGGCGTAAAACACATTGGGCTGTAAGCCCTGATTACTATTTGTCATAGTCTAAACTTGTTTAGTGCCGGCAACTAATCCAGCGTTTTTTCGTTTCGTTGCAATTATTTATAGATTCTGCAAGAAATCTCTTGATAGTATCGGTTTTTTCGTTCAAAAACGGGCTTAAAGCGGCCAATCTGCTGTCATTTTGCCGACCGACTGGCCTTGATCCCGAAAAATCACGCTTGATTGATTCATCTTGCCCGTCGTGGCCGAAATGTCCTAAACGTCGTTGTCCTCGTCGTCTGGTGAAGGAGCTTTCCACTTGACCAAGAAAAGGGCTTTGCTTGTGAGAAAGAACGTGTCCTCCTTCGTGCCGCTCTCCGTGAGATAGCCTTGTGAAACCCACTGCGCCCACACCCAGCCGCTAAGCTGCTGCGCCCACTTTGCACCCAGCAAGGCGAAGCGGTGACGCTCAAGGGCTTGCCGTGTGTCTGGCTCCGTAAAAGGCACGTGCCGCGCTTGCTCTATCGTCAAAATGCTGGCAAGCAGCTGCAAGTCCTCTTTGAACCAGGCTCGCACATCGGGACCACCGAAGGCGAGAACAAGCCTCACCTCCGTGGCCTTCTTGTTGATGTTCCTTTGTCGGCAAATCATTGCAATTTCAGCGATTTTGCGGTTAGACAATAATTCCCGGGCTTGTCCTCGACCTCGGCGAGATAGCCCAACTTAACGGCTTGTACGAAAGCCCATCGTGCTAACTGTCCCGCCCAGGGCTGCTCTAAGGCGTAGAACGCTGCGGGGTGACTGCGTAACCAACGGGTGAAGTCCACCTCGGTCACGGCGGTTCTGCTGGCCTCGTCCTCCCGCAAGCCGTCAGGGGCGCACAGCTCACGCACATATACACGCACCCAGCGCTTAATGTCGGCGCGGCTGTAGCTGAAAGTGATTTGCACGATCTCGGCCTGCGGGTTGATTGAATTTTTTCGCTCGATCATATCAAATATATTTTGTCGGCTGTGAAGCCCCCTTTTCAAATGATTCTTCCATAAGGCGCTTGTAAGCCTCTGCATCCTCCTGCTTGGCTTCAATGCGCTTCATGGCAGCTTCAAAGGAGAAACCACCGTTTTTAATAGCGTCAAGGCGTGCTGAAAGTTCGTCACGCTCTGCGGTGACTTGTGCCAAAGCCGCCTCCAGCTCTTTTACCCTCTGTTCGTTGTCGTTCATAAGTTATTGATTCTTAATTTGTTGTTTGTGTTGAAAATACTCTTTGGATTGCTTGTAGGTCGGGAAAAAGTTTTTATATTTCTCCTCGACCGCGTCCTTGAAAATGTCGCCCGTGACCCACATATCGCAAAGGCCACAAGACCAGGGCAAATGGAGAAGCTGCTCGACCGTGTAACGGCGCACGTTGTGCTTGTCCTCAAATTCTCTAAGGTTCTCGACCGCCTCCCTTACTTTCTGGATAAGGTCAAGGTGTTGTAGAGCCTCGGCAGGGACAGGGTGCGTCGCCCGCTGGCGGGCTACATCCTCGATTTGAGCCTCACTTATATAATAATGTGGCTGTCCGTCCTCGTCGTCCTCGACCGTGAAAACCGTATCGGGGTTGGCCAGAAGGATACCTTGTACAACGTCAACCAGTCTTAAGGCTCGTTGACGAAGTGCCTTCCACGGCTTAAGCCGCTCGCGTCGCTCATCGCTGGTCAGGCTCTTGTCGGCCTTGATTGGGGCTGTACATTCGTCTATCTGCCGCTGTAGCCAGGTCGATGTGATGTCGCCAAGGTCGGCGGGTACGTCTAACTCCTCGATGCTCAGTAGTTCGGCCATCGTCTTTTGTAGAGAACGGCTCACATTATCAAGTTGGCGGCTCTGCTGTAGCCGCTCACGCTCGATTGTTACTGTTTGTCTTATATCCATATAAAAATGATTAAAAATAAAAACTTTCGCAAATTTAACGCGCTTCGCAATTACAACTCGCCGAATATGGTTGTAAACTCGGTTTGTAATCTTTTTCTTGCGAGTTTATTAAGTTCGCAAATTTGCTCTAACGGTGCAAAGTAAGGAGGTATTTTTCAACCGTGCAAATGAATGTGTTTCAGTACGTTAACGGTGAAAACCCAATGTTTGAACATCTTTGTACATCTTAAAACATCTTCACACATGGCGAAGGAATGTTTAACCTTATGGAAGGATAATTAACAAGGTCACGACAAAAATTAAAAAATCTCGGCCTGGGGTCATATTCGGCGGTTTTTTCATGGCTTTTGGGGGTGAGGGGGTCGATAACGGCAAATCCCTGCTGATGGGTATTGCCATTCTCATCAAGAATGACTATCTTTGTACCAGCGGCCAGAGTGGTCGTCGTTCTGACCTTTGTAATAATCGGTGACGAAAGAGCAGTACACACTCATTCTCTCATCATCGTTAAGGCGCTGGCGGGCTTCCGTGAGCGCCTTATTTGTGTTTAGTGTATATTGCAGGTGATTCAGCGCATAGCACAGCGGCCAGGCTTCAATGGCAC
>JAEEGI010006221.1_pt1 | contig 27011 bp, 25 predicted proteins | sample 8958751 | NCBI WGS metagenome assembly JAEEGI01 (sample SAMN16246545, study PRJNA631951) | gut metagenome | biome: gut microbiome; feature: rumen; material: KS-attached | host: Bos | place: Iran: Karaj | collected 2018-10 | reverse complement strand
ATCGTCTCATCGGGCATTTACTTCGGTGCCGGGCTCAGCACATCCTATGATTTGGTCAACAACAGCTTCAACTGGGGTTGGCTGAACATCGCCAGCCTCAATTACAACACGCTGCACGGCCAGAATTTCTCGATTGGCGTGGGCTATGACTACAAGCGGTTTTCGCTCAAGCGCCCCAACTGCTTTGTCATGGACGAAGCGACCAATATTGTGGGCACCGGTTTCTACCCCGAAGGAACGATTGACCGTTCCTCGGTCCTCTCGGTCAGGGCCCTCCAGTTCCCGCTCCAATTCCAGCAATTAATTGGAAAAGACTTCCATATCACACTTGGTGGCACCATGAACTGGAACGTGTATGCCAAGTGTAACACCCATTACAAGGTCAACAAGACGCACCACGACGTTTCCTATCGCGGCATCAAGCAGAACAAGTTGACATTTGACGTCTATGGCGCGCTCTCTTATAATCGCTTTTCCCTCTACTGCCGCTACAGTCCCTGCAACATGTTCAAGAAGGGTTATGGTCCCGAGATCAAGAACACATGGATGCTGGGTGTAGCCCTCGCCCTGTAGGCTGATCATCATCGCCCCCACAAAAAAACGGAGATGACCGAATTCAAGTCATCTCCGTTTATTAGTTTTGCTACAGGAAAGGGTTGCAGCGCTTCTCGTCGGCGACGGTCGTTGTCGGGCCATGACCCGAGGCGATGACCGTCTCGTCGGGGAGCGTCATGATTTTCTCGCGGATGCTGTTGATGAGTTGGGCCATGTCTCCGCCCCACAGGTCGGTGCGTCCCACGCTGCCGTTGAAGATGGTGTCACCGCTGATGAGGAGTCCGCTCTGCGGCAGGTAGAAGGCCAGTCCGCCCGGACTGTGGCCAGGAACTTGCAGCACCTGGATGGTCTCCTCGCCCAACATCAACGTGTCACCCTCCTGCAAGTGGCGATCGATGGTCAAGGGCTCACACTGCAGTTTGAGGTGAAATTCTTCGACTTGCCGGGGCAGTTCCAGCCCCAGCTGGGCGTCTTGGTCGTTGGCACACACGTCGGCCCCCGTCTGGTCGGCCAGCCAGCGTGCTCCCGTGACATGGTCGAGGTGCATGTGAGTGAGCAGGACGTGCTTGACATTGAGCTTTTGGCCCTCGATGAAATCGGTTACCATCTTTTGCTCAGCCTCACGCATCATGCCAGGGTCAACAACCACAGCGTCGCGGGAAGCTTCGTCCCACAGGAAATACATATTCTCGCCAAACATGTTGACGGTCATCATTGTAGCATTCATCGGTTATTCGGTTGATTGTTCATTGCAATGTAATCGCTGGTGCTGCCCTGCGGGGCTAATGCGAATTTCGCGAATTATTCTTATCATGCTAATTAATAATCTTGGCTCGTGGTACCGGCCACGCCAAGGCGAGGCCCTACAAGGGGAGATAGAGGATCTTCTTGGTTTTGAAAAACTCCTCCTTAAAGTAGCTGGAGAGTTCGTCGATGAGGACTTGGTTCTTGAATCGGGCCACCTCGGCGGTCAGGTCACCGCCCTTGAGGCACAGCAATCCGTTGGGGACGGCATTGCGGTCCTCGTTGTCGATGAGCCGGCGCACCAGGGGCACCATGTCGCCCAGGTCCATCACGGCACGGCTCACCACGAAGTCGAACTTGCCTTTCACCTCCTTGACATCGCCATGCTGGAAAGTGACATTCTGCAGGCCGATGCGTTCGGCGATGTCCTGTGCCACGCGCACTTTCTTGCCGATGCGGTCCACCAGGTGGAAAGTCACTTCGGGGTAATAAATGGCCAGCGGAATAGCGGGGAATCCCCCACCCGTCCCCAGGTCCATCACCCGCGTGCCAGGGGTGAACTTGACAAACTTCACCAGTCCCAGCGAGTGCAGGATGTGGTTCACCTCCAGGTTGTCGATGTCCTTGCGGGAGATGACATTGATCTTGGCATTCCACTCGGGATACAGCACCTCGAGCTGCGCCATCTGCTCACGCTGCGTCGCGGTAAGCTCCGGGAAGTATTTCAGTATATATTCCATCACTGCAGTCGGTCAAGGATACTGTCGTCACACTTGTAGTCGCTCAAGTCGGCATAGGGAACCGTGATGCGGGGCTCGCCGACGGCCTCAACGGCCAGTTCGTTGGGCAGATAGCTCCAGGTCACGCCTTTGTCGTCGAAGAAGAAGTTGCGCGTCACCGTGATGTTCTCCACATTGAAGTAGCCCATATCGTTCAACTGCTCATTGCCCGTGGCATTGTTCTGGGCGAGCAGTTGCTGGCGCAACAGCTGGCAGACGTCGGCCACCGCATCGTCGCGGAAGAGGCGGTTCACGTCGATGTAGGTCTGATTCTCGACATCAAAACTATAGTAACGATGGGTGACTGAGGTCACCTTGTCGTTTTTCTTCACCACATCGACACGCTCAAAGGTCACCACCCCGTTCTTGTTGTAGATGGGGGCCACACGCGTGCTGGTCGCATACTTGAGGGTGTTCATCTCAGCTGCCTCATCAGCCACAGCCTCGGTCATCGGCTCCTCCATGAAGTCGTACTGATGCATGCTGTTGGCCACTACCTGGCGCATCGCCTCCTGCAACGACAAGGAATCGCCCGATTCCAGGACGTAGGCAGCAAACAGGCGCTGCAGGCTGTCCACAGCCACGCCGTTGGTGCCCGTGACAGGATAATCGATGGTGGCCTCGGCAACAATCGAGCAGCGCTCACCGTTGGACAACGTAAAACTGGAAGCGTCACTCAACTGCTGTGACTTGACGGCCACGGCCGGCTGGCCGCCACCGTCTGGGGAGGACTTGCTGCACGATGCAAGTAATGCCGTGACAGCCAATAATATAGCTAGTTGCAGATAGTGGGTTTTCATTGTGGTTTGTTAGCCTAAGTGATGAATAATTTTGCTAAGGTAGTACAAAATTAGGTAAAACCAAGCTGATAAACGGATTTTTTTACCGAACTTTGCAAAAAATTCAGGTCTCACCCTAATTACGGTATCGAACGATGAAGATTGGAGAATACAACGTGTTGCGCATCAACCGTATGGTTGATTTTGGTGCCTATCTGATAGATGATGACACCCACGAGGTGCTGTTGCCCAAACGCTACCTGACACCCGAGATGAAAGTGGGTGACCAGATCAGCGTGTTTGTCTATAACGACAGTGAGAACCGCCCCGTGGCCACCACCGAGCAGCCCCTGGCCGTGGTGGGCGACTTCGCCCTGCTGCGCGTCAAGGCTGTGAACAAAGTGGGAGCCTTCCTGGACTGGGGACTGACGGCCAAGGACCTGCTGGTGCCCTTCGGCGAGCAACGGGTGGACATGCAGGCCGGGCGCAGCTACGTCGTGCGCGTCTATCTCGATCCCGCCAGCCAGCGCATCGTCGCCAGCGCCAAATTGGCCAAGTTCCTCAATCAGACCGAACCCGATTACTACCATCGCGAGAAGGTGGAGGTGCTGGTGGTGCAACGCAGTGACTTGGGCTACCGCGTCATCATCAACAACGCCCATTGGGGGCAGATTTACCAGAACGAGACCTATCAGGAGGTAAACATTGGCGACCGCTTCACCGCCTTTGTCAAGCAGGTGCGCCCCGACGGCAAAGTCGATGTCACCCTAGCCAAGATTGAAAAGATGCGCGTCGATGACCTGGCCGAGCGCATCGAGAGCCACCTCAGGGCATCAGGAGGGAAAATGACCTTGACCGACAAGAGCGACCCTGAAGACATCAACAAGGTGTTCCAGTGCAGCAAAAAGGATTTCAAGAAAGCCCTGGGCCTGCTCTACAGACAGCACAAAGTCACCCTCGGCGATACCGTCGAGCTGGTCCAATAATCAGCGCCTGCCACCCAGAGCAGGCTAAATAAAATATCCTATAGCAGATTGTTCTCGTCGATGAGACCGTTGAGCATGGCATAGACCGTGAGGCCAGCCACGCTCTTGATACCCGTCTTATGGGTAATGTTCTTGCGGTGGCTGATGACCGTGTGCACGCTCACGTTGAGGGCATCGGCAATTTCCTTATTGGTTTTTCCCTGTGCCAACTGAACGAGCACAGCGGTCTCACGCTTGGTGAGTTCATAATTGCTCCTGCCGGCACCGCTGTCGCCGGGTGACGCCTGAGCCAGCGTCTCGATGATTCCGGCGCGGCTGTCACGGATGTCCACCACGGCATCGTAGTCCTTAATCACATCCCGCTCGACATACTGATAGACCAGAGCCACCACGGCCATGGGGTACTGTCCGCGCAGCCGCGACACACTGCCCGTGAGCGTGGGGTTAATGAGCAAGATGTCGGGCCGGGAAGCCACCAGACGCTCGGACAGGTTGTCGGCCGTCGCCTCAGGTTCAAGGACCTTGAAGCGGACCTGTCCATCGAGGATGGCCTTAATACCTGCAACGATGAGCTCCGAGGGCTCCACTATCAACACGCGCTGCTTCATGGCATGATGGCATTTTCGAGATGTTTAACCAGCGGCACCATGATTTTCTCCTCGATGAAGGTGTGCTTCTTGAGGTCCTCGCTCAAGCGAAGGATATCGTATACCACGTCGAGCACGTCATCGTCATCGACCTGCGGCGGCAGATACTTGAACACGATGTTGAGCAGATCGTCGAGCTTGCCCTCGATATCGCTATGGGTATGCAGAAACTCGCCGATGCTGTAGGTGGTGTCACGCTGGCCACCCATCAGGGCCTGGATGTGCGGGAACACGTCCTGCTCCTCATGTGAGAAATGCGTCTCAACCTCCTGCTTGTACTGCTTGAAGAAGCTGATGAAAACCTGCCCGATGCGGCCCTGCAGCTGGCAGGCAATGGCATCGAGGTGGCGCTCGATGTGCGGCAAGCGCTTGTCGACATAATAGCGGTGCGACTTCTCAAGATAGGGCACCAGCCCCGTCATGTCAGTTCCCAGGATGGCTGCCGTTGATGGCACATAGTTATTGAACGTGTACACGTTGCAGATGAGCAGGAAGAAGTCGGTATCCACCCCGCTGGCATCACAGACGTCGGCAATCGAGCGGTCGCCGAAACCCAGCGAGAGTCCCAGCCTCGTGAGCAGGGACAGCAACGACGGATGGGCCGTAATCAGGTCACTCAGGCGGCTATCACTGGAGAACAGACGCGATTTCATGTTTGTCTTCATTGTCGAGATGTTGTTGTCATTTAAAGCTAACAGCTAATCAAGACGCAAATATAGCAATTTTTGGACTTTCGGGCAAGAGCCAGCCTCGATTACAAGGCCAGACGGAAACCCTGGTTGTTGTATGTTGCCGTAGGCGAGCGGTCAAACCGGTAGGTCACACGACAACTCCTGGCACTGCCGTTCCAGCCGCCGCCACGATACACGCGATAGGTACCTACTGTCGTACCAGTTGGATTCACCTGAGGGGCATCGGAATAAGTACCATAGACATCCTGGCACCACTCCCACACATTGCCACTCATGTCGTAAAGGCCCAGCTCATTGGCACCCATTGTGGCGACCGGGTGTGTGGCGTCCTCGGCATTATCAACGTACCAAGCCACTGCGTCGATATCGTCACCACCGGCATATTTCCAGCCGTGGGTCAAGCGGCCTCCACGAGCTGCAAATTCCCACTCGGCCTCGGTAGGCAGGCGGAAGTGCTGCCCCGTCACATCATTCAGCCGGGTGATGAACAACTGGCAATCGTTCCAGCTCACCTTCTCGACAGGCAACAAGGAATTGCCCACAAAGAAACTCGGATTATAGCCCATCACGGCCTGCCACAGGGCCTGAGTCACCTCGGTCTGGGCAATGCAGTAACTCGACAGCGTCACCTGGTGGGCCGGTTTTTCCCACTCCCAGGCATCGTCATCCTGCTCGTCGGTGGCACCCATCATGAATGAGCCACCTTCAACTCTGACCATGGTAAATTCCACCCCATTGACATTAAACGAGCGGGTGATCACCGTCTGCTCGTCGGTCCAAGTGCCGCGCAAGAGGTAGTTAACGAGTTCCGCCACATCATTGATGGCTACTTCCCCGTCAAAGGTCACATCACCCCGCAAATCAATCAGCGGTCCCGATTGTCCATCGGACCAATATCCCCTCATCAGGTAATTAATCACTTCGGACACGTCACCGATGGAGACTTCGCCGTCGCCATTGACATCACCACGCAAAGCCATCGCGTTAACACGCAAGGGGAAAAACAACATCACCAACAGTAATGCCACAAGTGAGAAATCAGTGCTTTTCTTCATCAATATCTGTTTTACAAAATGACGATGCAAAATTACTGATTATTATCCATTATAACAAAATAATAACCACTTAATTCAGGCACTTCTAACTAAAAAATTAACGGATGATGGGCGAGGATAAAGAGAATCCGCCATGGTGGATGATGAGGCGGCTGATGTCCCATGCCTGGCGCTGGTGAGGTGTCAACGACGTGCTGTCGCCAATAACGGTCATGTTGCGCGGCTGGATGGCGCCAGCCACAGGATAGCGCAGAATGCTGTAGCCCAAACCTTTCCATGGATAATCATTGGCACCCATGATGTCAAGCAGCGTGGGATAGACATCGACCTGGCCGATAACGGCATCGTAGCGCAGTGTGGTATCACAGCCGGCGACAATCAACGGAATGCCCCAGTCGTCGGGGACAAAGTCATAGTCGGAGCGGCCCACGATGCGGTTATAGTACATCTGGGTATGGTCACTCACAATAGCGAGTTTGGTATTAGTCATGAGTCCCTTCGCCTGCAGGTCATCGATAAAGGCTCCAATGCAGCTGTCAGTCAAGTTGACACAGTTCAAGTAGCTACGGGCCTCGGCATTGAGGGTGTCGCTGGCGGTAATCCACGACGGACGGACCTTATCGGGAGGATAAGGGGTATGCATCGTCATGGTGACCATCTCGAGGAAGAACGGCTGGCGCATCTGCGGCACCAGTTGAGCTGCGAAATCGGTCAACGCAGCGTCATCGACATCGCCATGCCGAGCCAACGCGCCGTTGGCAGCCAGATGCTCACGCGAATAAAGCGTATCAAAACCATAACTGCGCGACGTAACCGTCTGGTTCCAGTAACCCTTGTCATCACAGACCACCATACGGCAATCATAGCCCGGCAGAGCCTCTGCCAAAGACGGATAGTGTCCATCGCCGTAGTGCACAGCCACCACGCCGTCACGCAGGGGCAGAAGGCCCGTATTGTAGATGAAATGGGCATCGCTGGAATGGCCGTGGCTGGTCTGGAACAAGACATGAGGGGCATAGAGTACCCCATCGCTCGCAACAAGGCGATTCAACACAGGCGTCACCTCATGCCCGTCAATCTCCATGCCGATGGGCCAGGAATGGAGCGACTCCACGATGATGAGCACAAGGTTGGGGTGCTCTGCCTTGCAATAGGGATTATCAGAATAATGCGGGCAATCTTCGGTCAGGAAACGCTTAACCATCACTTGTTCTTCGTCGGTCATCGTGTGACGGTTAAACACGTCCTGATAGAAGGAAATGGCACCGTAGGGAATCAAGCCATTCTCGGCAAAATAAACCCGATTGCTGAAGTTCTTGCTGAAGCGCTCGCTGTAATCTTCGGTTCCGTTGATGTATCCCAATGCCCCAATGACGAGAGCAGCCAACACAGTTAAGCCCAGGGGCTTCAGGCTTGCTCCCGTGGCCGTGTTGCGACGACCGATCAACGTCAACGCAATGAGCAAGAGATAGGGCACCAGGACCAATAAATCCCTCCACTGCAGCAAGGCCCATGTACTAGACACCAGGGTGGAGTTCACATTGCCTGTCATCGTCAGGCTGCGCCAGGGCATCAGGTCATCGTAAGCACGACAATAGCACATCTGCATCAGGCACCACAGCGTGAGCAGAGTCATGGGAATCCACACCAGCCATCGCCACCGACGGTTCAGCAGCCAATAGGGGGAAAGCAGCAACAAGGCATTGGCGAGCGAAATAGCAGCGACATGCCACTCATGCAGCATGCGCCCTACTCCACCCAACTGCGTGTCCAGAGCGACGATAAAGCACTGCCATGCCGCCACTGCTACACAGGCCACAAAAGTCAGTGCGCCATAGCGCTCGATATTTGCTCTGCAGCAGGCCACTAAACCTTCTTGATGATGTGAGAAACCACGCCCCAGACCTGGAAATTGCTGTCTTCCTCGACGCGCAACTCAGGAAAGGACGCGTTGGCCGGGGTGAGATAAACGCCGTCGTCACGGATGCTCAACCGCTTGACGGTGAAATCTCCGTCGATGAAGCACACGGCGATGTTGCCGTCGTGAGGGGTGAGCGAACGGTCGATGATGAGCAGGTCACCCTCGTTGATGCCGGCATCGACCATCGAGTTACCGATAACCCGGGCACAAAATGTAGCGGCCGGATTGGTGATAAGCGCTCGATTCAAGTCGATAGTGTCAGCATACTCACCCTGGGCAGGGCTGGGAAAGCCAGCCTGCACTCGGCTCTCAAAGAATTGCAGACCAGACGTTTTCTCGTCGGGTTTTACCTCTGATATCTTGACTTCATCCATGATACTTTACACTTTAACGATCAGCCCGTCATAGGCCAGTTCCACTCCTTGGGGCAAAAAACGATGCGACTCGGCATGTAATCCCATGCCATCGCTCATGTGGATGAGATAGGCACGGCCAGGCTTGATGCGGTCTATCACGTTCAGCGTTTCGCTGAGGCACATGTGGGATAAATGTGGGTCAAAGCGCAGCGAGTTAATGACCAGCAAGGGAATTCCCTCGAGACTCTTCACAACGTCGTCATCGATGGTCTTGGCATCGGTTATGTAGGCCAACGGGCCAATTTTGAACCCATAAATCGGCAACTTGTAGTGCATTACGGGAATAGGTTCAACGCGCACGCCCTCGACCAGGAATGGCCTATCATCAATCACATGCTCCTCGAACTGGGCCACACCGGGATATGGATCAGATGAGAAACAGTATGGGATGCGCTTGTGCAGGTTGTCCAACACATCGGCCCGTGCATAGAGCGGAAACGGACGTTCAAAACAATAGGTGCGCAAATCGTCCAACCCCGCCACATGGTCGTAGTGGATGTGCGTCAACAATACCGCATCCAGGTTATCGTCACTGGCGCGGAGCATCTGTGTGCGGAAATCGGGACCGCAATCGATGAGCAGTCGTGCACCCTGATAACGGACAATGGCCGAAGTGCGCAAACGGTTGTCGCGCGGATCAGCACTAAAGCACACGGGGCACTGGCACCTCAGCATGGGCACACCAGTCGAAGTGCCAGTCCCCAGAAATTCTATTTCCAGTGTGGCCAACATGTGGATAACTATCTACGGAATTGCCTCAGCAGTCCATCCTCGAAATAAAGGTAGGAGCCGCCGTCATAATACCAATATTCCCTCATACCCGCCTGGTCCGGGCGCTCGTTGATGCGCTTGGGGCTACCCAACGACAGGCGGCATTCCTCTTTAGTCATGCCCTCGACAATCTGGCCTCGGGTGATGCGCTGCCAGTTCTCGTCACTGATGGCCGGATAAGCCTGACGCGGGTCACTGGCGGCAAACAGGGCATCAAAGTCGCGGCCATGCATTGTCGAAGCGTTGTCGCTCATCCATACCATCGCCCGTTCACGGGTGTCGGCCGTGGTGAACAGTACACGCAGGGGCATCACGGCATTGCCTGGCAGCACGCTGTCGATGTGCACCTTGATGAAATGCCGCCCTGCTATCATCTGCTCGTTCTGGCGATCATACCAGATGGGGGTGCGCACATAGTAGTCCTTGCCCTGGACCTGACGGGCCACATGCTGCACCATATCCAAGTCGATGAGCATGGGGATGGAGAAACCCGGGCGAAACTCGTCAATGGTCTTGCCGGTTCGATAAACGTAGGTATTGCAGGGGACCAAGTCATCGCGGAAGATGAGATTGACCGTCTGGCGGTTATCATACAAGCCACCAGTGTCAAATCCCACGTAACTCAGCGAGCGTCCTGCCAACGTGACGGTGTCGATGTCATAGTCGAGCGAATGGGCAAACAGGAGTTTGACTTGATTGTCAGTAACCCAGAAGCGCTTGCCATATTTCCATGACGGGACCGAGTCGACAAAGGGCTCCAACGTCACTACTGTCTGATGGTGATCCACTTGGTCGATGACGCGGCGCACATCCTTGTCGGTGACGGGGTTGGTCATCTCGATGCCCGTGCCACACGACAGCAGCAGCACGCAAAGCATGCTGCCGAGAGCCACCTTACGGCCTTTACAACCACCCAACCATGCCAGCAGCTGCCACATGGAGATTACTTCTTCTTTTGTTCAGCCTGTTTTTTCAGCGCCGCATCGACCGATGATGAAACGGCGTCAATATCAACGCTGCCTTCCAAAGCATCGTTGACCACTTCCTGGATGGCTTCATCCTTGGCCTTACCGCTCTCCATCTTGACAACGGTAATGAAGGGGGCACTCTTCTGGCGCGCTTCCTTCAGAGCATTGCGGAAATCAACGATACCAACCGAGTCACCGGCAGCAATAATCGCCTCTTCCTGGGTGCGGATGGTTTGCTCGAGTTCGAGCACAGCAGCGGTATCCTGTTTGTCGCACAACTCGGTAAGTTGCTTGGCAAGAGCCTCGCCCTTAGCCTTGTAGTCGGTCTTTTCAGAATTCACGCAAGCAGTCAGTGCTGCGATGGCCATGACGGCCAATAAGATCTTTTTCATGTCTCTCTTAGTGAATGATATTCAATGATTATAGTTTGGATTTCACGCTTGTTGTTTTTCCAGTGCCTGACGCAAAGCCGTGGCCAGTTGGTCAGGGCAGGATGTGTTCTTGTAGCCGCAACGGATGCCCTGCAACTTGCTCACGACATCGGCAGCCTTCATGCCGCGCACCAGAGTCGAGATGCCTTGCAGATTGCCATGGCATCCACCATAGAACTGAATGTCCTGGATATTACCTTGCTCATCAATCTCGAAGTCAATCTGTGACGAGCAGGTGCCTTGTGTGTAATAAGTATAACGCATTGTATTCTAATTTCAATTTCTAATGATTTCTACCAATCTGGGCAAATCCAGAATTCTCAGGTTTCCGCTGTCATACTCCACAATGCCATCGTCGCTCAACTTGTCGAGCGTGGCTACCAGCGTAGTGCGCTGAGTACCCAGCAGAGAGCAGAGGTCCTTCTGCTTATAAGACAGCATGATGTCGGTAGCGCCATTCACCACCAGCGTGTCGATCAGCGTAGCCAGGCGTTCAGTAACCGACCCATCGGCAATCGCCATAGCCGACGAGATGCTGCGCTGCCCTGCCGATGACAGATAGTTCAGGATATTGAACAAGAACACCTTGTCGCCTGAGACCATCTTGACGTAGTCGCTCTTGCGCAGTTGCAGGATGCCGCATGCACCCTCGGCAACAGCGGTATAGGGATATGCGTTCTCTACACCGAACAGGTACTCAGGTGCTAACACATGAGGCGTGGTAAGCGTCTGGGACAAGGTCACACGCAGTTTGCGGAACGGCATCTCCAGGCGCGCTTGACCCGACACGATGAACTTGATGTGGGTGCAGGGTTCGCCAGCAGCAAATATCTGATCCCCGTTGCGGAACTTGAGGAAGTGAAACGGCAGTTTCTCGACCAGGGCCGTGATTTTCTCGGTGCTCACACCCTGGAAGAGCGGCAACTGCATCAACTGTTGGTACATGCTGTTCATGACCTGATGCGGTTTATTTCGCCAGATGCTCTATTACCTGATCGACGGTCAACGTCTGTTGCTCGCCGGTTGCCATGTTCTTCAAGGCAATGGTGCCATTGTTCACCTCGTCGGCGCCCACGATGGCCACAAAGGGAATCTTGCGGTCATTGGCATAGTTCATCTGCTTCTTCATCTTGGCGCTATCTGGATAGAGCTCGGCACTGATGCCGGCATGACGCAATGCCATGATGTGCTTGAGCGAAGCGGTTGCTTCCTGCTCACCGAAATTGACGAACATCACCCGAGCCGTGGCCATGGTGTCGGCAGGATAAAGGTCAAGGGCATTGAGTACATCATAGATGCGGTCGGCACCAAAACTGATGCCCACACCCGACAAGCCCGGCATACCGAACACGCCGGTCAGGTTATCATAGCGTCCGCCACCCGTGATGCTGCCGATGGCAACATCCAAGGCCTTGACCTCGAGGATGGTACCCGTGTAGTAGTTCAGGCCACGGGCCAGTGACACATCGAGTTCAACACTGGCGCGAGTGCCCAAAGCAGCTACATGATCGAGCACATAACGCATCTCCTCGATGCCCTTCATGCCCGTCTCGCTGGCAGCAAGCATACCAGACAGAGACGCCAAGCGCTCTTCGTTGGTGCCATCGAGTGCCAGCAAGGGTTGCAGCGTGGCGATAGCCTCATCGCTCAGGCCTTTCTCCTTGAGTTCGGCATTGACATTGTCAAGACCGATTTTGTCGAGTTTATCAATAGCGACAGTGATATCGACAATCTTGTCGGCGGCACCGATAATCTCGGCAATACCGCTGAGGATTTTCCTGTTATTGAGTTTGATGGCCACATTGATGTTGAAGCGGTTGAACACTTCATCGATCATGGTCACCAGTTCCACCTCATTGAACAGTGAATCACTGCCCACGATGTCGGCATCACACTGGTAGAACTCGCGATAACGCCCCTTCTGGGGACGGTCGGCACGCCACACGGGCTGCACCTGATAGCGCTTGAAGGGCATCTGCACATCGTTGCGGTGCTGCACCACATAGCGCGCGAAGGGCACCGTCAAGTCATAGCGCAGTCCCTTCTCGCTGATGCGGGTAGTCAGGTGCAACGAGTCATGTGCCTCCAGGAGGTCATCGGGAGCATCCTTGAGGTAGTCGCCGCTGTTGAGGATTTTGAACAACAGTTTGTCTCCCTCTTCGCCATACTTTCCCATCAGTGTGGACAGGTTCTCGATGGCGGGAGTCTCTATCTGCTGAAAGCCATAGAGCAGGAAAACGTCTTTAATTGTATTGAATATATAGTTACGGCGCGCCATCTCGATGGGCGAGAAGTCGCGCGTCCCCTTAGGGATAGAGGGTTTTTGTGCCATTATCTGTTTTTTTATATATAAATCGATGTGTTCAACTGTATTATCTTCTGTTTCCTCCAAATATAATAGCTACATAATATAATAATGTAGCAAGGGAGCCGATGGCGGCCACGACGTAGGTGTAGGCAGCAGCACGCAAGGCATCCTTGGCATAGTCCAACTGCTGGCCAGCTGCCAAGCCTGAACCCTCGAGCCACTGGATAGCACGACGGCTGGCATCGACCTCGACAGGCAAGGTCACGAAACTGAACAGCACTGTCGTTGCGAACAGGGCTATGGCTATGTACAAGGGAATCGGGGTCCAACTCACAACAACAATGCCGGCGAGCAGGAGCCACTGGATGGTGCTGGAGGCAAACTGCACAATGGGCACCATCTTGGTGCGCAACTGGAGCATGCTATACCCCACCCTATGCTGGACAGCATGTCCGCACTCATGGGCGGCAACAGCGGCTGCCGCGATGCTATTGGTGCCATAAACCGGCTCACTGAGGTTCACTGTCATGTTAGCAGGGTTGAAGTGGTCCGTCAGCTGTCCACTGACACTTGTCACCTGCACATTGCCACAACCATTCTGCTGGAGCATGGCTGCTGCAACGTCCCTACCAGCCATGGGTACACCTAGCGGAATTCTGCTGTACTTGGCAAATTTCGACTTGAGGGAGTTCTGAACTATCATGCTCAGAATAAAGATACCTCCCATTAAGATCCAAATGAACATATTCTTCAGTCTATTTAATAGTTAGTTTTCATTTTGTTGTTGCAAAAGCAGCAGTTGGCACGAAAATTGTAAAGACCAATGCTGGACAAAATTCTGCACCGCAAAGTTATAGAAAATTAGTTCAAGTTGAACACAAAAACACAAATATATTATCGGGTTTTGTCTAAACAGGGACTAATTTTCAGGATTTTGGCACCAAAAGAGCCCCAAAAGGGTAAGAAAAGTATTAAAAAATGAAAATTAGGAGCAAAAAAATTTGGTAATTCAAAAATAGCCGCTACTTTTGCGGCGTTGAATCGTTTTATTATTATTTATCATTTATTTATTTAAAAAGTTGTTTTATTATGAAGAAGTTTTTATTGATGTTTGCAGCTGTAGCTGCTATCGCATTTGTTGGTTGCAAGACCGAGACCAAGCCCGCTGAGGAGGTTGTAGAAGAGGCTCCCGTAGCTGAGTACACTGTTGACGGTGTAGCTGCCGACCTGCTGAACTGCGCCGATGAGGCTAGCGCTGTAACTCTGCTCGATGGCATCAAGGCCAAGGCTGAGGAGTTGCTGAAGGGTGGTGACCAGGCTGGTTACTTCAACATCATCAACATCCTGAAGACCGTTTGGGAGAACAACAAGGAAGCCATCCTGGCTAAGATCCCGACCCTGGCTGAGAAGATGACCAACTACATCGACGTTCCCGAGGACCTGAAGGCTGGTTTTGCTGACTTCGTAGCAAAGCAGGCTGCTGAGAAGGTTGGTGAGGCTGTTGACGGTGCCGTTGACGCCGCTAAGGATGCCGCTAACGCTGCTGCCGACAAGGCTGGTGAGGCTGTTGACGCCGCTAAGGACGCCGCTAAGGATGCCGCTGCCAACGCTGTTGACGCTGCCAAGGAGAAGGCTGCTGACGCTGCTCAGAAGGTTGCTGACGATCTGAAGAAGAACTAATCAATCGCGAACAGAACGCAACACAAGAGTAAATCCTTATAACAAATCAGGGCTGGCCAATGATGGCCGGCCCTGATTGTTTTATAGCATGAGGATGATGGGGAAATAATGGGGATTAACTATGACGGGCGTTTAACTGATAGGCTAAGCGCTCGTCGTCATTGAGCAAGTAGATGATACCGCAATAGGTGAACCCGTACTGATTGATTACGTGATGCATGATGACATTGTCGCGGTGGGTATCGATGCGCAGGTTACCCGCGGTAGCCATGCAATAGTCCATCACGTCGTTGAACACACCGTGACTTGAGGCCGAGCTGGCCAAGCGGTGCACCACATGGTAGGGTTCGTCGTCGAGCCACTCGCCCTCGAAGATTTCCTTATAGGTCGGTTCTGGTCCCGGAATGAAAGCAAAAGAAGCCAGAATTTCTCCACCCTCTTCCACCAGCAGATAGCAGTGGCCGTTGTTGATGTCCTCGACAATGGTTGCCTCGCTGGGATAGCCATCAATCCACTGGTTCACGTTGCCGCACGAGCGCATGATAGCGCGGGCCTCATCGATGAGCCTCATGATGACCGGCACATCTTCCATCCTTGCTTTCCTTATCGTCCTGTTCATCCTAGTATTCTTTATTTTGTGGGTTGGATGCCGTCGCGGCGCATCATGGCATCGATGTGGGGTTCCGAGCCACGGAAGCGCTTGTAAAGCGTCATCGGAGCCTCGGTGCCGCCACGGGAGAGGACGTTCTCGACCCATGAGCGCGCAGTTTCACGATTGAAGATGCCGTCCTGCTTGAACTTATCGAAGGCATCACACTCAATCATCTCGGCCCACTTGTAGCCATAGTAGCCAGCCGCGTAGCCCCCGGAGAAGATATGTGTAAAGTGCTGTGACATCATACATCCCTCGACAGGTTCAAAGGCCTGCACGTCCTTGACAGCAGCGTATTCAAAGTCATAATCATCGCCCTCGTAGGGATCCGTGATGCTGTGCCAAGCCATATCGATGTAGCCAAATCCCAACTGGCGCACGCAGGCATAGGCAGCACCATACTGAGAGGAGGCTATCAGGCGGTCGATCAGCTCCTGAGGCACGGGCTCACCCGTCTGGTAATGGCGCGCGAAACTATCGAGGAACTCCCGCTCATAGACGTAGTTCTCATTGAACTGAGAGGGAACCTCGACAAAGTCACGGTAAACATTAGTGCCCGAGAGCGACTGGTACTTGCAACGGCTCAGCAACTGGTGCAAGGCATGTCCGAACTCATGCATGAAAGTCTCGACCTCGCGCACGGTGAGCAATGAGGGCTTGGACTCGGTGGGACGAGTGAAATTCATCGTCAAGGTCACCAGCGGGCGCACGTCATTGCCGTCATCATCGACATACTGCTCGCGGAAACTTGTCATCCACGCCCCACTCTGCTTAGTGGCACGCGGGAAGAAATCCACATAGAGCATGCCCACAGCACGGCCATCCTCGTCGGTCACGTCATAGACCTCGACCTCGGGGTGGAACACCTGTGCGTCGTGGTTGGGAACAAAGCACAGGCCGTACATGCGAGTGGCAAAGCCAAAGACGCCCTTGGTTACCTGTCCCAGTTCAAAGTAAGGACGCAACAACTCATCGTTGATGTCAAACATCGAATCCTTCTCCTTGTTGCTGTAGTAGGCATAGTCCCACGGCATAATCTTCACGGGTTTACCTTCCAGATTGGAGGCAAAGGCTTCCAGCCGCTCCATCTCACTTCGCCCTACAGGCAGATAGGCATCACGCAAACTGTTGAGCATATCATAGACATTAGCCGGCTGCTGCGCCATCGTGTGCTGCAACTTGTATTCTGCAAAGGTCTTGCAACCCATTAACCTAGCGACTTCAAGCCTGGTGTTGGCTATCTCACGCAAAATGTCGAGATTGCAATATTCGCCAGCGGTGCACTGGCGGTTGTACATCTTGTACAGTTTCTCACGCAAATCGCGGCGGTCACTGTACTTCATGAACGGACCATAGCTGGGTGCCTGCAAAGTCACCAGCCACGCATCGTCACGGCCCTTGTCCTTTGCAGCCTGACGGGCAGCATCCAAGGTGCTCTCGGGCAGTCCGGCGAGGTCGTCAGCAGTGAGCCAGAGCTCGTATCGGGGTGTTTCCTTGAGGGCATTCTGGTCAAACTTCAGCGTCAGTTCAGTCAACCGTTTTGACAACTCACGGTAGCGCTCACGGTCCGCTCCTTGCAGATTGGCACCGCTACGCACGAAGCCGTCGTAGGTTTCCCTCATCAGCATCTGATCCTCCACGTCATATTTTTCCTCATCGAAATGGTCATGGACATATTTCACGCGCTGCCATAGCTGCTCGTTGAGCGTGATGCTGTTGAAGTGCTCACTCAGCACGGGCGCCATGAGTTCGCTCACGGCAAGCAGAGCGTCATCGGCATTGGCCGACAACATCGGATAAAAGACGCCCAAGACACGGTTCAGCATCGCTCCGGAGCGATCGAGAGCCACAATGGTGTTTTCGAAGGTCGCCTCGGCCTCATTATCGGTGATGGCTTTGACCTCAGCATCATGCTCCTTGATGCCCTGCAGGATGGCAGGTTCGTAGTCGGCGGATGTGATGCGGTCAAACGGCACAGCACCACCTGTTGTCCTGAACGGCTTGAAAAAGATATTGTTTTCTATCATTTTTATTGTATTATTTGATGGCCGCGACTGGAGTCACGGCATAGATTGACATAGATTTATCGATGCTTTATTATTCCAATTCAACGACAGTGATGCCTGCTCCACCGAATTGCACATGCTCATCACGATAGGACTTCACGCCATTGACGGTGTGCAGATAGTTGCGGATGGCAACCTTCAGGGCACCCGTGCCCGTGCCATGGAGGATACGCACCCGCTGGGCGCTGAACTGGATAGCATCATCGATAAAATAGGTGATGGCCTGCAGCGCTTCATCGGCTCTCATACCGCGCACGTCGATGTCGGGCTTGAAATTCAGCTGGCGAGTACGGATTTCGTCGGTCGTACTGCGGCCCAACGACTCGGGCTTAGGAGTTTTCTCCTTGCGCATGGTGCGCTCCACCTTGTCGGCCTCGATGCGCGTCTTGATATTACCAAATGCCACAAGGGCATATTTCTCGTCAATACTGATGAGCGAGCCCACGGTCGTGGTGCCCTTGATGACCACATTGTCGCCAGCCTGTAACGGGCGCTCCTTGGCAGGCTGCTTGGTGGCAGGACGTTTCTTAGGCTGTTTGCGATGCGGCTTGTCCTTAGGGGTGAGTTCCTTGAGGCGTGAGGGGTCTTCAGGTTCCTCGGCATTGAGACGCTGCTTGAATTCATCAAGTTGCCGACGCAGTTCCTTGGTACGTTCTTTCTCGGCCTGCTGCTCACGTATCTCCTTGATGGTTCTCTCGATTTGGGCATTGCTTCCACGAAGGATTTCCTGTGCCTCGGCACGAGCATCGTGGATAATCTGGCGATGCTCAGCCCTGATGTTGTCCAAGCGCTCGTCATAGTTGGCAATCAGCTGGTCGAGATGCTTCTCCTTGGCCCGCACGTCTTGGCGCTTGTTCTCCCAGTAACGGCGGTCACGCACAATGTCGAGCAGGTATTTATCCATATTGATGTAGTCGCTACCCACAATCTCGCTCGCCTTGTCGATGACTTGTTGGGGCAAACCCGTCTTACGGGCAATCTCGATGGCAAATGAGCTACCCGGATAACCGATTGACAGCTGGAACAGCGGCTGCATGTGCTGGCGGTCATAGAGCATCGCACCGTTGACGACACCATCGGCCTCGTCGGCAAAGTGCTTGAGGTTCTGGTAGTGGGTAGTCACTACGCCCATCACCTGATGGTCGTTGAGTTGTTCAAGTATGGATTGGGCTATTGCACCGCCAATCTGCGGCTCGGTGCCACTGCCCATCTCATCGATGAGAATAAGAGTTTCTTTTCCACCTTTAGCGAGGAACAACTTCATGTTCTGCAAATGGCTGCTATAGGTACTCAAGTCGTTCTCTATGCTCTGCTGGTCACCGATATCGATGAAAATATCATGGAACAAGCCGATGTGGGAATTGTCACGCAAGGTGGGTAGCAGACCGCACTGTACCATGTACTGCACAATGCCGACAGTCTTGAGACACACCGACTTGCCACCGGCATTGGGGCCGGAAATCACCAGGATGCGCTGCTGCTTGTTCAACGTGATGTTTAATGGCACCACTTCTTTGCCCTGTGAACGCAGCGATAGCAACAGGGCGGGATGTGTCGCTCCGTACCACTCGACGACGGGCTTACGGTCCACATGGCACATCTGTGCCCCGACATCCTGAGCAAACAGTGCCTTGGCGCGGATGAAATCCAATTGTCCCAACGTGTCGAGCACGCTGGCCAGGTCATCGAGGTGAGGACGTATCTGGTCGGTCACAGCGGTGAGGATGCGGATGATTTCGCGAGCTATCTCGGCCTCGGTTTCACGGATGCGGTTGTTAGCCTCGACAATGGCATCAGGCTCAATAAACACGGTCTTACCCGTAGCACTCTCGTCATGAACGATACCGTGGAGTTTGCGCTTGTTCATGGCACTCACGGGGAGCACCAAGCGTCCGTCGCGCAACGAGGGCTGTACATCGGCCTCAAGAATTCCCTCTTGCTTGCCCTGTGAAATGATGCGGCGCAGGGTGCCGTTGATGCTGCTGGTCACGCGGGCTATTGCAACGCGCAGTTCCTGCAGATGAGGTGAGGCCGTGTCCTTGATGTTACCGGCTTTGTCCAGGACGTGTCCGATGGCAGAGCTCAACTCGGGGAACGACTGCATGCCGCTGGTCAGTTCCCGCAATCGTGGATAAGGTGAATTACCGTCACCATCGACGGCAAAGAAGCGCACCACTTGAGTCACAGTCACCAGCAGACGTTGCAGGTCAAACAGCCGCTCGGCCGACAGGAAAGTGCCTGGGGTGGAAACTTCCTTGAGTACGACACGGAGGTCGAAGTAGTAACTTAATGGAAATTCCTTGCCTGTCTGCACGATGGAGAGGAACTCGTTGGTCTCCTCAAGCCATCGCAACACCTCATCACGGCGCGTCGAGAAATGCAAGCGCGGCACGTTGGCAGCACCCAGTGCACTCACACAATGGCGTTCCAGTTCGCGCCTCACAGCATCAAAACCGATCTTAGTCTCAAAATTAGAGGGATAAATCATAGTACAAAGGTAATCATTTTTCTTCATTTGGCCAATCGTCAAGGCCCAAAAGTTCTGGCGGTGTTGTTATAGCATGTATATAGGACCTCGGAAATGCTCAAATAAATTTGGCATTCCGCTCGGCTTGCACTACGCTGACCTGACGGTCGAAGATAGGCGGCGCCTCGGAAATGCTCAAATAAATTTGGCATTCCGCTCGGCTTGCACTACGTTGACCTGACGGTCGAAGATAGGCGACGCCTCGAAAATGCTCAAATAAATTTGGCATTCCGCTCGGCTTGCACTATCTTTGCGGCATCATCAATCAAATCTTATCTATCTGATTCTAGGAAAAACAGTGCCTTTGCTATGGTTCAGCAGACCACAGCAGGGCACTTTTTTTAAATAATTAGACAAATATTCTACCAAAAACCGAGGATATCAAAAAAAATGATTACATTTGCAAGTTACATCAAGAAATACAATTAACCTAATCACATTAATAACTAACTCAATTCACTTATGAAGAAGTTTTTATTCTTACTGCTTGCATCGGCTATTTCGTTCAACATGATGGCTGATGACAAGGTTGTCGTGCCCGACAGCACTGGTTTCAAGTTCACCGACACCAAGGAAATCCGCCACACTCCCGTCAAGGACCAGAACAAGTCCGGAACGTGCTGGTGCTACTCGACCAACTCATTCTTTGAGAACGAGATTCTGCGCCTTACCGGCAAGGAGGTTCACCTGAGCGAAGGCTTCGTGGTTAACCACTGCTACTATGACAAGGCCATCAAGTACATCCGCATGGATGGCGAGATCAACTTTGCCGAGGGCGGCGCAGCCGAAGACGTTCCCTACGTATGGCGCAACTACGGTATGGTGCCCAACGAGGTTTACACCGGCATGACCTATGGTGACAAGAAGTTTGACACCGGCGAGCTGACCTCGCTGTTGAGCGGTTATGTAGGCACCATCAACAAGCACAGCCGCGGCAAACTCACTCCCGCGTGGAAAGACGGTCTGAAGGCCATTATCGATAGCTACATGGGCAAGATGCCCGAGACCTTCATGTATGAGGGCAAGAGCTACACCCCGCAGACTTGGGCTGCCAGCCTGGGCCTGAACATGGACGATTATGTGCCCATCTGCTCGTTCACCCACCACCCCTTCTATCAGCCCTTCATCCTTGAGGTAGCTGACAACTGGTTGTGGTCCAGCTATCAGAACGTGCCCATCGATGAGCTGCTGGAGATTGCCAACTATGCCATCGACAACGGCTACAGCATCGCTTGGGGTGCCGACGTCAGCGAGAAAGGCTTCAAGTGGCGCAACGGTTATGCTATCCTGCCCGTCAAGAAGGAAGTTCCCGATGCTGAGGGTACCGACATGGCACGTTGGGCTCAGCTGAGCGACAGGGACCGCGAGGCCGAACTGTGGGACATCAAGGGCCCGGTTAAGGAGCAGTGGGTAACCCCCGAAGAGCGTCAGGAGATGTTTGACAACAAGGAGACCACCGACGACCACGGCATGGTAATCATGGGTAAGGCCGTTGACCAGGAAGGCAACAAGTACTTCAAGGTGCAGAACAGCTGGGACACCAACCAACTGTATGAGGGCTACTTCTACTGCAGTGAGGCCTTCTTCCGCGCTAAGACGTTGAACATCCTCGTTCACAAGGATGCCATCCCCGCCAAGATTGCCAAGAAACTTGGTATCAAGAAGTAATTAATTCACATCGTTGTCAGTCTTCAGCCCTCGGCCGCACATTGGCTGGATGCCGAAGACTAACAACTTTAAACACTAAACTATAAACTTTAAACTAAGAAAAATGAAAGCATTAAACACTGACAAGGCTCCCGCCGCCATCGGTCCCTACAGCCAGGCTATCCGCACCGGCAATCTCGTCTTCGTATCGGGCCAGCTGCCCATCATCCCCGAGACCGGCGCATTTCCTGAGGGAGGTATCAAAGAACAGACCAAGCAGAGCCTGCTTAACGCCCGCGCCATCCTGCAAAGCGAAGGTCTCGATCTCAACAATGTGGTGAAGACTACCGTCTTCCTGAGCGAGATCGCCAATTTCGGGCCCATGAACGAGGTGTACGCCGAGTTCTTTACTGCACCCTTCCCCGCACGCTGTGCGTTTGCTGTCAAGGATCTCCCCAAGGGAGCCCTCGTAGAAATCGAACTCATCGCCGAAGCCCAGTAAGTAAGCCTCGGAAACGTTCCATAAACAGGACGGTGCCCCATGCGATATTTCGCCAAGGCGCCGTCCTGATTTATATAGTTGCCAAAAAAGAATCGCATTCTCTCCTGCTAATGAGCCAATAACCAAAAAAAAATCGTATCTTTGTGGTCCCAAAATCAGGTTAAACATCAAATTAGGTATATTTCTATTATGGTAAAGAAAACTTTATTAATTATTCTCGACGGCTGGGGAGAAGGCCCCAAAAGCCGTAGTAACGCAATTTACTCGACCCCTACCCCATATCTTGACTACCTGCGTGCCACATGTCCCAACAGCACATTGATGGCCAGTGGAAGGGACGTGGGCCTGCCTGACGGACAGATGGGTAACAGCGAGGTAGGTCACCAGAACATCGGTGCCGGTCGTGTCGTTGACCAGGACTTGGTAAAAATCAGCAAGAGCATCGAGGACAAGTCCATCCTGGAGAATCCCGAAATCGTGAGTGCCTACAGCTATGCCAAGGATAATGACAAGGCATTGCACATCATGGGTCTGACGAGTCCCGGTGGAGTCCACAGCACCCAAGAGCACATCATGGCCCTGTGCGACATCGCCAAGGAGTATGGCTTGAAGCGCGTTTATGTACACTGCTTCATGGACGGTCGCGATACCGACCCCAAGAGCGGCAAGGGCTATGTAAATACCGTTGCCGAGCACTGCAAGCAGAGCACAGGAGCGGTTGCCACCGTCATAGGACGTTATTACGCCATGGACCGCAACAACAACTGGGACCGCATCAAGATTGCCTATGACATGCTTACCGAAGGTAAGGGCAAGCAGAGCGACGACATGGTGCGCGCCATCCAGGAGTCGTATGACGAGGAGGTGACCGACGAGTTCATCATGCCCATCGTCAACTCGACCGTCGATGGCCGTATCCAGGAGGGAGACGTGGTGATTTTCGCCAACTTCCGCAACGACCGAGCCCGCCAGCTGACCATTGCGCTGACACAGGAGGACAAGCCCGAGTTCGGCATGAAGACCATCCCTGGTCTGCAGTACTACTGCATGACGCTCTACGACGCCTCGTTCAAGGGACTGCATATTCTCTATCCCAAGGAGGTCATCGTCAACCCGATGTCTGAGTATCTGTCCAAGCTGGGCCTGCGGCAGCTGCACATCGCCGAGACCGAGAAGTATGCCCATGTGACCTTCTTCTTCGGTGGCGGCCGCGAAGAACCCTTCGAGAACGAGGACCGCATCCTGGTACCCTCGCCCGACGTGAAGACCTATGACCTCAAGCCCGAGATGAGTGCACCTGAGGTGTGTGAGAAACTTGTCGCCGCTATCCGCGAGGACAAGTATGACTTCATCGTGGTGAACTACGCCAACGGCGACATGGTGGGCCACACTGGCAAGTACGACGCCATCTGCAAGGCCGTGAGCACCATCGACGGCTGTGTCCATGATACCGTTGAGGCTGCCCGCGAGATGGGCTATGAAGTCCTCATCATCGCAGACCACGGCAATGCCGACCACGCCTACAACGTTGACGGAAGCAGCAACACCGCGCACTCGCTCAATCCCGTGCCCATCATCTACGTCACCGATGACGAGGAGCGCATCATCACCCCCGGCCGTCTGGCCGATGTGGCCCCTACCCTGCTGCACATCATGGGTATTCCCCAGCCTAAGGAGATGACCGGCCGCAACCTCATCGACGTGTCGAAGTAATCCACCGGCAACCCTCAAAGTTGCCAGCATCAACGAGTCAGCCAATCCCTTGCGAGGGATTGGCTGACTCAGTTATAGTAGGAACTACTCTTAAAGTACGTCTATAGAGATTGCCCTGTCAACAAAGCATCGACCAACAGCGACATATCATTGATAGCGAGTTGGCCATCGCCATTGATGTCACCGGCCCTGAGGTCAAAAAACAAATTATCTTTGCCCAGCAGATAGTCAATAAAACGGCTCACATCGATGATATCGACCTCTCCGTCAAGGTTGACATCGCCCTTGTGCACGGGAATACCACTCAGCACGACTTGGAGGCCAGCCAAAGCGTCAATCTTACCATTGGGGCCAAAGTGGTCCCGCTTGGACCCGTCGGTATATTTGTCATGCACACCAGTCTGGGCAAGTATGTCCATTACCTGAGATACCGACAGATTGGGATTAGCCTGCAGCCACAGGGCGATGATGCCAGCCACCGTGGGAGCCGCCATTGACGTGCCCGTCATCACACCCCAATAACTGCCGTCGGCAACCATCGACGTGTAGGTACTGCCGCTCGCAAAATAAGAATACCGGCTACCTGCCGCAATCACACACACGCCAGGTGCACAGATCGTTGGTAAGGCCTTACCTGTGGGGCCTGCTCCAGGCACCTGATAGCCCGAGAATGAAGCGATATGGCCGACAGACTCGGTATAGTCGGTTATCACCTTGTTCTGAGACAGTGAGAAATAGGTATTGCGCGCACAATAAGCTCCAGCCGAGATGATCGAGTCACCCACGGCATAGTTGTTGATGGAGCAAGAGTCGCTGGCAGCAGCATAGTAGTTGCTCCACACCCTGCCGTCGAGTTCGGTCACCATGCCACTATAGGTGCCCAATCCAGAATGCGAATTACAAATCCATGCATCAATCTCAGTGGAAATCTCTCTGCGTGGATAGATACTCAGGCCAATGGCATAGCGGCTCTTTCTCACACCATTAACAGGCGTGTAACTGGTAGATCTCAAGTTGTGGATGCTGATGCTCAGGCGGTATTTCTTGCCATCGGACGTATAAGCTGTCGTGCACTTGATGTAACCGACCGTGTCATTTGGGGTATAGCACTCGTAATAGCCACCCAACTCGGATGCGTCAATGGTCTGCTTGGAAGAGAATTGATTAGATTCCCAGACGATGTTGCCCGTCTGCAAGTCCAGCACATGAATCTTGTAATAGAAATTCTGCAATTGCTGACGTACCCAAATATCAGAAATCAAGCCGGCATAGTAATAAGAGGAGTCCCCTCCAATCTTATTCTCGTACTTGTACAAGAGATGCAAGGGATTCTGCGGAGAAGCCAATTTGTGAGCATAGGCTTTCCGGTTGCCGTTGTTGCCCGCCGCAATCACGAAGATGCGACCCGGCCCCATAGTCTGATTGATGACTTTGGACAGATAGTCTTGTCCATCACGCTGTCCGCTGGGAGTGCTCACACTGAGGCTGATGACACAGGGCTGACGCACACTGTCGGCATAACTATCGATATAGCGGACGCAGTTGGCCACCTCGACAGCCGACATCGTGTTCTCCAACTCGGACACGGCACACAGGACGATATCAGCACCAGGTGCCATTCCGCCATAGCCGTTGACATGAGAGCCAGCCGCGATGCTCGCCGTGTGCGTGCCATGAGTTTTTTCCCGTTTGTCGGTCGTGAGATTATAAATCTCCGCTCCCATAAAGACCGACCCCGGCAACCTCATGGACGTGTTATAATAGGCAGTATGTCCAGTTTTATCGGTCGTGGAATAGACGCGCACAATGCGGTTACGGGAATTGTCCTGGTTAGACCTGAAAGCACGGTGCTGATAGTCAAACCCCACATCGATGACGCCGACAATGACGCCCGTGCCGTCATAGGAGCGAGGCAGGCCATTGGACTGTCCATTAAGAATCTCGTTGACATGGGTGACGTCCAAGGTGGTGTTAGTGGACAGTTCCAGTTTATCGCTTACCTGCACATCGGTCACGCCATGCAGCCGGCAGATATCAGCCAAACGGTCAACGGGAACCTGGGCCGTCACAAAACCGTCAAAGATGCAGTTCACGACTACGCCATGGGCCTGAAGGCCCGATATTGCCGCCTGGCTTTTAATCCCGATGAAGGCATCGACCATTTCACAGCCATCAATCACCCTTGATGGGAAGAAGCGGGACGAGTATCCATCAACCATCGATGGCATGCACGCCCTCTCCTCAAGGAACTGTTCTACCGACAACGGAAGCAGACGTTGAGCCTTGGCGCTGAACAAAGCCGTCAGCACCAAGACAAACAATATAGCTATTTTTTTCATTTTACTTTTTTCAAATACATAGTCATCACGATGTCACATCTGTCAACGAATTACTCGTGAAAATCCTGGTTTAACAGGATGTCAACCAAATCGGAAACATCGCCTATCTGCACCAATCCGTCACCATCCACATCTGCAGCCTCAAGGTCTATGTATTCCACATCACTGCCCAGGAGATAATCTAACAATACTGACAGGTCACTAATGCCAATAATACCGTCGCCATCGACATCACCCTTCAAGACGGTGATGTGCGGCAAGTAATTTTCGATGATGTAACGCGCACCGGCCATGGCATCAATTTTGCCGTTGGGGCCATAGTGGTAGTAATTATCCGGATTGGTAGTGAAACTATCCTTGATGGCTGTTTCGGCAATGATATGCTTAATGTCGCCAGGGGATAGATCTGGTTTGATCTGCAGCCACTGAGCAATGATGCCAGCCACGGTGGGTGCCGCCATAGAGGTACCCGTCATCACACCCCACAGACAGCCGTCAGATGTTCTCATTACGAGTCCTGTATTCCATGGTTGTGTACCAAAGTAGGAATAACGGCTTCCGGCAGCAACAACTGAAGAGCCGGGAGCCATCACGGTAGGCAATGAACCCCTAGTGGGTCCCGTGTAATAAGTCTTGAATCCAGAAAAATCACAGTATCGGCCGATAACAGTATTATCGGTCGTATAGTATCCTACATTTAGGGAATAGTACTTATTACGACCCACATAGGCACCCGCAGAAATTACTGAGTCATTAATCGTATAAGTACCTACAGAGCAGTCATCGCTGGGACGAGCGTAAAAATTCTCCACTGGGCAGGTAATGGTGTCTCC